>TARA_B110000858_G_C17809527_1_pt1 | contig 11412 bp, 3 predicted proteins | sample TARA_B110000858 | Tara Oceans TARA_B110000858 (sample SAMEA4398247) | marine metagenome | biome: Polar Biome; feature: [SRF] surface water layer (ENVO:00010504); material: water (ENVO:00002006), including particulate matter (ENVO:01000060) such as... | depth 5 m | reverse complement strand
TGCAAATACTCCATTAGCGTCAAGACCAGTGTAGTAATCTTTAATCATTTGGTCAAAAAACGCGTGCGCGCCAGTAAGCTGCATATTCCCATGGGCCCTTCTTATCCTATTGCTAGTATAATCCCATTTAAGTATTGGTGGGACCTGGTTTGAACCAGTAGTTAATAAGGTACTCTGTCCACTAATAGGTGGATTGCAAGTGAAATAAGAATTATTCATTACATTGTTCCAATCTGTAGTAGTAGGAACATGGAACCTAGCCGAAGTAGTTGCCCCATTGTTATTGTCTGTCCAAGTAACAGTATAAGTGCCACCCGCTAAATTACCCTGATAAGACATACCCGGAGATGTCCAGTTATACCCCCCAATATACACGTAGTGTGATGGAACAGCTTGACCGGGGTTTAAAGGTGCGTAACTAGTAACAGGCAAATTGTTTCCAGCTGAGTCTACTGCTGTTATTGTATGGTTTAGGAAGTATTGGTCACCATAAGCGTCGTTATACTCAAGCACGATAAGTCCATTTGCTAAATCAGTTCCATCTCTATCCCACGATGGGTAGATTTGCCAAGCATTTACACCTATTGCCCCGCATGGACAAACATTAGTACAAGAAGTTAGGGTTGGGTATAGCCCTAGGCCAGTGCCAGGATCATAACAATTACCTTGACCATCACAGTCCCAAGACGACGCAATAGGCGTTGTAGAACAAGGAAAGGCAGACCAAGAGTGCCCTAAGGAACAATTGTTGTTGTCACTAATCGTATACCCATATGTAACGCCAGCACTAAGCCCCGTGTTCGAGATGTTTAGCGGTAATTGGTTAGCCGCGTAGCTCGTAGTTGTTATTGGTATGTTGGGAGTGGTTGATTCGTGAAAAGTAACGATAACTGTTATTGGAGGAGGAGCTCCATTCGATGAGTAATTTGGGCTGATAGCAAGGTCCCAAGATACTGACCCGTTATTACAATTGGGTGATGTTGGGTGCACACTGACTGCATTAGTAAGATCATACAAACCATAGCCACAAACGATAGGTGGTGCTATAGAGCAGTTGACATGGACATTATAATCCGCGTCACACCCCGCGTTATCAGAGATAAGCACTACGTAATCACCGTCAACCAAATTACCTAGGTAAGACGAACTGTTTATTTGGTAACCGGGCCCAAAATTATTATCAACATAAATTGAAGTTAATATACCATTTATAAGACTGAAATATTCTACAGACCAAGTTGTTGCGCCTGTACTTATAGAGGTGACAGTAACATCTAAGCTTCCATCAGGGTTAGATACGCAGATATTAGGATTTGTGGGAAGAAATTGAGTTGCATCAACCACATTGATTACGGAGTTGAAATTATTCACGCAAGAAACAGGAGGGTTGTAGTTACACAGAATTTCAAAATCTTTAGTCGCTTTGCAACCATTGGAATCAATTGTAGTTGCCCTCCATTCTCCCGCATCCAATACGTAGCTATTTGAATCTCCAAAAAAGTAATATGTTACAAGATCGTTTTCTATTGAACCTGTTGCACGTGTTGGTACATTTACAGCTGTGTAACTTACATTCCAGAAACTTGCGGAAGGATCTAACACAGGAAAATTAACATGCACAGAGCCAAGTGCACAATCTACATCCGTAGCGTTTACGACGATAGTATCAATATTTGTAACGTAAGTGCAAAGCGCACCACAAACCGTATTAGGGTCGGATAAACACAATTGTTCGTTTGCATAAGCACCACTTAAGCCCGAGATTTCAACACATTCTGGAGGTTTACTTATTGATCGACAACTCCTACAACTATCGTTCTCTTGATCCCATGGGATTCCAGCTGCGTCCATCATGTTTATAATTCCATCAACGTTTGGTCCAAAAATCGAATTTCCCAAAGCATCATACTCCAATTTATAAACTAAATTACCGTCTCCAAAAGCATCGTTTACGTTTTGTCCACTTGATGTCAATAAATTAGCAAAACCACACGCTGGTGCTGAGCTCGAGTTACCATAGAAATAAATATAACGAAAGTTCGCAGCGTACAAGTATGGCGGGCCGTTTGGATCGCAATTTATGCCAGTGAGGGCTGTTCCGGCATGTATCGTGTAGTTTCCATCCGCATTGTCTACCCCATTAACAAAACAAGGGAAATTAGCTGTTGATTGACCCATGACTATAGAAGGGCTATTATCGTCGTAACCAGCTCCGGTTCCCGGTGTACCCGTGTACCCAATGTTATAACCAGATTCCCAAACACCACTCGATTGCCCATTTGACAATGCAATTCCCCCTGGGTTAGCACTATTCATCCAAAGGTAGTTTATCCACGATGGGTTTTGCAGACTAGGGTTACCAGCGGCCGCAGCCGCTATGGCATCATAATGCTTGTATAAGTCGCCGTTAACGTCTCTAGCAACCGGCTGTTTTCCCTGGGTACAATCTCGTATTGATTGTCCCGCTGAATCGCAATCCCAAGAAGTGTATCCACCGCTAATAATGCTAACACCGCTAATGTCATCGATACCTTGGTAAGAAAATTCGTTTGTATCAATATTACCACCCATTCCATCATCAAGCCATTTAGTTGTTACGCCTTTTAATTGCGAGAACCACTTGCCCTCTTTGTCTTTAAACTCTTGTAAATCTACCTCCTGTAGATTAGTGTACATTTCACTCACGTACCAGCCTAATTTATCTTTATTGTCCCAGTACTCTGCGGAGTTGTTGAGATCCTGAGTTATATGCGATTGTGATCCTTCGTAGTTTAAGGCACCAAAGCTTTTTACAGATCCAGGAATTTCGTTAAATAATACTTCTACACTAGAATCAAACTGTTGTCCGTAGAAATTATTGTGCACAGGGTTTGTGTGGTGCTGATTAAGCATACCATGTTTAAACGTAAAGTACTCATTGTTTAAACTTAAACCACCTTCTTTTAAGAAAGATTTAAAACTAACCCACCCTTTATTTTTTTCTGAAAAAGATATAGTGTTTGATGGTTGGGCCTCCTGAGACGCTGTTATTACCGTTGGAAATGTAGCCTTAGTACCATATACGTACGGTTTTGTTTCTCCCGGTGGCAATAGCGCCCATAAATCTGCAATATCTGGCGTTTGATTCAGCTTTATACGCCACTCTCCACCACCATAGTATTCTATCGCCGTTATAACAGAGCCTAAAGGTATAGCTTGACCGTCAACGGTGTCACCAACAGAAAACTTACTAGCATCAGAGCCATTTAAAACCAATACTCCGGGAGGAATTGGTTGGTATGTTGTGTATTGATAGGCTGGTGGTTGCCCTGGAAGGCTAGGCCCTTGTACTACTAAAACACTACATAGAATACCCACTGAATAAGTGGAGTAATCAAAGTAAGCTAAGTTTAAGTTGTATTCTTTTTTCTTATCATCAAAACTACCTACCAGCCTTTTGGCTTGCACTAAATTATCGTTAAACCAATCAGCCATACCAATAGATGATATAGGTGTTATGCCGTCTTGAGATAACCTTATAACAGCTCCTCTGACTCTATCTGTAAAGTACATCCTAAATGAATCTACAGCAAAAGATTCTGGATTAGTTGATATACCATAGTCCCCAGCAAATGTTGTTGCTTCTCCAAGAACCTTATTGGTAGCCACTAACTGTGGATTTCCATCAGCGTTAAACAAAGCGTCTTTACTGGCTAATATTTTAAACACCTTGTCTTCGCAAATAGTTACTAAGTTAGTGTCTCTAGTATACAATTTTTGTATACTACCACCATCTGGATTTAAATCTTTAGTTATTTTTTCAGCTTGAATAAACTGATTTAGATTATTTACATTACTCATGGAGTTGTATATACCAGAGTATATTAAACCACTTGATCTTCTATCTTCTAAGTAAGGCTCTTCTAATACCGTAGATACTTTAGCTCCTTTATCAATAAAAACTTGATTGTAATCATCTCTAATTCTATTAGATTCAACTCCATTACCAAAAGAATAGCAATTGTGCCAAGGAAGAGAAACTTCGTAGTTATGGCTATTAGAATCTAATTCATAAGCATTGTGTAGTACCGCTCCTAATTGCGCTCCAGTAATAGGATCAAGTGTTGGGCCTGTTATTTGAGCTTGAGACATCACCTTTGATTCTGTTGTGCTACCATCTTCTCTAGTAAATCTTAAAAAGCTTCCTTGCGCAGGCACTACTTGCCCTGGATACATAATTAAAGATGCATCGTCACCAATCAACGGCACGCCGTTAACATCTTCTAACCAAACATGATGGTCTGAACCATCTTCACCATCATGCCAAATATTAGGAGCAAGACAAGTTGCTTCATCAAGTGAAACGCCATCAGTACAATACGCATTTGATGCGGGTATACTGTGAGAAACAACTCTAATATCATCCGAACCAGGTATAGCGCTACCGGCTAAACCAGGATCACCGGCAGCGGTTGCCGAAGTTAAATCGTACACTGCTCCAGAGGTTAACATAACCTGTGTTTTGCTATAAAACATAGAAGAAGGTGTAAAACACGTTACTTTTGTGTTAAAATTTCTTTCAGGAGATAAAACATCGTAATCTCTTATTGGACCTACAAATTGCTCCATAGTTGTGCTATTTAAATCTGTAGGGTATGTTTGTCCAACTTCATAATACAAATCTAAATCTAAATCTTTTTTTGGTTCAGTCTCCCATATAGCAGGGTTAGTAGTAGTAAAGTCATCACTATCATCGGTGTTTATCCAAGGAATAACTAATTCAAAAGTACAAGAGCCTGGGGCTTCAGAAAACGTTGTGCCCAGAGCGTCTGTGGTTCTTATAGCTGGTACAGTACCGTTAAAACCAGAGTAGACGCCGTCCGGTCTAATACCAGGAGCATCTGTACTTGGTCTTACTGGAACACTCGCTGATGAAGCTAATGCTGGATCCCGAGGTAGTACTGTTCCATCATCTAAAAAATGAGGTGTTAAATCAGGGTCATTTGTTGGTAGGTAGTTACCTGTTTGTGTGGAGAAACCCGTAGTTGGATCGGGATTATTTGTTACATTACCCAGCGTGCTAGGGTTAACAGAGTCGTCTATAACTTTTCCAGCGCCATCAATAAACGGCTTAGCGGCAAACATATATCTTCTACGTCTATTACGTGCTTTACGCGCTTCCTTAGTGAAAGAAGGGTACTCATAAGTTGGCCCTTTAGATAAATTTGGGGCCCAACCACCAGCAGAAAACGTATTACCAAGATCATCAATTGCGTGCGCTAGGTGGCCAGCCATAGTCGAGTCAAACCCGATAATTCCAAAGATAAGTGCGCTATTTATGTACTCGTCTCTTCTACCAGCAGAAACAAAATGTGTAAACCACTTCGCGTCCCATTGGCGATTACTCCCAAACGCATTGTACATGTAGTAGCGCTTTCTATGAGGTATCATATAGTCGCAGAAAGAGGTGTAGTTATAAAGTGACACGCCAAGGCCGTTATCTTTATTGTCATATGTATTTCTATTCCACTCTTGTTGAGTTAAACCCATGCTTGGATCATAGCCACTGGTTCTGTATATTATACCGTCAGGATCTTCTTTCCACCTCCACAGCGCACCTTGTTGAGTTATTGATGTAATAAAACTAATTTCATCCGCGTAAGTTTGACCCCAATCGTTAAAGTCTGGTTTTAATTGGTTTAATGAACTTAGGTGAATAAGTGGTTCGTCACTACCTACGCCAGAGTGAGAAAGATGTATTATATTATCTACTTTATCTATACCCAGCGAAGGTATTATGCCACCATACTCAAAAGCAATCCCATCTCTTAACATTGTATCAGGCGCCTTTAAATCTGAGTGGTTTAAATAATTGTTTCCAGTAGAAGAGTGTGTGTTTGTACCAACTAATTTTAACTGTTGTGGCCAACCTTTTCCATTAATTCCATTAGCTGCTGTGGCAAAGAATTCATTGGCCTGGGGGTTACTAGTGTCTTGATTGGTGAAATAACTGTTATCATTACGCGCGGGAGTAACGGTACCATTACCATCATCGTAATTCCATCCCTGGCTGCCTGTTATTTTCCAAGGCCTAAATGCTTCAATTTTATCTATAAACCATCCGCTTGAAGTGTTGCCAGAAGCACTGGTTTTACCAGCTTTATCCCAATACACTTGACCCCCATCCGACATACTATCGTGAATAGCATGTGCTAATCCATTGCTGTCACCTGGATTTCCCATGTTTTCTATAGATATAGTATCTAAATCAGGAGCGCCAAACCACTTGTCTACAGAGCCATTATCCCAATCATTTATTCCAGTACCGTAATCGATTTCAGGATTTATATATTGAGATCTAATAGCATCTGTAACTTGCCATTCTGTAGATTCGCTTGCGTACTGACCAACTATAGCTTTTTTAATAGTACTATCAGCTAAAACTTTTACAAAAAACCTACCGTCAAATTCAGGTAGATCATTAGCTTCCCTTCTAACAAATTCAATGTTAATACTTTGAAAAGCAGTTGTTGCGGCCGTTGGATTACTCCAAGATACAGGGTTTGTAACACCCATATCCACACCAAACTGTTTTTTAGATACTACTGTTGTGTAATCAGTGTTTACTTTTTTTTCAAATGATTGTACCTTATACCAATCACTAGTACCACCAACAGCGTGTCTAACTCTAAATTCCCAACCACGTATACTTTCTTTTTCTATAATCGCAGTGAGTGCTTCTATGCTATTGGTCTCAAGTGAAATTTCAGTTCCATCTGGTGCTGGAAAACCAGTGTTTTCGTCATTAAAACCGAGAGCAGCGGTACCTATTATCCGACCAGAAACACCCGCTCCATCAAAAACAGTTTTCTTAGGAACTCTTTTGGTTTTTATAAATAAAGGAGCTTCGTTATCAATGGCTAGTATTTTGTACTTAGTATTGTCTGGAACAAAAATATCGCTATTATGTCGTTTTTTAAGTATTAAAAAAGTTTCATCATCTACTTTGTTTCTTTCAGCAGAGGGAAAAGATAACCATATGTTACCATCTTGAGCTGGATACCATCTATCCATTGCTAGATTATAGTACTCGTTTGAAGATTCTTTTATTAAAAACTTAAAGTTTTTAGCCCACTCTGGATGCATGCTAAACATTTGTGCTTTTAAACTTCCAGCTTGATCAGCAACAGATTTAGGTATTTGCAATGAGTTTTTACTGTTTTTTGAACTGGAAAAAACCGGAGTTTCTCTACCAAACTCATCAATATAAGAAACGCCTACTTGATATGTTCTAAGTGTTTTAATTGATTTTGCTGGAGAATAACTTTTTGCATGAAGTGGGTTTAACAGTTGTGGTACCATCGCCGCGCCAACACTTGACAGTTTTCTTGTTGTGTGCGTTAAGTGAGCGTCAATAGTTATATTTGAGTTTCGCGAAAAAGAAGCCACTCCAAGACTTATCAATGCCGGCACAGAAAAGCTGGAACTATTTTCCATGTTATAGTTTTGTAAATAATTACCGTAAACTATTCTGTTTCCAACTATCTCTTGCGCTAAAGCTTTTCTAGGGACGTTATCATACACTCTAAGCAATTGATTAGAAGGAATCATCGAATGGATAACCTCAGATGATATTCTAACAAAGCCAGTTGTATTCTGAGTACTAGTATCGTTTATATTAATCGCGTTCCAAGAATCATACTTGCTAGCATTAAAATCAACTCTTTTTACTGTATCAACAGCATATACTATTGGTGAGTTAGATTCTTTATAAAGAATATCCATTTCAACTACATCTTCTGGTATTTGCTGTTTGTTAACAAAATCTTTAATAGCTAATTTTCTAACCGAGTTAACCATACCTAGATTGTAACCCTCTTTAGGTAAGTAATCAAATTTACTAGGTAAAAATGCTACCTCTGAAAACGGAGAAAAAGTAGAGTATTGTCCGTCTGTGTACTTGTATCTAGTGGCAAACCTAGGAAACTTAAACTTAAATACCGAGTCTTCTTGTTTTAAAGAAACATCAAATAAATTAGTGGTTGAATTTACGGTCAAGTTTCCACTTACTATTTCAGCTCTAAACCAAATATTGGTTGCTGGCACGTTTACACCACCAACAAATAATTTGGTTGGATCAGTTAGATCACTTCCACTATCATAGTAGTTTGTAAGGTAATTGTAATCGTTATTGTATTCTATGTGGCTTTTAATTTCAATTACAATTTCACTTAATTCTTGATTAGAGGTATATGCTCCACCACCACCTAGAAGAGTTAACGTTAAAAAATCTCCTGTTTCATAGTCTACAAGGCTGTCGGTTTGAAATGATATTTCATTTGTTAACCACTCGGAATCATTATCTTGCAGGGTTGCAACCGGATCATCAATGGTTATTGTTGTTTGGATATTACCGTAAAACCCATCTAAATCAGTGTCACCTCTAAGGGTGTTTTTCATTTGTAATCTAGGAGCTATCTTAGGTGATTTTTTAATAACCGTTATGTGCTCTTCTTTCATCTTCGCCACGTTTACAAACGGTGGCACTTGATTTTCTGGCTTTCTAGTTTTAACGTAAAGATCTGTTTGGTAGTTAAAGTCTGGAAGTAAAGTTTTAGGCTCTACGCAACCCATTTTAGCTGTTTGTATGTTTATTTGTTTTGGCTCCGTGTTGTTGTCAGTCCAAAACAAAAAATCATCTATAATATTTATTCCAGTTATAAGATAGTTTTTATCAAAATTTAATACCCTACCACTACCAGGACCTGCTACAACGTTAATATTATATATGTCAACTATTACTGGCAACACTACCTGTGTGGTGTAATCATATTCTGCTATAATATCTTTTCCTATACCGCTAAGCATCCAATAAATTCTATCTGTTTTTCCGTCTACAATACTACCAATACAATGATACTCAAAGTCACCTAGTTGAGTTCCAGCAGGATCAAAGTTTATAAAATCATGAGAAATATCAGTGTTACCTAATAAATTTTGCAATGTACCAGTATCACTTCCATCTGAGGTTGCTACCTGAGCATTTAATGCATCTCTATATTCACCGTTTTGAACAAGACGCTCGTCGGCATCTTTATTCATTCTACCTAGGGTGAACTTATGATTTAATTCTGGCATTTAATTAGTGTTTTATTTGTTTCGATTTACCTCTTAAAATCTGAGTAATCTCCTCTAACTTAATATTTGATAATCTTAATTTTGCTTTTCGCGTTTCAGCAAATCTTTCTTTCTTATATCTTCTTATAACATATTCTGGTATATCTATTCTAGCTGATAAACAACCATACATTATCCATTTGTACATAGCTTCTTCAGCGAACTTATGAACTATCATTTCTTCGTCTGTTCCAAGTCCATCGCTGATGTATTTTAATATCACAGTTTTACCAGCTAAATTAGAGCTAAAGTGAATTTTTCCTGTAGCACAATCAATAAAATAAGATCCATTAACCTGAGCGTGTTGAGGGTCAAGCCCATACCTTTGCCCATTCATTGGCCAGTAATTATCGTCTTGATAATCATCGTTATCATTTTCAGATGGAGTAGCGCTTTTATATTTAGACCAAGTATCTGAAATGCCATCGTAAGAAACAAAGTTAACGTTCTCAGCAGTTGCTAAAGCTGTAGAGTTCGCTGATGTTGTGATCACTAATCCATTAATATCAATTATCTCTGTGCCCACTGGAAAATCCTCATGTGAAACCACCATGCCAACAGTTGCAGCCCCAACACTAGTTGCAGCTGTTATTTTATCCTCACCACTAGCCCAAGATAAACCACTCAAAACAAGTGAAGTAGATTGTTCTAGTAAACTGCCATTTGGTGATGTAAATGTTAGGGTTTCAGTTCCAGTATACGTGGCGTTAGCACCAATAGTTATAGTTGTTATACCACCTACCGTTGAGGTTGCTGTTACTACTCTTCCAGTGGCAGTAGTAGGTATATTTGGTGAGGCCACAATCATCCCAACCCAAACGTTTGTGTATTCTGAATCTAAAACTATAGAATCAGTACCATTAACCATGGTTCCCGTTGCTGTTAAATTGTAATCACCATCTGCGTTTTGATTTAAAGCTCTAGGATTTGAAGTTTTACTTGTAGGGTATATAATGTGCTCTACACCAGAAGCATCACTCCAAGATAACTTAACATAGTTAACATAATCTCTAGGTAAAGGCATCGTTAAATGAGGTGCTACTTCTATTTCTTGAGTCTTACAAGATTTAAAAGTATCAAAACTCAATTCTTGCATTGCTCTCATAGCGTGAAAAGTCACGTCAGATCTACGCGTTGTAGGTAGTATTCTATCTTCACCGATGTAAGTCGCCATGAAGTTATTTATGATATCGCTTAAAGAAGTAAATTGATATCCACCAAAATCACCACCATTATAATATCCTTGTTCCGTACCTGTTAGTAATCCCATTTATTTATTGTTTTTCTTGTACTATTTGTGTTTGGTCTAGTCCTGATGCTGTTTGAGCTAACCCAACTTTGTTTATAACAATACCAGCTAACGCTAGTATCTTGTAAACCAACTCTGTTTCTTCAGCGTCGTGTAGTTGAAAATTTGTAGATCTACCAGCGTGGTACAGAGCTTTTTCTTGAATAACATCATAACCCCATTCAACTTTATTTGGCTTAGAAATAACTTCACACTTAGCCGCGCCACCGTAAGGAATAATATCTTGTCCTGCTACTGTGCTGTCTACATAAACAGCTAAATTTTGTAATCCTAAAGCATGAAACTGCGAGTTTGTCATGTTAGTATATTCTATTTGATCAATTTTTCTTGCTTCTTGATTTCCAACAAATATTTTACCTATCCTGTAGTTAATAGGGAACACGCCACCAGCTATATTTTGTATTGATAAAAATCCAGATAACTTGTTTTTTATTAACTCCTCCATATCAGAAAGAGAATTTTCTTCTGAATCAGTTCTTTTGGCTTGATCTAAGTCATAAAAGTACTGTTCAAAAATTTGCATTTGAGCTTGGTTTGCTAATAAGTTAAACTCTAGTGGAGTAATATATCCTCTCTGTTCTTTGTTAGCTAATGCTAAAACTCTTTGATATACAGTGTCTATAGGTACCATTGTTATTTATTTTTTATAAGGAAAGGCTTTGTTTAAAGCCTCTTGTCTCGCACCACATCCACAACCTTTTTTACCGACAGTTGTAGCTGCTTTATGGGCTAATTTATCTATACCAGTAAATGAAGTAAACTTTGCTATAGTATCTCCAATTCCTCTAGATTGTTTAGTGTAATTTCTTAAATTGTTTTTTTGCATAATTTTATTTAATTACTTATATTGCCCTGATGACTTTAAAATCACCAGGGAATATAAATGGTTATTAGTTTAACCTTTTTTCAATATTGGAGTAAATCTCCATACCTTCGTCAGTTTTAAA
>TARA_B110000858_G_scaffold21586_1_pt1 | contig 11415 bp, 11 predicted proteins | sample TARA_B110000858 | Tara Oceans TARA_B110000858 (sample SAMEA4398247) | marine metagenome | biome: Polar Biome; feature: [SRF] surface water layer (ENVO:00010504); material: water (ENVO:00002006), including particulate matter (ENVO:01000060) such as... | depth 5 m | reverse complement strand
ATTATTTGTGAACATCCGGGTCTCAGATACAAAATACGGGGCGACAATTGCGTTTAATGCGTTTAATTGGACAACCATGCATCAGAACTTGTATGTAAATCATTAATCGGAACATGAGCAATCTTAATACGCTGCGGACGCGCTTGATATTTTTCCGATAATCCTTTGTTACTTGGGTAAAACATATACCAGATCTCAACATCAATGTCGCCAAAATTTATAAGCAACCCTTTCGTATTTAAACCCCATTCTGCATCGTAACGATATCTCTCATCCATATATCTTAAAAGCTGTCGGTGATCATCTTCTGTAAGAGCCTTTATTTGCTTTAATTCAATAATATATTTCATATCAGGTAATAATAGATCTTCCCTACCACGAACATCATGTGGAAGTTGTCTTACGGCATTGTTTGTAGTTTTATAATGTAAAAGACGAGCAACTTCTTGTGCCACAACAATTCCATGTTCTCGTAATTCCATCTCCAACGCTGCCTGAAAATGATGTTCTTTACCTCCATAAGGAAATGCATCCCTGATTTTTAGAGATAAATTTGTTATAATACCCACGAAATTTGGGATATTAAACGATTCTGGCATTGTGCCAAGAGATTTATTCTTTTTATTTTTGAGTTCGCAAATCTTTTCATGTTGTTTTTCTATTTTAGTTTCTTTCTTTTTTAGTTCCTTGCAATATTTCTTTGATAATGTTTGGAAGTATATCGCATGTTGGACCAATTCTTCGTGGTCCATTTGAGTTAAATCGCGTGTTGATTGTTCATGAGTAGTCATTTTAATATAATGGTAATTATAAGTATTTTAATCAATGAATTTATCTTCAATTTTTTTAGTTCTTTTTTTGTGAAAAGTCAAGAAATGAATAATAATATTAACTATTTCTGGTGGCAGTTGTTTTAATATTAAATATTTGGATAAATATCCATGGAGGATTTTTTTTATTTTTCTTGGGTATTTTTTTTGGAATTGGTTTAGGAATTTTTTATGCAGTTTTTCACGTTTATAACTCCAAATTGGTCGAATGATTTCAGAGTTTTCTTTTAATCTGTAACCCATGACCAATGTTGTGTCATTTTTCCAAAACCCCAAATGGTTTCGAACATCGGAATGGTTGCAATGACGTTTTTCCTCATCACTATATTTTCTTACTTTCTTTTCAATATTTACCCAATAAATCGTTTGATCATTTAAGTCAGTCCATCGGGATGAACTGCGTGATACGAAGGTAATAACATACTTTCTCCATAAGGTTATATTCATTTTATTTATTATTAATAATAAATATTTTTTTTTATTCAATTTTATTAATTACTTTTATCTAATGATAATATATCATAATATGTCTTATCTGCCTCTCGAAGGACGAGCAATCCAACCAGAATCTAAAACATCACCTCAGGAAACTACGGATGATTATATGGATTATGGTTATGTAATTTTTACTACCATTTTGAATGTATTGTTTCCCAATAGAAATAAAAACGGAGTTATTGATGGAACACCTGATTTTGATATTAATAGTACTAACTTTACCAATTGTTTTGAAGATGGAAGTTTTGTTTTTAATGATCCCAGTCATAAATTATTTAATATATTATTAGGTGCAAATACTGACGAAGAATTAAGGACTTGTCGTCTTAATGAGAGTGTTGTGGCAAATACAAAAGATCCTCTTACAGGATCATTTGATGTTTTGAGATCAACATCGCATATGCTACTAAATCAACTTTCTGATGAACGCAAGGACCAGATAAATATAAAGTGGAAAATATCTCAATTAGCATACGATCATAATAATATACCGGGAACAAGTACTAAAGAGAAAGCTGTATATGTTAAAAAAAAAATTAAGAAGATCAAAAGAAAAACTTTTACACGACAGAAGTATTGGAAACATAATGGTTCTACCGCAATTTATGAAAGATTTATAACACCAAAAGGCATGGCAGGTATAGAAGCTATATGCAATCCAAAAAACCCTGATATGCCAAATACATCTTTTTTAAAAAAAAGATCGGGGAAAAAACTTCTTAAATTTTATTGTTTGGAATTTGAAAAAAAGCCAGTACCTGGGACCGAAAATAAAGCGGAATCTAAAAATGAAGTTGAAACATACTATTTAACTTTTGTTAAATCCGAAACTACTCCACATGGTTCTACTGCCAGTAGAACCATTATTCGTGACGTAATTGAAAAATCTCTCCGAAGAATAAATCAAATAAACCAATTCGTGAAAATGGGATCAGATATTGACGACTTTGCTTTACCTTTTTCACCAGAGAGTAGTGAAGGAAGAGAGGCATATCCTTATAGAAAAGATAGTTTACAATCACCGGGAGAAGATGAGCAATTTGATAGAGCCAGACTTAATGATAATTTTAATAAATATTTTAATGGAGCACGAGTTTGCAATAGTACCGACGAATTGCAATGTCATACTGAATCATCTCAATATTCAGGAAATGGTATAATTACCGATGGGCAAGAATCTATTCCATTTATGCGAGCATCATTTGAATTTTTTGTCCCTTCTCCGATTACTAAAATAATAGTCGATACACTTGAACCCGTCAAAAAAGTCTTTTGTAGTTATAAGTACCATAATAAACAACCAAAATCAAAGAAACCTACTCGCGCCAACGCTACCAGTCGTGAAGATCAAGTAAGGGTATACAAGGATAACCAGCTGATTTTACATAATGCTTTTAAGGCAGCAATAGCAAATGCTCTTGCCACACATGCCTTACATGGTGGTGGAAAGATAAAAAGAAAGACCAAGAGACGGCGCAGATATAATAAAAAGAAATGCAGTAAAAAAAGAATGAAACAGAAAGTGAAAAAGAAAATGAAACGTCGTGGAAAAACTAAAAAGAAAATCAAAAAAATATCTCGATTGACTAGAAAATCAAAAAAAAAGAGATAGAACTTAATTTAATATATTAAAAAATTGAAGTTAATATATTGATGTGTGATTTGAGATATAAACAACAATCTAATACAAAAATGGATCCCCAAACATGGTTAAAAAACAAATGGCCAAATATGAAAGTGTGTGATGTTAACTGGACGATGGAGAGATATGACTATCCACAGAATGTTCGTCAGTGGATTTTTGAGAATTGGATTAAAATGAATGATAATAATGGTGGCACATACAGCGAGCCTGAATATTTTAACCAAAAATATAAAAATAATTCTACATCAACTGGTGGTATCGAAAATCCAGAAGAACCAGAAGAATCAAAAGAATCAGAGAAAAGTGATAAATCTGATAATGATGGACGTGGGTATGCAAAAGTATATCAAAAAACAGCGTTTGCAAAAGGCATGGATGATAATAATAAAAAGGCTTTGAATGTCATGGCTACTGAAGGAATTGATGCTGCCGTCAAACATATGTTTAAACATCCTGAAAATGGTCGCCAACTTAGTTATGGAGAGATGAGAATGTTTTATGGTTAATTATACGATTTGGATAAAATCGAATTGTGGACTTGTATTATAAAATTTTTTATTCATATATAAAAATGAATTATAAAGAAAATTGACAGAGAAAAAACTTATAATATAAGTACTAAAAACACAATGTTTAATTTACCACAAGAAATACAAAGATATATTTATGAGTTTTGCTCTGATAAATGGGAAAATATGGATAACGTATTAAACCAATTCTTGAAAGGTGGTTTTAACAGAATAAACTATAATATTAAAAATTTTATAAAAAATGAAAAAAAACAAGCAATAAAGGCAGCAAATTTTAGAAGTTCAAGAAAATCAAAGGTTACTAATTGGTTACTTAATATAGAAAAGTTTGAAAACACACATCCTGAAGTCGCAACTTATTTAAGTAAAAAAGAATTAGAAATAAATTTTAAAATAGCATTAAAAAGAAGGGAAGAAATAAAAGCCGAGAAATTACATATTAAAAATGAACACATAAGAGCCCGTAAATTATATGAAAAATGTGAAAGAGATTTGAAGCAACAATTCTTAACAGAGTATTATTATGGACAGGAATTGCGTTTACCTATAAATGCATTAAGACCTAATAAAAATTGGACAAATCATACATGGGAAGAAGATGACACTATAGATTGTGATATTTGCACTTGTAAAATAGCGTTGACATGGGGAAAAAATCCGGGTAATTCAAGTGATTATCGCGACTATTGCACGTATCAAAAAATGCGTTTTAATGAAAAATGGGTAAAACAACATATAGAACTACAGGTAATTCTAAAATTTAACAATGGGTGTTATAGGCATTATAGTTTCCCATATTTTAAACAAAGAATTGAATTATCGAACATTATGGGATAGAAAATACAAAAATTTGTGTGGAAAATGGAGAAGAACCTGAACTTGATAAAATATTATACAAAGAGAGAGAAAGGATATTGTTTGAGAAAGAGTTGGAGTGGAAATATGGTGTGCAAATTGGAAAGTATTAAGTTTCATTTGATGCTACCGATTATGAAATCAATAAACCTTTTCGCATACTTTTGCGGTGGTAAGGCGCTAATTTTTGTGGAACAATCTCTGGTAAAATACGATTTATACTTGTTTTCTGTAAATTTCAGCAAATTGTATTGTTGCAAAATATCAATGATTCCAATGTAATAGATTTCGTTGTTTGGTGTACCATCGTCATTCATGCCCCCAAACCCCCCATCATCGCGTTTAAACAAAGACAATGGTATTTTAACTTCTTTTTCATCTCCCATATGATGTTTTTTACTAACCTTTGTTTCACCCTTGTCGCAGTTATTCGTTCCGTGTGGTATATATCCATGAACTTGTTGTGGATCTTTGCCATGCACGCCAATCAACAACGAATAATCCATAATTTTCATTTTGGTCAGAAACACACTATCACCGACAATTTGGTCAGCAAACGCTAACTTTCTTTCTGCCTTTCCAATTTTCAACCATTGTCTGTATTCGGGTTGTGGTTTTTCCTTGCTACTACGTATATTGTCGTCTGTAAATCCTTGAAAATTCAAATCCTTTCCACATACCTTTGAATCTTTTGATTTGGTCTCAAATTTAGATCTTTTTACATATCGACCTGAATATGTGGCCCCCTTTAAATCATACAGGGTATGTATAGGTTTTGGCGTGTGCAAAATGTTGTTCATCACCACAAAATGTATTTTTCTATTTAGGTGAGGCATCTTCACACGATGTAAGCCATAATATCGATTAATGAATGAATTGGGATTTTTGATCATATATCGAAAATAATGTGGCAATATTCTTCTTAAAAATTTACATTCGTAGTTCTTCAATGTCTTGATCATATATTTTTTGTCGTGTGAAATAAAGAAATACATGCCAGATTTAGAATTTGACATGAATTCTAAAAAGTTGGTTTCCGGGTTACAGATTGAGTTCATGTATTCATATTTACCAACACCCCAAAAATTTCTTAAATTCCGAAATACCAATGGTGCATAATCTTTGAACTTAAAGTGTGATGACATACCTTTGATTTCTAATGGAATGATGTATTTATTGACTGCCATAAAATCAGTAACTTTTAATGAATCTGCACACATATTCATATCACCGCATAATTTTGAAGAAAATTCTAGTTCACTATCTATAGACATTTGCACACCCATCATCATTCCCCAAGTTAGAGCAAACTGGTTGTGACCTTTGTTGATAATGTCTTTTGCTCTCTCTTTCTTGCCATTCGACAAACGCTTTTCTCTTTTATAGTTTTGACGTTGACACTTTTTTTGTGATTGTAAGTCAGACCTTACACTACGATATTTTCTTCTCAAAAATGTTTTCACTTTCTTTTTATTTCCCGTTTCTTGTTTTCGTCTCAACGTCATTGACAACGCCTCTTCAAATTTTGATCTATTAATGTGTGCAATATTTTCCATTGAAAATATTGTTTATTATGTTAAAATACTTTAATATTATAAATTATTCAATTTTTTAATTCTCAAATTTGTTCGTGTGCGAGATTTGCGTGGATTATTGGAACATTATTTTAGAGATGAATCCAAATAATAGCATGTGATTGGTTAAGAAAATAAGAAAATAAATCTTAGTTTATTATAAATGTCTTTTGAAAGGAGAAGGAGGTGTATGGGTATATGTGATATACCTAGATTTAATTTTAGACCATTTAGATATATTTTTGAAATACATAATAATTGCTGTCCCATTTGTCTTGAAAACATGAATATTTTTTTTAATTGTAAAAGATTTAAAGGATGTGGTCATTGTACTTTTTGGGCACATAAGGATTGTATTTTAAATTGTAAAAAATGTCCTCAATGTAGAAAAATTTGGAATTAATTCAACATTTCACCAGACGAGGAGGGGGCGATTGATACACTGGCGAATCTAGCCGTTACGCCTCCCAACCCGCCCATTCGCAGGTGATACTGGCGAATCTAGCCTTTTTGTCATTTTTAACAAATGCCTGTTGTTCACCCGTCAATCTGTCTTTTTAAGGTAAATGAGAAATAGGTAATATAACTGGAAACCGCTAATAAAAAATTTATTAAATATATTTTTATTATTATGCAAATACTGAATACTTATTGGAAAGTCACTCTGTTGTTCCGTGTAAGACTAGGTGCAATGCTGGTAGCGCCGCTAATATTCATAAGATATTGCTCATGAGGAGTCAGTCCCATTGCCAAAGCCGCAGATGGATTAACAACCATAGTCTCGTCAACATCTTCTTCATCGGATGAAGGGTAAGAGGGTTGCATACATGTTGTCATCTTCAAACTACGAGGCGCGTGAACAGCCGCATTTTGATCCCATCCTTCACCAGAAGGAGGAGCACTCGAATGTCTCATAGATTCCGAAAATCCATTTGTAGGAACGCCATCCGATGCCTCACGAGTCACTTGAGACAAACCCTTGAACGCCGCCTTCGCTGTAGCAGGAGTTGCACCAAAAGTCATAGTATGGCTCTCGGCAAAACCAAAGTTTTTCCCAGTAGCAATAGCGTCTTGGTTCGCTGCCAAGAACATCATCTCAACACCAGCCTTTCTAAGACGACGGACCGCCTCATTCAGCTCCCACACAGCTCGTTTCGACGCATTGTCGATACCATCTGTTGAAAGCGCAAACACAGCCACCACCTTGTCGTTGTCCTTCCCCTTCAGCTCATCTTGAAGTTTCTTCAGCTTTTTTTCAAAACTAATCACGCGATCGAAAGCCGTATCCACCAGTCGGGTGCATCCGCGTGGTTTTAGCATTTGTTTCATTTGGTCACTGCTAAATAATTCCGGAATATTTTTGATATTTGCATATTCATCGCCATCATCGGACCACTCACTGGTAAATGTCTCCGCCTCATCATCGAATGTTGTAATGCTTACCAGACATCGTGCTCCAGTTTTTGCAGCATCTTCACGGCGATCACTCACACACTTTTGAAGTCCGAGCATTTGGGCATGGTAAATATTACTTGTTGAACCGGAGCGATCCCAAGTTCCGTCGAAAAGAATTACTGCTGGGGGACGGACAGCAGTTGGGCGTTGGTCGCCAGCGCGTTTGATAGAGTTCATGCATGAAAGAGAAGCCATTTTATTTGTTAAAGTTTTTACTTTTGGAGTTTGATAATCTATTTTTAGATTATTAAATTTACTTCAATTTTTTGTAATAAAAAAAAATTGCGATTTGACATAATTGCCCCATTATATTTCCAACTTCATATATACATATTTTTGCATGAGTCGTCAGGCACAACCTATCTTTTTTTTTATTTTTTTATTTTTTTATTTTTTTGTTTTTTTTTTATTTTTTTATGTCCAAAACTACCTATCTCGTCACCTCGTCATCTTCGCCATCTTCGTCATCTGAGTCCTCATCAGCTGCATCTGCCCAGCTGCCGATAATACGTCTCGGTCGCTGGATGGTCGTTTGCTCGACTTGTTCATCCGTTTCGAACGGCGAATTGGTGTCAGAAACGAGGGCTCGAAGTTTGGAGGACCCGTCGTAGGCATTTCTCACTCTTTGACAAACACGCTTGCGAGCGAGAAGCTTGTCATCCTTCGGCGAGGATGGGAATGCGTTGGCAGAAGTGGTCTCAACCTTGAGAGGCCGCGACCAGGAACCTTGGAGAGGCTGCTTGTTGACATGATGATTGATCATTGTCGATTCCTCTTCGTATTCCTCTTCGTCGGAAGAGGAATCCAGTTCGCCGAAATGGTTGGTATTTCTACGAAGCGATGGTCCTGGAGAAATTGCAGGGATACTGGTTCGAGAAGACCGGACTTGAACGAACTCGCCTGCCTTGATCCGGTCGTTTCTCTTGAGAAGAGCATTTCTTGTAGCTTGACGACGGAGTGAGTCGGAATTCATCTGGGAACCGCGACGCGCTTCCCATTTTGCTGCAGTATCTCGAATCTTGGCGATCGCGGCGTGGACCTCTTGGGTTGATGCACCAGAGACGCTGAAGACTTGACGTGCGTCCCCGCGTTTTGGTCCTTTGATCTTTATCCCTTGATGTTGGGCGATAAGAGATTGGATGTTTTTTCCTCCTCTGCCGATGATGATACCGACGCAACCAGGATTGACCTCAATACTGGCTGTGTGGATCGAATTTGGGCGGATTGTCATAGAAGTCATTGTTGTTTTTAAAGTTTTAAGTTTTAAGTTTATTATTTGTTGATTGTTGAATACTTTTCACTTATTTGAGAAAAAGTACTTCAATTTTTTTGTTTTTTTACTTAAAGTGAATAACATTATGTTATTCACTATGAAAAATATGCATTTAATTAATAATTTAATATAGGGTCCAATATAAAAAATAAATTAAATGCAGATTTTCAATTGAACAAGTGTCGATTGTTGATATTCAATAAAATTGAAGTACAAAAAATGTGTTAAAAAAAATGTAAAAATCAGTATCAACTTAAATAACAACATGTCAAAAGTAACTCAAAAACTCAAAAAATTCAATAATTGGTTAAAAACAGCCGGACTTTCCGAAAAAAAACACCAACTTGATGGTGTTAAATGGTGTCTCGAACGGGAAACACAAATTCTTGACGGGGTTCTCGGGGGGCTTGTCGCCGATGAAATGGGCTTAGGTAAAACCATCCTAATGCTTGGTCTAATTGTCGCCAACTTTCAAAAGTCGGGGACAATTATTATCGTTCCTCCAGCTTTGCTTGATCAATGGGTAGTCGAAATTGGACGTTTGTTTGGTCACGCGCCGACCATTTACCATGGTAAACATCTCAAAACAACCAAGCAAGATCTTATAAATGATGAGCCAATTCCTATTATGATCACAACATATGGAATAATCATGTCTCGCAAAGAATCCGACCCAATCTTCACCAGAACTTGGGGGAGAATGATTTGCGATGAAGCACATCATATGAGAAACAGAAAAGGCGTTCTGTTCCTTAAAATGCCTCTGGTCAAGGCTTCCATCAAATGGCTGGTCACCGGGACACCAATCCAAAACAAAGCCAATGACTTATTGTCGCTATGCATGGTTATGGGATTAAGACAAGCCATGCTTAAACAGCCAGAACAAGCAAAGCAAATCATTCTCAACCATTCTCTTCGTCGTACAAAAAAAGAAATTGGACTTAAATTGCCTCCTATTAAATATCATATCGTTGATGTTGAATGGATGTCAGACGAGGAGAGAATTTTCGCCGCCAGTATTCATTCATATCTTGGATTTCCAAAGATCACTTTGAAAAATGTAAACAGAGTCATGGCTTTACTCGATGGCGGTAGCCCTCTTCCATGGCTTACCAGAGCAAGACAATCTTGCATTTTCCCTCACCTTCTTCAAAAAAATATTCAAAAACTCATTGACGAAGGGCTCGTTGATGAGGATAATAATATGGCTCATATTAAAACTACTAGCAAAATCAATGCAATCGTTAAAACGCTAATTAAAAGAAAAGCCAACAAGAGAAGAAAACTCGTCTTCTGCCATTACCACGGAGAAATCGATATTCTCTCTTCACTTCTTAAAAAATTTGGTATTACATCATCCATCATTGATGGTCGTCAATCCAATACTCATAAAAAATTCGCAACGCAAAAAGTTCTTTCGTTCTCTGATTACAATTCCGTTTGCACAAAATGGAGAAATAATCAATATACATACAAACTTATAGCCGACTTTATGGCACCAGAAGTATGCTTGTGTCAAATTCAAACCGCTTCCGAAGGATTAAATCTTCAGCATTTTCAGGAAATTTATTTCACCAGCCCTTGGTGGAATCCTGCACTCGAAGATCAAGCCATCGCTCGCGCTCATCGCATAGGACAAACGCAAAAAGTTGATGTTTTCAGATTTGCCATGAAAAACTTCGGCGGCGAATCCAAAACTCTTGACCAATATTGCTTAGAAGTACAGCAAAAAAAAAGAGCCATTGTACAAAATTTCGGATTCAACTAAGAGAGATTGAACTCACTAATCTAGCTTTTATATATTATAACAACCATCCATTGTCACATACCCCATCATCTAACCCTTTTCTTTTTTATAATTAACAATTCTCTCTTTATATACCCTCTAATCCAGTTTTAAGGTAAATGAGAAATAGCTCATATAACGGGAAATAGATCATCATAATTGGATCGATCATTATAAGAGGATGGTTTGCAAACTATGACGATGAATATAAATTACTTCCAAACATTTTTTTACCATTTATAAGAGAGATTATAACCAATATATACAACCTTTATAGTATTAACAAATGCGACTTGTTGATGCCCAGTATTCGGTTGCATTATACCATGCCATATAGCCTTTTTTAGTGTTCAACAACTGCCCATTTGTTCAATACCATGTTATCTAGCTTTTATAATAACCAACGAATCTCTCTTAATATACCCTCTGATCCACTTTTAAAGGTAAATGAGAAATAGCTGAGATAACCAGATACTGCTTATAATTTTTATAACAAAAAAAAAAGATTTTTTTTCGTCTGTGTTTTTTCACAGGGGTTTTATTTTTTATTTTTTATGTGCAATAGTTCAATAGTGTTACAATTTATACATATGAGATTTACTCTTCGAATTCTTGAAGGACGACTTGATTTGTCTCAGCGTCCCAAGTTCCGATCGCCGTTCCGTCTTCAGTCATGAGCAAATTTTCAATGCCTCCGACCTCACCTGTTTCGTCCCAGTAGTATGTGTTGCCATCAATTATCTTTTCTGGCAACTCCGCATCTTCACCCTCTTCGTCGTCGGATGAATCCTCTTCGCTCTCAATCGAAACAGCGTCCAGCTCGGGTTCGGCGAGTTTGGCTTGCTCAGCAGCTTTAACAGCTTCCTTCGCAGCGAGTTTGGACGCTTTCGCGGCTTCCTTCTCAGCGAGTTTGGCTGCTTTAGCGGCTTCCTTCTCAGCGAGTTTGGCTGCTTTCGCGACTTCCTTCTC
>TARA_B110000858_G_scaffold198485_1_pt1 | contig 11436 bp, 9 predicted proteins | sample TARA_B110000858 | Tara Oceans TARA_B110000858 (sample SAMEA4398247) | marine metagenome | biome: Polar Biome; feature: [SRF] surface water layer (ENVO:00010504); material: water (ENVO:00002006), including particulate matter (ENVO:01000060) such as... | depth 5 m | reverse complement strand
GAACCTGAAGATCCTGAAGTGCCACTAGATCCTGATGATCCTGAAGTACCGCTTGATCCTGATGTACCTGAAGTACCTGATGAGCCTGATGAACCTGAAGTGCCGCTTGAACCATCATTACCCGCAGTACCACTTGTACCACTAGTACCAGATGTACCATCAGAACCACTTGTACCACTAGTGCCTGATGTACCATCAGAACCACTAGTGCCTGATGTGCCGTTAGAACCATCAATACCATCAGTTCCACTAGTACCGGAGGTACCATCAGTTCCACTAGTACCGGAGGTACCATCAGCTCCACTAGTTCCCGATGTTCCACCAGTTCCACCAGTTCCCCCCGTTCCATCATTATAATCCAACATCAAACACACTTCTTCTTCTAATGAGAATGGGATGTTTTCTGATTTTGCAATTGACCCTGGTGTAAGAATAAAGGTTACATATTTAAGATTCTCTACTATAGATGTGTAGGAAAATATCGCATAGCTAGTGGGAAATTCTTTACTATACAGTGTTATAGTGCCCTTACTGCTAGTATTTAAATAATTTGTTAAGTCGTTTTGAGATAGATCTGATTTGTTTATATCAATTCTATTAACATTTGCTACTTTTAGGCTATTATATAAACTTATTCGCCCAGAAACAGGAATCGTAGATGTACTCGATAATTTATAGGGAATGCAAAACGCCCCTAAGTTTCTGTCTATAATAAATTTTTGTGCCATAAACTAGTGGTTCTTCGTTATAAATATTCAAGGCTTATAGTACCTTAAGTATTTTTCTTGAAGATATTTTCCTAACCCGTAAAACTTTTTATTCTTTTCTGTTAATTTTACTATATTGCGGTTAATATAATAAACTTGTTTTTCTTCCCCAATTAACGTCCAAGGTATATTAAAAGGAGCCCACATTTTAAAATTTATTGTTGGACTTTGTTGAACCAAATTATCATAATCAGATTGAGAGATTTCTAAATATGTAAATTCATTTCTTTTTTTACAAAAGTACCTTCTAAATTCACCTAACTGGTAGTCTTGTTCAGTAGGTTGAGTAAAAAATAATTGAGGGGTTGAAGTTGTAGAATTTAAATCAGTTCCACTTAAAATCCCATAAGTAAGATTTTCTAAGTTATTAACAATAGATACCTTATTCCTTTTTTCAGGCTCCTGTATATTATACTCTTCAATTAATAAGAGAGTATTATTAGGTTTATCATCAGGGTTTTTTCCTGTAAAGTATTCACCTGTATAGAGTTTATAGTAATACCCTATATAATTAGGATTAACTCCTGGGGAGTAAAATTCCTCTCCTGCTGTATAGAGGTTAGTTTGGATTCTATTTTTAGGAACATATGGCATATGTTAAGTTTTAAGTAATAGTATATGTTGTTAATAATCCTTGATCTGCTAAAGCATAGGCATTTTGGATTTTATTAAATCCTGATTTGTCTCTTCCTATTCTTATATGGAAGTGTTGTGATGTTGCTGCTATAGTAGGGCTGTCATATTCATTAATAAATGATACTTGTGGGTTTCTGTTTCCCGCCGCAAATCCTTGTAATATTAAATCTATATTATCCAATGTTGTGGGATCGGATGGAGTAACAACAAAATCTAAACCATCACCTCTTTTATGTGCTGAGTTGTAAGAAAGGACTTGGTGATATTTGTCATTACCCCCTGTTACTCTAACATTTATATTAGGGTATTGAGTCTTTATTTCAGTAAATACAGCAATAGCATAATCAGCTAATTTTATGCTAATATCTCCCCCATTTGAAATTTCTTCACCTTTTTCTTTATACCCTAATTCATCCAAAACTAATCTTAAAGCATCAGCATTAGGAGTTTTTCCTGTAGATTCGTTGGATATTTTATTTAAAGTTTCAGTTTCAGATAATGACCGAGGTGATGAAGGATTATCATTAGGAGGTGATGTAATTTTTGATTTGGGCATAAATTGACCTTCAATTTTTGTAACCCACCCACTTTCGTCTATACTATGGTTTAAACCTTTAATAATAAATTCTATATTATCTCTATAACTTTGAGGTAAAAATTCATCTGTAATAGTGTATTTTTGAAATATTTTCATTCCTGATAAGCCATCAAGAGTAAGAGATAAGGAAATGGGGATTAGAAGAGGAGAAGAGGCTCTGCCTGCTTCAATTTCTTTAATAGAATCTTTTTTAAAGTATTTATTAACATCTGATTCAAGTTTTGTAAGATCATCACCATATTTAAACTTTTCTGTGTTATAATAACCTGCATATAAGGTATTTTGTATATTATTTTCGTCTGCTTCTTTTGCGGCTTTTATTTCCGCTTCAGAAGCTGATGTGGGAGCTGCTAGTTTTTTTTCAGGTACTATCCTATCAATATAGCCCTTATTCCAAGCTGAGAATCCAAGAGCACCTGGGTCATTTGAATTATTTTGATCTTGTGCTCCTATTGAAATTATTTTTGCCATATCAGGAGGAATGGTAGAATTAACAGATACCTCTGTTACAAAGCTTCCATCTTTAATCGCCGCAGAACCCTGAGCCCCAGTATGGAGAAATCCTATTTGGAATTTTGAAGGGGGTGCGGGATTTTCAATTATAGCATCTGAGTTTCTCTTGTTAATTATAGATAAGGTATTAGTGTCAGTATCTACAAAAGGGGTAAATTCAGTTAAGCCTGATAAAGATTTATTTACTTGGGTACAAACTGAGAGAAGAAAATCTATTAAAGCTAGATCACCTTCACTATTAATATTAGCTTCGAGTGCTGTAGAAAGAAGATCTATGTTTAAATAAATATGCATATAGTTAAACTCATTCTTGTTTGTTTGGCTAAAAAAATCTGTTCCTAATATTTTGTTGAGTTTGTTAAAGTTAAATTTTTCAGGACCCCCAAACCATGGTTGTTCTTTTTCAGGAAGAAAAGAATCGAATGTTGAAGGGATTAGACAAACCATAGGGTTAGAAGAAAATAGTCTTGTAGATGGTATATAACATTTATTATTTTCGTATTTCCAATCAATGTTTAATATAGGACTATTATTATTTTTGGGATTATATATTAAAAGAAAGTTTTGAATTATTCTTAAAAGAGCTCCAAATTTAATATAATACTGATCCTCTGAATTAAGGCCTGAGGGGTCTATTCTAAGGAGTTCTTTCTTAGGGGGTGGGAAAGATAGCTTAGGTGTAAAGAGTTGGAAATTTGATGAAGGAGGGGGAGGGGAGTTAGCCTCTGCAACATCATCAGCATAGGGTATAAGGTCTGGTGAATTAGCAAACTTTTTTATTCTATCATTAGTAAGGGATTCAAGAAAAAAATAGAAATTTACGTTAGAAATGTCTCTATCTTCTTTAAGTTCACCAAGGTCTGTTATTGTACCCCCACTGCGAAAAAAATTTCCAAAAGCTGTCCTGTCATCGTTTAGGGTATCTTTAAAACCTGATAGCATTTTTCCTATAGTGGTAGTTTCTAAGTCATTTTTTTTTCCGGATTCCTCTGAAGTATCTTTTGCATTTATAGCTTGTGGGAGGGCTACTGATATGGATAAAGATTCAATAACACTGCCTGGGGAGAGGACTTTAACTGTTATATCGTACTCTCCTTGGGGATTGACTGACCAATCATAATTTAATACCCTACCTAACATTGCATCATAGTTACCTGCTGAATCTTCTCTAGCTTGTTTTATTTGATCTAGTATGTAAGTTTGGGGGTCGGATTCCGTTCCGCATTCACCTTTTAAAAATTCCCGGGACACATTAATACCCGAGGTAATATCACTTTCAAGTGTACCTTGATTTGTGAAATATACAGTATGTCCCCATTCTAAAAGTAAAGTATATCCCAATCTTAAATAAAGGGCTTCAATATGGTTAAATTGTTGAATATTATAACATTTAATTTTAATTTGTCCTTCTACTATAGAACCGTTGTTTTTAGGTTTAATATCAAAAGAAGTAACACCTGGAAGAGGGGTTAATCCATACTCAGCTGTGGAATCAAACCCATATGAAGCATTAGATAGTATTGAATTAGTATAATTAGATACGATTCCTCCTTTGGGTTGAGACGAACCGGAAGTGGCCGTTCCTCCAAATAGAACATAATTTTCTGCTAGTTTGTTACCTATTAAATTACTAGGAGTATTTGGAATATTATCAATTACGCTTTGAGTTATGTTAACGCCCGATGTTAAACGAATAAAGCTATCTTTACTTGTAGTATATGAAATAATGTCGTTATCGTAAGTAGTAGATCCTAATTTTTCTTGTCTAACTTTTATTTGCTCATCTACAAAAGGGGCGAAAGTTTCACCTATGATATTTGCCATAATTTATTGATTTAAAACTTTATACGCTCTTATAATATCTGATATATTAGAGGGGATTCTTATTTGGTGGTTGGGTTCTGGGTATAAACTATTAGGTTTAAATCTAGGGTTTGCGGAAGATATAATCCACCATAAAGAAGCGTCCCCATAATATTGAAAGGATAACATATCATATCTATCACCTTGTTCAGCTATGACGTAAAAATCACTATCATTGAAAGGAATTTCAGGATATTTTACATTTGCCCTATATCTTTTTCCTTTAGGAGTACGAAATATTGGTATGTTATTATATCTATTCATTATTAATATGAGATAAATTTACTATTGCTACTCACTAATTGGCTTTTGTTATCTGTTATTGGGGTAAACATAAACCCATCAACTCTAATACCTTTTGGAAGTTGTTTTCCTGAGGAGTTTTCACCAGTTCCTATATCAAACCCAACGTCAAATATTGGATTTAATGAAAAGCCTTTAATAATTCCCGGGACGTTGTTTAAATAATCTCCAAATGTTAATTTAACAAAATTCCCACGTATATAACCGCTATTACTGTAGTTGGGAGCCAGGTTTTGTATTAACCTATTTAATTTATCATATATAGGGACTATTTGATCGGGGTTGGTAGCTACAATTGTAAAGCCCAAACTAATATCCCTACTAAATCCTTTATATTTAAATGAGGGGTATCCTCTACCAGTGTAAGTGTAGTCATCATAATGAGCTGATATATTATCCGAAAATGAGTCTACATAAGCTTGAAAATAAAGATAATTATTAGCACTTGGGTCTTGGGGGTCAAGAAGATTTAAATAAAATTTAAATAGCTGGTTATTGGGTGCGTTAGTGGATGGGAGGGTAGTGTTTAAATCATTAGTAATATTAGCATTAAATTTATCACCCCCATATGTGTATTGGTTATTTCCATTTTGGGGTGATCCTAGATTGCCATATCTGTATTGTTTAAATTTATTTTCAGTGTTATATTCCCGTGTTCTATTAGCATTGTTGTGGGTAATGGGGTTACCATCAGGTTTATTATATGCTGTTTTAAGAGTTACTATTTGTTGATCAGCTCCTGCTCCAAAAGCTACAGTATCTATAGAACCCGAAGGATTATTTTCATTAAAATAGGTTTTAGCCTGACTAATCCCACTTTTAGCATAATTGAGAGAAGATGTAATAGCTGCAGGGAGAGAAAGATTATTATCTTTATCTGTGCTACCTGCTCCGAAAGTTACAGTACTTATAGAACCCGAAGGGTTATTTTCATTAAAATAGGTAATTGAAGAGGCAACTTTACTTAAGGATCCAGTTATAAATTCTTTTACTCCCCACCCGTATTCGTTAATACCTGTGGTGTTAGAGGCTCTTTTTATTATAGTCTTACCTACACCTAATATTGATCCGGGGCCCCCACTATAGGATAGTATATCGAGTGGACTAGAAGCAACTAAAGAATTTTTAGGAGTAGGGGTAAGATCTGAAATCTTAGTATCATATAAAGATACTAACCTATTATTACTGCTATCTCCTTCTTGGTTATTTAAATCCCTAACAACTTGTTCATATCTAATAAGACCCCCTCCTGGGAATAATCCTCCTTCAACTACTCCAGACATTGGAGAGGTAGGGTCAAGACCTAATAAATTTAAATGGGTGCCTGTAAATCCTACCCCAACTTGGGCTAAAGTAGAAGTAGGTAAATAAACTCCTTGATTAATAGCTCCTCCAGCATAAGCAGGCCCTAATGTAGCTTCAGTTTTTACTGATGTTCTAGATAAAAGGTTAGTGGTAGTTGTAAAACTAAGACCTTTAGTAGTAGAAAAAAATAATTTAGTTAATCTTGAAACATCCTTACCGCTATTTCTTATAGCTCCTTGTCTAAGGAGAAAATCCTCTCTAGCTCCTTGGGTAGTTTCCTCCCCTTCCGGGATAGGTTCTGTAATAAAGGGTTCTTTACTACTCCCCCCACCAGGACGATCGGTTCCATAAGTTAGAGACTTAAGGTCTGTTTTAAGATCAATTAAGGGCATCTATTAGAATGATCTATTCTCAGGAGCGTTATCTCTGTAGTTACTAGGTGGAGTAATCCCTTTTAAACCTAAAACTGTGGGTTTAGGTTCGCTTTTTAGGAAAGGATTACCATTCAAAGAATACTCATCGTGGAGTTTCGATTGGTCGAAGTTAGGTTGGGGGCCTTGTGCTCCATTTAAATTAGAAAGGACAGAGCCCTTAGATGATAGGGTGGTTAAAATTGACATGATTGTGTTTTGTTATAAATATTAAATTATTGTAATTTGTAAGAGCCTACTGTTAAAGCAGTTCCTACTTTTGAACCGTCTAATGTAACTGTGCCTTCTTTAACTAGAAGTGCATTTAATGTGAGGTTCATTTGGTCTAATTTTTCTGCTAAAAGAGTAATATCACTACTTACAGATGAACCTTTAGCACCCGTTGAATCGGCATCCGCACTTTCTGAATCAGAATCACCAACACCAAATAGTTTTCCTAATTTTTCTAATACGGGGGCTACAACTGCTACACTCTTTAATGCTGCAAATATAGGTAGTGCAAATATTCCACTAACTGCTACAGCCGCTAAACCTGTTGAAATACCCATTAACCCTCCTGCTAATGCAAATAAAGGGGATGCTAAACCTCCTAATCCTAATAAAGATGTAGATATGTTTTGTATAGATTCGGATAACCCTTGCATAGATAGGGATATTATATCTATATTACCTGCTACAGCTGCTAATCCGGCACCTGCTGCTGCAACTCCAGGACCTACAGTTGATAATTCTTTTATTTGGTCTAAAACCCCACCACCAAAAAATGATCCAATACCTCCTGCTGCTAATGCTAATCCGAAGGCTAACATACCCACAGAGGCTGATATTAGAGCAGGTCCTAACATCATCATCCCTAAAATATTTTCGGGGCTTACTGCTCCTAATATAGATACAAATCCTTCAGCTACTGCAGATATAATAGGTGGAAGTGTGCTAAATACTCCAATTATAATATTTCCAAATGCTTCTATTAATGGTGTTATTAATCGGAGGGAAAATGCAAATGGGATCATAGCTACACCTAATAATGCAATAATTCCTACTGCTGGGAGAGCGGGTCCTGCTGCTGCCCCCATTGACGCTAGTCCTTTTCCTAAACCTTTTAAACCAAGTCCTGCTGCTTTTCCAGCTACTGCCATAAACGTCAAAAATGGGATTGATGGAAGTGCTAATATAAATGCAGGTCCCGCTAATGCGACTGCACCAATACCTGCGAATACTTTACCATCACCCATAGCTTTTAAACCATCTGCTAAACCTGTTAGGGAATTTTTGATTTGATCACCAGGGGTTGCTGAGATGGCTTCTACATCCGGCAATTCAGGCACTTCGGGTGTTTCATTTAATCCTAAAGCTCCTTTAGCAGCACCCTTAATTTTTCCACCAACCCCTTCTCCTTCTGCAAATCCTGCTGCTAAATTTTTAGCGATGTCGGCTGTGTCCTGGACAGTGCCCTTCATCTCTTTAGCAAATTCTATAGCACTGCCTACTATTTTAACAGCCATTACAGTTCCTATGAGACCCATAGTACTATATAAAACAACAGAATTAGACAAGATTGAAGCGAAAAAATTAAGAACAGGGGCAAGGGCCGTAGTCATTTTTTCAATAGACTTGTTAATTTGATCCTGTGTGCTAAGACGTTTTGCTTCTTCTATACTAATACCGGCAGCATCCGCGGCTTGTTGCGTAGTCATATTGCTATTGATTTTTTGCAATACAATCATTTTAGCAACCTCATCTTTAGACATACCTAAAGATTTAGCTACTGCAGCTTGTTCAATTCTGTTACCGCTAGAAAAAGCACTTAAAATTTCTTGGTTATTACCTATTTCTTCAGTTAATCCGGCTATATCATTGTTTAAAGCAGCAGATCTGGCTTTTTCTAGGTTTAGTGATTTACCTGTTAATAGCTCAGCTTCCATTTCAGCCTGTATGGATGATTCAAAATCAAGAAGGCTGTCTGCTATACCTTCAGCCTGTGCTAAACTTAATCCCAAAGCTTTGGCGCCGGCTGCTGCTTTTACTAGGGCGTCAGGATTTCCTTCAAGACTTAAAGATAATGCTCCTGAGGCGCTGCCTGCTTCTTTTAAAACATCACCCATATTAAGGGCTCCTTTTCCAGATAATGCAAATTGTTTTGTTACACGTTCTGCTGATTTTGGGAATGTCGATAAATCTTGGCCGAAAGCTTCGGCATTCATAGAAAGTTGAGCTGTCTCTTTAACCCCTAATCCCAGCAATTCAGTAAGCTCAGTAGCTGCTAATATAGTATCGGGACTGAATGCAGCATTTACGTTTATTCCTAATTCTTTCGAAAGGGATCCTATAGTTTTTACTTGGTCAGTTGCTGAAACTAGTGAAGTATTAAAACTAGAGTAATTATTTGCAGTTTGTCCAGTTAGTTGTCTAACTTCTTTGTTTGCTTTTTCAAATTCCCCATAATCTTTGAGGATTTTACCTATTATAACTGCGGGGTCTGTTAGTGTTTCAGTTAAGCTTCCAAATCCACTTTTTAACCCTACCCCTATAGTTTTAAATCTTGATACGGATTTTCCTGCTAAGGAGGCTTTATCAGCAAATTCCTCCATATCATCTGCCATCTGCTTAAGTCCAAAGGCTTTCGCTAAGGGACCCCCCAAATCTGCTAAAGTTTTTACAGCGGCCCCTGCTATGCCTAATGATTTATTTACTTCTTTTCTTCTAATAATTTCATTATCCAAATCATCATTAATTCTTCCGACAACATTTTCTTGGTCAAGAGATGCTGCTACAAGGGCTTTTTCTTCATCAGTTAACTCTTTCATAGTAGAAAGACGAGAACTGACCATATCATTAATAGAGTCTGAGGATGCTCCCTCCTCTTTCATTACTGCTACTCGGTTTATTAGACTCCCCACTAGCTGCTTTTCAGATCCTAATCTTGCAACTTCCTGTTTAGCTATGGCGGTTTGTTCTATTAACCTTTTTTGTAAGCTTGATAATTCTTTATCATTAAGTTTAGAAATGCCTTCCTGGTGTTGGACCATTTTTTGAGCAACACTTTCAAAAGTTCTATAAGCTTTTCTAGATTTAGCAATTGTACCTTCTTGCCCTTTTAATTCAGAAGTAACCCCCCTTAATTCATTATAAAGGTCTCTAGCTATTTGTACATCTTCTTTACCTACGGCCATGTTGATAAATATTAAGGGGATACGAAATTGTATCCCCCTAATTTTAATATGTTACTCGTTTAGGCCCCGATGGGGGCGAATCAGAGGGTTTTTGAAAAATTCCTTGTTTATCTACTACCGTAGTACCTTTTTTATTAGCCTTATCATATGCATCTTTTTCCTTTTGATAATGTTCTTGAATTTTTTTAAATGTAAAATTCCTTAACCATATAGGCATGTGATATACTGTAGCATAATTGTACCCCCCATTTCCATGAAAAATCATTTCATGGATCTGAGAGAATAATTGTATCCTATACTCCCGCGTCAGGCCAAAAAAACGTGAGCCCGATAGGGATGTCAATAGTCTTGACATCACCATCTGGTCTCTCTATTTCGCAAGTTAATTGTATATCGGGTTGAGTTGTTTTTATGTGTTCTCTAAAGGCACGAGAATCTTTAGCTAAGAAGTAAGTATCAACAAATTCTCTTACAGCTTTCCTTTCAACATCTCCATTAACTGAGAGGAGCATGTGTTTTAATCTAGTAGAAAGTTCAGGGGAAGATAATTTATTAAGTTTTTTAAGGCCTTTAATTTCATTAGCTATTTTTTTATCATCTCCATGAGTTAATAATTTATAAGTAATATCAATATTAGATGTAGGTAGTGTAAAAGAAAATTCATTCTTTCCTTTAGAATAAAGACTTTCATCAAAGTCTGTGGGTTCTAATAGAGATAAATCAACTACTTGCTCATCATTATCATAGGTAAATGAATAATCTTTACCATATCCTAATACTCGAGCTGCTATCATAATAGCATTCTTATCGCCTACAATTAAATCATTGTAGTTTATTTTAGTAATGATGAGGGATTTTAATAATTCATCAATTACCGTACCATTATTAATATAATTCTGGTTAGTAAGAATGTCTTCTTCCTTGGCCGTCATATATTTCATTTCTATTTGTCCACTTGATAGAGGATTATCCTCGGGATAGACTAAGCCTTTTGAAGGCAACTCAACCATTTCGGTTGGGAATTTTAATTCACTCATTATTAATAACTTTATTTATGTTTGATATAAATATATAATAAAACCAAAAGAGCGCACTTTCGTGCGCTCTTTCTTTATATATTTTGACTTGTATTAGAAGTTTAATACGCAGTAATCAGGTTGGACTTCCATTGCAATTTCAACAGCACCTTCTTCATCGTAGCCGTACTCACCAAATGTAGCAGATGTAATTATAGCACCCTTAATAATCCATTCTGAAACTACATCCCCTACAGGACCCAAGATATTTACTGTCATATCCTTTTTGTAGAAATCCGAATAACCATCTCGGCCTGTTACTGATTCGTGATGTAATCTTACCCATTCCATTACTGATTGGGCTCCGGAAGGAGTGATCGCATCAAATAATGTCATTGAAATTGGATCCCAGGTAGTTTTACCTTTTACAAATCTTTGAACGTTAATGTGATTCAAAGGAACTGTTCCTTGTTTCACTGAAACTGCTCCTAATCCTTTAATAAGGTAAGCGGGGAATCCATCTACATACAAAACAAATCTATTCTTTTGTTTTGGTTCAAACGGGGTGAAAAATATTTCGTTGGGGTCTAATACTGCCATTGTCGTGTTTTGTTATAAATATTACAAATTTAATTTCTTATTATGCTGGGAACTCTGCTCCTGTTGGCAATACATTGAAATCGAGGATTATAAATTCAGCTGTTCTTGTTGGTTGCAAGAATATTTGACCTACCATTTGATTTCTATCTATTACGTCAGGAGTGTTATTTGAAGCATCCATTATTACCTTAAAGGCATATACACCTTGTCTTTGTTGCACACTTTCCATGT
>TARA_B110000858_G_scaffold135983_1_pt1 | contig 11466 bp, 21 predicted proteins | sample TARA_B110000858 | Tara Oceans TARA_B110000858 (sample SAMEA4398247) | marine metagenome | biome: Polar Biome; feature: [SRF] surface water layer (ENVO:00010504); material: water (ENVO:00002006), including particulate matter (ENVO:01000060) such as... | depth 5 m | reverse complement strand
CCTAACGCTTGGACACTGGTTCCGGTAGGTGCTGTAACAATACTTGCGGCACCAATGTCTACTGCTCCACTAATAGTCATCATACGACCTTCAATCGAAGTAGATGCTCCTGTACTAACTGCCGCGGTATTAGCTATGATGTTGCCTCTGAATACAGTACTTGCTCCTGTACTCGCGTCACCTTCTGCTACAATCCAAACATTGCTACTAACTGCACCGCCAGTTAATATTACTTGTGCTGATGTGCCTGTTGTAAACGCTCCTGCGCAACGGAACACAAATAAGTCAGTTGCACTACCATTTAATGTTAGAGTGCCTGTAATATTCATTGCACCGGCTTGGGTGTAAACGCCTGGGCCTAATGTTTCACTGCCGTGTGTTGCTGCGTGATCCGTAACTGTTGCTGTAAGTGCTACTAATCTATCGTACAGAGCAACTAAATCTGTTTTGGCTTGAGCAGTTTCACTAGCGGTAGTGTTTACTGTAAAATGGCTGTTAAAATTTACTAATTGCTGAACGTTGTCTGGAACGTCATATGTCATGCCCGTAATGACAGTAGGAGTACTAGACGTTACAGCAACTGACGTATCGTTATTATCTCTTTTTGCAATTATTCTTAAAGAGCCACTGCCACCTCCTCCACCATTGCTTTGCAGTATTAATCCACCAGCTGTGACACCGTCACTAATTCTAAATGTTTTAGTTGGGAGATCAAAGAATATACGATCCTTTTCTCCCACATATGCTGTGCCTTCTACTTTTTTACTAAGGCTTGTGACTAATTTCTGGACCGACATATTAATCTAATCCTAGTATCTTGCGAAATCTTTCCATACTGCCGTCATCAATTTCTTGTTGTTCATCTGAAGAAACATCATCTGATGTGATTTTGTCAATAGCTTCACTGTCTTTACCTTGAGCAGCTTTTTGTAATTCTATATCTTGCTGTAATGGTGGCACAAAAATTGGCTTAGGGTCAAGTCCGTCGGCCTTTTCATAACCGTCATCATTTTGCCCCATGTCTACTTTTGGATCACCATCGCCATCAATTGTGATGTTTATAGGAACATTTATTGTAAATTCTTTAGCTTTCATCTTTAATAATCTCCACTAATCTTCCAGCACCAACAAGTGCTTGCACTGCTTCTTCTATAGTAGAAATTATCTCATGATTAAGTATTCCCGCCGACTCTTGGTCGTCGCGAATCAACTCGCTCACTTTAATAACCATCATGTCTTCGTTCATTTTTGCCATAATACAATATCCTATTTGTTATATGTATTTATTACATCTCATCTATTAGAATGCATTTTGCAGTTGCGGTAATATACTTCTTGTACATTAGATGCAATGTAGCGACCTCGTCATAATCAGTTAAGTAAACTGTGCCAGTATTAATATATGCCCATTGGCTTATAGTTGTTTTCTTAATAGACTGATACATAGTGTGATTCATTTTATATTTGGATGCCTCAAACGTAGAGTCAACAAACTCGAAGATTTCACTTAGTGTTTCCATGCCACTGCCGCCACGTCTAGTAAAGCTAACCTTGTATTTAAAATTGTTGTACCAAAGTTTTTTCTTAGTTACTAACGTCAGATCATTGAGCATCAGCTCTTGGTGTCGTTCATTAATTGGGCCTTGTATTTGAACTATGTCTTCACCCCAACGATCTATTAATTTGGATATAACATTAGATCCAGTTAAGTACACAAACATTGAACTGTCTCTTCTTAGTTTCCAACATTCATATCCTAACTGATTATGTAATAATGATTCAATATCCATATTACGAATACGGCAAGATCTATAAGCTGGTTCATTACGTATACTATTGTATGGGAAGAGTCGGTCTGGTTGCCAGAATGATACTCTCCATGGATATTTTTTAAAAAATATCCCTTTAGAATACGAAAAGTCTGGTCTACTTTTGATCTGTTCTAATGTTAATTTCGTCATCTAATATTTCCAATGTTACTAAGTTAATGTCACTGCCAAATAGCAGTGTCTTTGCAAGTGGTTTTTTAATTTTTTGATTGATAACTCTTGCCATTGGCCTTGCTCCCATTGTATCACTAAAGCCATTATCAGTAAGCCATTCAATAACTTCATCATTGTATGTTAATGCAATGTTTCTAGGAGTTAACATATTTTCTAGTTCAGTAATAAATTTAATCGTAACATTTTTCATTAAACTTCTGTCTAGCTTTTTAAATTGCACAACAGCGTCCAATCTGTTTCTGAACTCCGGTTTAAAGAAACTTTTTACTGCTTCATCCGCCGCTGATACATTTTTTCCAGCCCCAAACCCTATTAAGTTCTTTTCACTTTCGGCTGCCCCTAGATTACTTGTAAGAATAATAATACAGTTTCTAGCACTTACGGTTTTGCCATCACTGGATGTAATCATACCGTTGTCCATTAACTGTAGTAATACATTGCTAACATCTGGATGTGCTTTTTCAATCTCATCAAGTAGTAAAATACTATTGGGGTGTTCTTCTAGTTTATTAATAAGCAACCCACTTCCGCTACCACCTTCACTATACCCCACATATCCTGGAGGACTACCAATAAGTTTTGATACAGTATGCTTTTCCTGATACTCACTCATGTCGAACCGTATTAGTTCCATTCCCATAGTCTTACTGAGCTGCTTGGCAGTTTCCGTTTTACCGACACCAGTTGGTCCACTAAACAAATAGCTACCAATAGGCTTGTCTTCTGCTTTGAGTCCTGCCTTTGCAATATAAATGCTATCTGCTAAACTAGTAATTGCATCTTCCTGTCCAAACACAGTAAGATTTAATTGCTTTTCAATATCAATTGGTGAGTCTTTTTTGTATTCACTATCGTTAGTTAATACCAATTGATCAATTGGGATTCTTGTCATTTTAGCAACTTCATATCTAATATCATCTAATTCAATAATGTCTTTGCGGGTTTCCGCTGGCAATAGTCGTTGGCGAGCACCTGCGCTATCAATGACATCAAATGCCTTATCTGGTAGCATTTTATTATGCCAATATTGTGCAGTTAATTCAACTGCGCCGTCCAGTGCTTCTTTTGTAAATGCAAGTTCATGGTATGCTTCATATGGATATATACTATTTGTGATGATATTTTTAGCATCTTCTATGCTGGGCTCAGGAACATCTACCTTATGAAACCTGCGAGCGAGCGCCTTATCTTTTTCAAAATGCTGACGATATTCATCGTATGTTGTACTGCCAAGACATCTAAGTTTACCTTTTTGTAGTGCAGGTTTTAACATATTGGCAACGTCCATTGCTCCTGATCCACTATTGCCTGCTCCCATAATCATATGGATCTCATCAATAAACAGGATTGCATCATCTCGTTTCTCTAGAATATCTAACACTTCTTTAAGACGCTCTTCAAAGTCTCCTCTAAATTTAGTGCCAGCCAGTAATGCACTCAAATCCAAACTGTAAACAATATGTCCTTGGATCAGTTCAGGAACATTCCCCTCATTGATCAAGTATGCTAGCCCTTCAGCAATCGCAGTCTTGCCCACACCACTTTCACCAACTAATACAACATTGTTCTTTTTCCTTCGTGCTAGTGTTTGCACAGTTTCAGCTAACTCTTGTTCTCTACCTACGATACTGTCGATTTTTCCTTGGGCGGCTGACTCGTTTAAGTTTTCACAAAATTTACGCAGTACTTTGTCAGATCTAGAAATTGATGTAGAAGACGTTACATTAGTATTGGCAGGATTAAGTCCTTCTCCATCTTCGACATCTCTTAGATAATTACTAACCAAATCTCGGTTAATGCCATACTTTTCTAAAATGAAAGCACTTGGGGTAGATTTTTCTGACAGAATACTAATTAACAAATCTCTTGGGTCCAGTTGACTGCGTCCATTAAATAGAGCCTGTGTAAATGCACGATGAAATACACGTTCTAACATTACAGTTTTTTTAGGTTCTTCTTGGATATCTTCAGCATAACTATCGATTGAATCTGATAAATGATCGTATACTTCTCTGCTAATATCAGCTGGTTCTACATCAAAGTCAAGAACAATTTCTTTTACATCATCTATGTCAAGTATAATAGCTAGCAAATGCTCAATAGTTACATAATGGTGGCGATAGTCTTTACTCAACATAAATGTTTTGTGTACTATTTTTTCAATCTTATCTTCATTAGACAATATACTTACTCCTACTATTCTTCTAATAATTGCCCAATAGGCGTTGTTAGTTGTTCAGTGGTTAACGCTGGTATAGCAACTTTGATGTGAAGTATCAAGTCACCATTTGGACTATGATGGTGCGGTAACCCATTTTGTGGTATTCTTAGTTTTGTTCCCGCACATGTTCCTGCGTTTATGTGTAATTTAAACTGGCTGTTATCTAGTCCAGTAATTGGCACATTTCCACCAAATAGTGCTGTTTTTAAACCAATCTCAATTTTTTGATTTAAGTTATGACCTTCTACCCAAAACCTGTTATGTTTTTTTATCTTGTATGTTACTACTAAACTACCAGGCGGACCAGGATGTGTGTTATCACCCATATCATTATATCTTATTTTGGAACCACCCGTGACACCACGTGGGATATGTATAGTGACTGTTCTAAAATTACCATTCATAAGATTTATGTTCAAGTTTTTTTGTACACCAGTTATCACTTCTTCAAGTGTCACATAAGTTGTTATTTCAACATCTTGATTACGTTTATGGAAATGCTGGTTCTGCCGGCCAAACATTTGATCAAACATGTTATCGAATTCAGGTGCTGCATTTGGATCAGTAAATGGTCTCCCGTAACCTGGATTACGCTGGTTACTAAACTGCTGACTTTGATGCTCTTGTTGAAATCTAGAGTCAGCATTTTTAATACTTTCAAACGCAGTGTTTGCTTCATTAAATTTTTCAGCATCGCCGCCTGGCGTATCTGGATGTAATTTTTTTGCTAATTTTCTATATGCACTTTTAATTTCGCTGTCATCTGCAGCCTTACTGACGCCCAATATAGTATACGGATCATTTGCCATCACTTAGCTGCAACAGTGTCCAGGGTTTCTTCAGCGGCAACATAATAGTTTTGATATGCCACAATAATAGCTTGCTGTTGTTGCACTAACGCACGAATATCACTAAAGTTTAATCCTAGATTTTCGTATCCTTCACCAGTTAGTGAATACAAGCCAGTTGGTATGCTTTGTTCTTCTAATTTTGCAAGCTCTTCATCGACATTGTCTTTGTTAATTACAATCCAGTGAACCCTACGCATCTGAACTTGGTCCACACTGGGTAGAACCAAAATCGGCTTATCAATTGGTTTTGTTGTTACATTTAATACATTTGGTAAACTACTGCAACCACTAAGGAGTATCGTTACCAGGCCAAAGCCAAGGACACTCTTTGTTAAACTGTTCGCCATTTGTTGCTCCATTTTCTTTTTCATTTAGATCTGCGCCACTTAGTAATTCGAAACATCTTCCTGCATTTTCTGTACCTCTATTGACTGCCCTGCCAATCCCGTCAGGATTGTTAACTGCCGCCAGCCCTAGATCGATTGTTGCAAGTTTTTCATTTAATCTATTGTTTTGCACACGTACACTTGCAAACTGTTGATTAATGGTGTTTAATTCTTCATTGACTCTTGCATAGTCTGCGGTCATACTTGCAATAGTTTCTTCATTTAGGCCTACTGCTACGTTAAGTTTAGCATTGTTTTCATTTAATATTGCAAGACGTTGCTGTGTGTCAGTATAGTACCAATAACCGACGCCGCCTGCGGCAATCAGTATTATAAACATAACACCTGCTAGTTTTGCTCCCATTTATTTCACCTCAATGGTTTAAATGCCGGATAAGGCTTTAAGCCTAGTTAACTCTGTATTTTCTTCCACTTTATCTGCATACTTTAGCACATATTCTTGTGGATTGTCAAGTACTGATGATGACAAAGATTCTTCATCTAGTTGTGAAGATGCCTCGGATTTATATCCATCAAATTGCCATTCATTTATGCCAGTGACACTTGATACTGCATGCATAATTTCCATAATTTTATTATGTAGTTTATCGTTTCTTTCAAATTCAACAAATACTAGATATTTACTATCACTATTTGGTCCTTGACTAACATCTACATCTAACATATCAACAATGTCAGTTTCCAGTAAATTACTCAAATCGTTTGCAGCTTGCTCTGCTGCAACTTCAAATGCAACTACTACAGTTTCGCTCGCTTCCCCAATTTTAGGTTTATATTGGTCAATACTAATTACTGGGTTTACTAAATTACTCATTTCACCGTATTTTACACTCATTCCATTTCTCCAATATCGTCCATTATGTCATCCTTTTCTGGTGCCAAGTTATTACCTTGGTCTGTATTGTACGCACCGTCAACTTCACTTAGATCAATATCAGTACCATTAATTGTAATTTTACTACTTTCAAAATCATCTACGAAGCTACGTGGCATTTCAATAGTTACTGTCCAAACTGGGGTCTTTTTCTTTTTGGGTCTTCGTTTTCCATCTGGTCCAGTTTCACCTTCTAAATCATCTTGAGTTACAATTTTAACTGGTTCAATTAGATCATCTTTCTTAAAAAAGACTCTAGCGCCATGTTTAGTTAACCGTAATGCACCGTCTGGGTCTGGCATCAGTTGGCGTGGCCACATTAATGTGACGTTAATCCAATACTTGGTGACCTCTGGGCCAGCAAGGATTTCTCCATACTCCCAATTTTTGTATGCATATATGTTTAAGTTATCCAACACTTCTTCAAATTCTAGCAAGATATTTAAATCACTGCCAGAATCAACTAGTCGGTCTAAAGTTTGTTTTAATTCTTCTATCTCACGCATTTCATTAATCTCGCTTTTATACAGTTATTTAGCAGTTTGGTGATAAGTAATAGTGTGGACACATTGGACTCAACTCAACTCAACAATGGAGTTCTACAAATGGCAAAACGAGCACGACAAACAAAACAAAAAGGATCGTTTAACGATATGGTATCTGAACTAGAGCGTTCTAAAAAGACCAAACTACAAATACTACCTCGTAATTTAAATCAAGAACAGTATCTTGATATCCTAGATGACACCCAAAAACATATTTGCTTTGCAACTGGCCCTGCGGGTACAGGCAAAACTATGATGGCTGTTCAGATGGGCATAAAACAAATGGAGGCAGGTGTTGTAGACAAAATCGTTGTTACACGACCCGCTGTAAGTGTTGACGAACAACATGGATTCTTACCCGGTGATTTAAACGCCAAAATGGCGCCCTGGACACGACCAATATTTGATTTCCTGGAGGAATTTTATACTGTCAAGCAAATAGCTGCAATGCTAGAAAACAAAGACATTGAAATTTCTCCACTAGCTTATATGCGAGGAAGAACATTTAAGAAATCTTGGATTGTTGCAGACGAAATGCAAAACGCAACTCAAGAACAAACTAAAATGTTATTAACCCGCATCGGCACTGGATCAAAGATTGTCGTAACAGGCGACCTTGCCCAACATGATAGAGGATTTTCAAATAATGGTTTAAAAGACTTTTTAGAAAGATATAATTCACATACGCCAAAATCAATAGGCCATGTGCATTTCACAAAACAGGATGTCGAAAGACACCCTGCTGTAATAGACATTCTGAATATTTACGGTGAATGACAACATATAACTAAGTTATAGTATTAACGATTTGAGTCCAATTGTCTACAACTTTTATGCGGTCATCATGAAAATTTGCATTATGTTTGTGTCGCATTAGTATTGTTTTTAAACCTAGATCTGCACCTAGTAGTGCGTTCTCGGGCTTATCTTCGATCCAATACAGTCCACTATCTTGATACGGCAAGAGCTCATTGTCTTTGTCTGCACCAGTATCAATACACGTTACGAACGCAAATGTGTCTTCTCCAAAAATCTGTGCCAGGTTACGTTCACGCAATTGACCCGAATACACATCTTCACTTAAACTAGTAATAGCACCAAATCGCCAGCCTGCATCTTTAAGAACTTGAACTCCATATACTGCATCATGCAATGGATTAAGGAACCCAATCCATGCACTGTCATTGAATTCACGGATCAACTCTTTAATTTTATGTTTTTTCATTCCAAAACGAAGGTTCATTTCATAACTAAATTGATCAGGCTCGGGCCTAAACCCTTTAGTTTCCATCCACTCTGTAAATTTGGTTTCCCAATCCAACAGTACGCCGTCGACATCTGTTAGGATTAAATCTTTTCTATTTTTCATTTAAGTCTCCTTAATTTGTTTCTTATCATTTATTCTAACACTATTTGCTAGTGGGGTCAATATCCTTTGCTGCGTCAGTTTTAGCTACCATGTCCTTTGGATCAGGCTTAGGTCCAGCACCGCCAAATGCTTTCTTTTTCCACAAGTAACGAATATCTTCATCTTCTGTTCGTTCAAATTTCTTACAAACTGTAACTTCACCACCATTTTTTAAATATTCGTCAATTAATTTCTGATCATCGTCAGTTACGCTAAATCTTGCCATACTTCTTCTTTCCACTTGTTTCCATTAATTTTTTACATTTAACAATAATACGCTTGTGTTCGTCACTAAAATCATTCCATCTGTAACCAAATGCTTCATTAAATGATTGTAGGTTGCGAGAAATTTCACTTAGTGTATTTGCTAGTGTATAATTGTCTCCAGTAGTATTAGTTAGATCTGCCATAAACTCTGCGAGCCGAGTTGCTTCACGTCGGTCTCCTGAGATTTCGTAAGGGTTAGATAATGCCATTAAATTTCCTTGTCAATGAATTGTTTTTATTTCGTCGTCATCTAAGTCTAAACCAAAAACATCAGTAATAATTGCCACGATGCTTGGTGGTACTTCTTCATCAGTTTCAACTATTTTTGGAACAAATAGTCCCTTGAGGTCTCCATTCCTACTAATAATAATACCATAATCGTCATCTGACATTGCGTCTTGAAAGTCCATATCTTGTTTAGTCAATTTCAACTTCCTCAGCTTCAAACTTAGTAATGATTGCCTGTTTTCTGACCATCAATCCTCGTAGGTTACTAAGGGCCATCCGGCGTTCGTCACTTGCTCCTTCTTGCATTGCGATAATCGCGGATTGTATTACATCAATATCTTCAAATAAGTCATTCATTAAAACGTCTCCTGTTCGCCAGTTGCTGGGTTGCGCATTTCAAGAATAACAAACGGTACCGTGGCTGACGCAGTAACTTTACGTGCCCAATCGCAAGCATCATTCCAGTCTACAAAGTTCATCTTTTCACTAATAGTGAGTCCTTTGGCAATACCGTTTAGGACTAACTTCTCAAATTCAACCACAAAACGCATACCTAAATACTCCTGTTTTAGAGTTTCTATCATCTTATCTTCGTTCATATTAGTATCCTTTGTTTAATTTATTCATAAGTTATACTATAAAAATATTAAAATGTCAACCGTTATTAGTAGTCTCAATTTCAACTTTGGTCACATTGCTATATCGAAAACTGCGGAATCCATTACTTTGAATGTCCCATACAACTTGAACTTCTTCGTTAATAGCTCGTACTTTCTTCTGTGTTAGTGGATCCTCTTTTGTTGCTTTGGGCAAAAACGATTCCATTAACGTGCAATGCATAGTACGAGTGTCACCATTGACCTTTGTAAATGTTACACTTAGAATTTTATTGGTTAGGAGCTCTTTGAGTTCCTTTACAGGCATAATATCTTCCATTACGCTGTATCCATTTCAAACAGGCTATCGATGTGGTCCATGCGGGCCATAGCGTAGGTGTTCGCTTTTGCTAGTGCAGTGGCAAGAGCATCGCTTGAGTGAGGTAACGTACGGTAAGCAGTTTCGATCATAACGCCCTCTGTCTTATGTGCGTCTGCATATGCGGCTTTGCGATCAATTGCGTTCATTTTACGTTCCTTTGTTATTGTCTATATAACAGTTATAACATCAAGACGTATTGATGTCAAGTACATAATTCATATTGTTTATGATTTTTTATAAACCATTTTTCAATTACTGGTAATCCAAACTCATCTTCATCAACTACGATAACTGCTACTGTCTTTCTGACATTTGCATAACGATAGCCGGAATCAATATTTTTAATAGGATTGGTTACCCAAACTTTATGTGGGAAATCTTCATTCATGTTGTTTAATGGATCAGTGTTGGCACTAAACTCAAACATATGACCTTGTGATTTCTCACGAAAGTGACCAAGTATACTACCATCGCCATTTGTAAATCCTACAGTGTCTGGTGCGTATGCCATTTTATCTTCTCCAGTTGTGTTAAACTATACGCAAGATAGCAAAAGGAGACAGCAATGTCAAGAGAAAAGCGAAGGTTTTATCCTTCGCTTTCAATAAGTTATAATTTTTAAATTAAGGGCTGTGTTATAGACCTTGGATTTCTTCGTCAGTTGTTTCGTCTAAATCTGCACGGCTTATAAAGTCTTGAATTGTGTCAGCATCTAAACTTGTTAGCAGTTCGTGCATTACTTTGTCAATGCCATGCTTTTCAATCATATCATATACAGGCTGTGTGTAATGTCCGCCTGCTTCAGTTACTGAAGCTTCTTCACTAAAGTATTTGCTAAAATCCCAAGTATAACGCATACTTAGTAATGCTCTGCTAATTAAGTTTTTAGGACCAGTTATTGTTACTGTGTTACCATCTGCGTTTGCACTTACGCCTTCAATGTTGTTAGCAGTTTTAACTAAACCATCAGCATCACTACCAACGTCTTTAGTCCAACTTGCTTCATTGACTTGATTATTGTCTTCTACGTTATACGATTCAGTCAATGGCAACCCCGCCAGTTCTCTTACTCTATTTAGATCGTCCATTATTCTTTCCTTTATGCATTTATACTGCTATTTAGCTTAATATAAATAATTGTACCATTGCAATACTGTTCATACCAACAAACCACAATGTTAATACGATAGCAAATCCTGCTCGTCTGATCCAAGTACTGATTACGCCAAGTATACTGCCTACCAAATACATTGGAATAAAGATCTTGGTCGCTGGATCCAGGATAGTAAAAGTTAGCACTGCGCTGGCAGTAATCAACATAACTGCTTCAATTAGTTCGCAGTAGAATGCTAGTGGTGATAGTTTGTAGCTGTCTTTAAAAAATTGTATAACTGGTTTAATCATTACGTACACCTGTCCCATAGTCAATTACCACTGGAAACCGTGGCACGCCGTCGTTGCTTAATTCAAAGAACCTACACGTAGCCCAGGTTGGCTGTACTTCTGCTAGTAATAGTTCTTTAAGTTTAGTTTGTGATCCTCGTACGCCACTGCCAAACTGTCTGCCATCCGGCAACTCTAGCACAAAACGTTTTGCGTATCCAGTCCAAGCACCCTGTCCTTCAACAACTTCAACCACTTTAAACTCTTCTGTAGTAAACTCTTTACGCTTGAGCAGACTCTT
>TARA_B110000858_G_scaffold196171_1_pt1 | contig 11517 bp, 12 predicted proteins | sample TARA_B110000858 | Tara Oceans TARA_B110000858 (sample SAMEA4398247) | marine metagenome | biome: Polar Biome; feature: [SRF] surface water layer (ENVO:00010504); material: water (ENVO:00002006), including particulate matter (ENVO:01000060) such as... | depth 5 m | reverse complement strand
TGTAAATTCATCTAAAAATAATATTTCTGGATCCTTATATATTGCTCTAGCAATAGCTATTCTTTGTCTTTCACCACCAGAAAAATTCAAACCATCCACTCCAACTATGCTATTAATGCCATCTTTTAGACTTTTAATTTTTCCTTCGATATTTGCAATTTTTAAAGCAATTTTTAATTTATTTTGATCTATTTTTTTTTCGGCACTAAACATTGTTATGTTATTTTTTATTGATGTATTAAATAAAAAAATATTCTGAGAAACATAACCAATTTTTGCTTTCCAATTTTTTTGAATCTTTCTAATATTTTTTCCTTTATGATAGATATTGCCACTTATAGGTTCTAACAGGCCTGACAATAAAAAGTTAAGAGTGCTTTTTCCCGACCCTGTCTTGCCCATTATTGCAATTTTCTTACCTTTTTTAAATTTGATTGTAATTGGATCCATCTTAAAAGATCCGTCATCATCATAATTGAATGAAACTTTTTCCAAGAATATATAAGCTTTATTGCTAGAATTTTCTTTAAAACTTTTATCAATAACACTAAATTTTTTTTTCTTAATTTCATAGCTCATTAACTCATTAGTTAATAGTTTTGTACTTGCTTTAAAAATTTTCATATAATTTATACTGACAGTTACAGCGTTAAATGCAGGTATAAATCTGATAATACCGATTGCAAATAATGCAAGCATTGAAAGTGTTTGTTTGTCAAACTCTGTATTTAAATTAAGAGTGAAAATGATAAATATTAACCCCACAAAAACAGATACTATTTCTAAAATCACTCTAGGAAGTTTACCCATTAATCCAAAAATAAAATGATTTTGCTCAAATTTGTTAACATTTTTTAAAAAATTATCTTCAACAAATTTTTCTTTATTATAGATTTTTATATCTTGTATAGCTCTAAATGCCTCCATAATAGATTGTGACATATTTTTTCTAAAAATTTGATTATTTGTGGATCGAATTTTTATAATTGGTTTAACAAACCTTAAATAAATAGAAACTAATATCAGTAAAAAAATTGATATTACAAATGCTGCATAAAAATTTGTAATAGCAAAAATTATAAACAAAAGAATAAGAGTAAATATTTCTCTTACAATCATAAAAAAATGATAAATATAATTGTAAAAACCCATAACTTCATCATTTATATTTCTAAGAATATTTGCAGGATTACTTTTTCCGTGTAAATTAAAAGGTGATTTAATATAATGACTAAATATTTTTTTTTCTAAAAATATTTTTATATTCTTGAGAAACTTTCCTTGAAAATAATAAATATAAATTAGAAAAATATTTTTAAATAAAAATGCCAACACTAAAAAAGTTATAGAAGATAAAATTAAATTATTTTTATTTAAATTAATGTCGATTAGATTGTATAATTGATAATAATTGTATTTTTCAATTATAATTTCAGGACTAAAAATACTTGCCACAAATAATGGAATAGATATCAAGCACATTAGTTCAAAAAATAAAGAAATTATGTTTAATGATAATATATAATAAAATGTACTAATCTTATTTTTTATTAGATATTTTATATTAGATATCATGAATTTTTTTTTATATCTTTTTTTAGTTCATCATATTCTTTAGAAATCTTTTTTAAAAAAAAATATGCTAATTTAGTTTTGTGCTCTAAACCTTTTGGTGTTATCAGATAAATATAATTTATTTTATTTTTATTTTTTTTAAAATTTTTAACTTTAATTATTCCTTTATTTTTTAATTCTTTGAGTATGTAGTGAATTTTACCAAGACTTAAATTGGATATTTTAGCTATATCTCGTTGATTTGTGTCAGGTTTTTTTTCCAGAATCTTTAAGATATTATAAGATTCATAATTCTTATTTTTATCGTTCATAATTTGAACATAAAGTAAAATTAGTTTATGTTCAAATTATGAACTATAATAGTGCTGAGATTTTAAGTGAATAATATATGGTTAAATTAATTAGTTTTTTCTTTCCAGTAAGAAAAGGTAGCAAAAGAGTTAAGAATAAGAATACTAGAAAAATTAAGAAATATAATTTTGGATTATTAGAGATAAAAGTAAATCATCTTAAAAAGCTTAGAATAATGTTTAAAAATAATATTAAACCTTATGATGTTGAATTTGTTTTTTCAACAAATTGTAAAAAAACAAAAATTTTTTTAAGTAAATATAATTGGATTAAAGTATACGACAGGAAAAAATCACTATCTGGTGATGATGTGTTGGATAAATTAGTAAGTGAGGTTCCAAAAGTGTGTGGTGGACAAATAATTTTTTGGTCCCATATTACAAGTCCACTATTTGATGAAAAATGCTATTTAAATTTCACAAATGAATTTTTAGCTAAAATTAAAATTTATGATAGTGCATTTAGTGCAAGCACAATAGATAGTTTTGTTGTTAATGAAGAAAACAAGTGGCTGTCACATGACAGAAATAAAAAAAAATGGCCAAGAACCCAAGATTTAAAAAAAATGTTTATCATAAATAATGCAATCTTTGGAGCAAAGAGAAATGTATATACTAAATTAAATGATAGGCTTGGAAAAAAGATATTACCTATTGTTACACCAAAATTGCTTGATTTAGATATAGATTATTTGGATGATATAAGGATCTTAAAAAAATTTATATAAGTATGAGATTATTTAATAATTTCAGTAAATTTAAAAATTCTATAGCTCTATCAGATGATAAGGAAGATTTATCTTATCGTGATTTACAGTCAAAATTAATTTTCTTTAAAAAAATAATAAATAAAAAATCTTTATTAATTTTAGTTTCAAGTAATAAAATAACATCAATAATTTTTTATATCTTTGCAATTAAACATGATTGTAAAATAATTATTTTGGATGAGAACCATTCTGAAAACTTTGTAAAAAAAACAATTTTTAAATTTAAACCTAATTTTATTTTTTTTCCAAAGATAAAAAAAATTCTTAAAAATAAAAAAAAAATTTTTATTGATGATTATGCATTATGCATGACAAAAAAAATAATTGATAAAAAAATCAATAAAAAAAATTCTATCATTTTAACTACTTCTGGTACAACCTCTAACCCTAAATTTGTAAGATTGTCAGCAGAAAATGTCTATGAAAATACTTATCAAATTCAAAAATATTTAAAGATAAATAATAAACATAGAACAATTACTACACTACCAATGGCTTATTCTTATGGATTATCAATAATTAATACTCACTTAGAATTTGGAGGCAGAGTTTATTTGAGCAATCTATCACCTGTGAATATTAATTTTTGGAAAATTATAAAAAAAAATAAAATTTATAGCTTTGGATCAGTGCCTGCAATGTATGAATTTTTAAAAAAAATTAAATTTGAAAAATTAATTCCTTCAGGTATTAAATATCTTACTGTTGCTGGTGGAAAAACAAACAGTGAGACTCTGAAATATTTGAAATTAATTTGTCTAGAAAAAAAAATTAATTTTTTTGTTATGTATGGACAAACAGAAGCAAGTCCAAGGATTTCATTTATAGATATTACTAAAAACTTAAAGCTTAAGAGCATTGGTAAGCCTGTTAGTGGTGGAAAAATAGAACTTATTGATAATGAAATAGTTTATACTGGTAAAAATGTATCATTAGGATATGCAGAAAGTTTGGGTGATCTTTACATGGGCGATGTTAATAATGGCAAATTGTTTACTGGGGACTTGGGTATAAAAGATGATAATGGATATTTTTATATAACAGGAAGAAAAAAAAGAATCTCTAAACTTTTTGGTTTAAGAATTAACCTAGATGATATTCAAGATTACTTACAAAAAAAAGGTTATAAAATTTATTTAAATATAAATGATAATAAAATCGATATTATATATAATCAAAAATATAGTGAAAAAATAATTAAAGAATACATAAGTCAAAAATATAGCATTAATAAAAACTACATTTCATGTGTATACTCTAATAAAATTAAAAAAAATATCTTTAAGTAATTTAATGACAAAAATAAAATTTTTTAAGTTAGATAAATTATACAATTATAGTATTTATGAAAAAAAAAAATTTTTTGATAATCAAATTTTTGAACTAATAAAATTTCATAAAAAAAAATCTAAAAACTTTAAAAAGATAATTGATAATTTTGATACAAAATCTTTTAAAAGATTAATTAGTATACCACCACTTCCAATAACAGTATTTAAAAAATACGACCTTTTAAGTGTTAGAAAATCAAAAATAATTAAAGTATTACGCTCATCTGGTACAACTGGAAGTTCTACTTCTAAAATTTTTTTAGATTCTAACAATTCAAAAAATCAAACTTGGGTACTATCAAAAATAATGGAAAATATTTTTGGTAATAAAAGATTACCCATGCTAATTATTGAAAAAGAGCCCAATTACAATATTTTGAACAGAAGTGAATTTAATGCGAGAATTGCTGCTATAAATGGTTTCTCTATTTTTGCTAAAAATCGATATTTTATTTTTAATGAAAAGAACGAAATTGACAACAATAAATTAATAAAATTTTTTGAGAAATATTGTAATAAAAAATTTATAATTTTTGGTTTTACCGATCAAATATTTAATTGTTTTTATAAAAAAAAATTAAATAAAAAATATGCCAAATTTTTAAAAAATGGAATTTTAGTTCATGGTGGTGGATGGAAGAAACTAGAGAACCAAAAAGTCAATAATGACAAATTTAAAAAAACAATTAATTCTACTTATAAAATTAATAAAATTTATAACTATTATGGACTTATAGAACAAACTGGATCTATTTTTATAGAATGCCCAGAATGTTCTTCATTTAAATGCTCAATCTATTCTGATGTTATAATTAGAGATAAAAATCTTAATGAAGTTAAAAAAGATGGAGAGATAGGATTATTACAGGTTATGTCAACGATTCCAACTAGCTATCCAGGAAATGTAATATTAACAGAGGATCTTGCAGAATTTACTAATGATACAAAATGTAATTCTTGCAAAGATTACAAGGGCAATAGATTTAAAATTCATGGTAGAGTTAAAAATTCTGAAATAAGAGGTTGTGCAAATATTTAATGGATATTTTTAAAAAAGCAAAGATTCTAGTTGGAACAAATCAAATTGATAATTTAACATTACAACCTTTTGATATAAGGGTAATTAATTTTTTATCTAAATTATCAAAAAATATTCTTAATAATAGTAGTACAAAAAAATTTACAGATGTTGTAACTTTTGCTTTTTTTTGTAGAGAAAAAAATTTGTTTAACTTAAGTAAAAATTATAATGATTTAAACATAAGAAAAGGCTTGGGTTTAAGTTTTCATATAACGCCATCAAATATTCCAACTAATTTTGCTTATTCACTCGTGTTTGGCTTATTGTCTGGAAATAGCAATATTGTAAGAGTTCCATCTAAAGATTTTCCTCAAATTAAATTAATTTCTAATGAAATCAAAAAAACTTTAAAAAAATTCCCAAAATTAAAAGATTTTATTAAGATTATCAGGTATTCAAAAAACGAAGATTTTACAAAAAATATCTCTTTAATTTCTGATGCAAGATTAGTTTGGGGAGGTAACAAAACAATTAAAGAAGCAAAAACATTTGCAACGAAACCTAATAATAGAGATTTATATTTTGCTGACAAAAATTCTTTCTGTGTAATTAATTATGATAAATTCAAAGAATTAGAAAACAATGAAATTAAGTTATTGGCGTCGAACTTTTATAATGACACATATCTTGTTGATCAAAATGCCTGTTCTTCTCCTCATGTAATTTTTTGGCTTAGTAAAAAAAAAATAGAAAAAAAAATCAAGGATCAATTTTGGTTAAATGTAAATGATTTAGTTAAAAAAAAATATGATACAAATTTTTCTGCAAGTTTTTTTAAATACGAAAGGTCAATTGATGATTATTTAAATAAAAAAGATATTAAAATAATAAAAAATTCAAATATTTATAGGGTGCAATTTAAAAAAAATAACCAAAATATTGACTCGATGAAAGCAAAATGGGGATATTTTTATGAAACAAATATTAAAGATATAAATGAAGTTTTTAAATATTCAGATGAGTCCACTCAAACTTTATCATATTTTGGTTTTGACAAAGAATATCTTCAAGATCTAATCTTAAAAAAGTCTTACAAAGGAATAGATAGAGTGGTTAAAATTGGACAAGCTTTAAGTGTTAGTTTGTACTGGGATGGATATGATATAATCTCAAACTTAACAAAGGTTAAAGATGTTAGATAAAAAAAAAAGTTTAATATTGGATAAAAAACTTATTTTAGAATTTCAAAAAAATAAGCCTCCTTATCTTATGATTGATGAGGCTACTGAGATTATCCCAGGTATTAGTGCAAAAGGTTATAAATATTTGGATGAAGATGAGTGGTTTTTTAAAGTTCATTGGGAAGGTGACCCAAATATGCCTGGCATGCTTCAAATCGAAGCGTTAGTACAAATGTCAGCTTTATCAATATTAACCTTACCTGGTAATAAAGGAAAGGTTGTGTACTTAGTAAATGCAAATAACCTAAAATTTTTTAAGAAAGTCTTACCTAAAAGTAAATATATTATTGAAACTGTTGTAAAAAGTTATAAAAGGGGTATCGCATTGTGTGAGGGTAAAGCTTACGTTGAAAATGAAATTGTAAGTAAAGCAGAATTTTCTCTTGCCTTGTTAGAAGAATTAAAGATATATAAATAACTATTAAAAAAATAAAATTATCAATGCCTATAGCCTCATCATTACTTAATAAGCCAAGACTAGTAAAAAAGTTAAGAGATTTTTACAATTATGTAAATAAAAATGATGGTAAGGTTGGAACAAAAACAAGGGGAATAGATTTAAACTTTAATAATGCTTGTAATCTAAGATGCAAGTACTGTTTCACAAACTCTCCAAAAGGAGATCATGCTAAAGAATACCTTGATATAGGTGCTATTAAAAAACTTGCTGATGAAGCTGATGAGTTAGGATATTTTGAATTTGATTTACAGGGAGGTGAATTACTTTTACAACCCAAAAAATTATTTGAAGTACTAGAAGCTATAAAACCAGAGAGATTTTACATGTACTTGACCACTAATGGTTTTTATTTAGATGAGGCTATGGCTAAAAAATTAGCAGAATATAAAGTTAGTAGAGTTTCAGTAAGTATAGATAGTATGGATGAAAAAATACATGATGAAATTAGAGGAAGAAAAGAGTCTTGGAAAAAAGCTATAGCTGCATTAGAGCATGTTAAAAACGCAGGTATGGATCCGTACCTTAATATAACAGTTGGTCATTACAATGCGAACACAGATCATTTTAAAGAACTATTGGATTACTCTAAAAATAAAAGATACAAAACATTATTAAACGTAGCAGTTCCGTCAGGAATGTGGCAAAATGCTGAAGATATAATTTGTGATGATAAAGATCGAGAGTACTTAAGAAAAATAAGAAAAGAATACAAAAATTTAGTTAGAAATATTTGGAACCCTTTCGACAAGAGTAATGAAAAAATTTTAGGATGCACCACTGTGAATCGTGTGTATGTTACTCCAATTGGTGATGTTTTAGTTTGTCCATATGTTCATATAAAAATTGGAAATATTTTTGAACAATCATTAAAAGAAATTATAGATCATGGTTTTAGTATTAAGTATTTCAGAGATCATAGTGATCTTTGTCTTGCTGGAGAAGACAAAGATTTTATAAGTAAATTTATGACAAAAAGTGGTCAAACAATCTTCAAACCAGCTTTAGCTAAAGATATATTTAGTAAAGAAGACTTTGTTGATTAATGCAATTAGCTAATAAAGTTGCAGTAATTACAGGTGCTTCTGGTGATATAGGAAAAAAAATAGTAGAAAAATTTTCTGTGGAAGGTGCGGAAATTTATGCTTTAGTCAGAGACATTAATAACAATTCTTTCAATGATTTTATAAAAAAAATATCAACTAAATATAAAAATAAAATTAAAATAGTCTATTTAGATTTAGAAAAAGAAGAGACAATAAAAAACTCTTTTGAAACTATTAAAAATGAGTCAAAACAAATTGATATATTGGTTAACAATGCAGCAATAATTGAAAATTCATTATTTCAAATGACTTCAAAAAAAATTTTGAATAAAATATTTGAAATTAACTTTTTTTCACAATTTTTTTTAACACAAACATATTTAAAACTTTTACACAAATCTAAAAATGGAAGTATAGTATTTATTTCATCCAATTCTTCTGTGGATAATCCAGTGGGCAGAGTTGCTTATTCGTCTTCTAAAGCAGCTATTAATAGCTTGGCGATAACTCTATCAAGAGAAAGTGGTATCAAAAATTTAAGAGTAAATGCAGTTTTACCAGGATTAACTAATACAAAAATGGCAAACAATTTTACCAAGCAAGATGCAATTGATAAATATTTAAATAATGTATCTCTAAAAAGGATTGCCGAACCTAATGAAATTGCAAATGTTGTATCTTTTCTATGTAGTGAGAGTGCCTCATATATTAATGGTCAATTAATAAACATAGATGGTGGAAAATAATAAAATGAGTGAATTTAAAAAAAAAGAAGCTTTAGATTTTTCATATAATATAAGAAAAAAGATTCTTGAAATGTCATTTAATGCAGGAGCAGCAAGTGCACATATAGGTGGAGCTTTATCTTGTGCAGATATTATATCTGTTATTTTTTCTAATTTTTTAAAGTTTAAAAAAGATGATCCTCATTGGAAAGGAAGGGATAGATTTATTCTGAGTAAAGGTCATGCCTGTTTAGCTTATTATACTGCACTGAATCAAATTAAAATTTTAAAAGATGAAGATTTACTTAATTTTGAGAAAGATAATTCTGATTTAGCAGGTCACCCTGTAAAAAATTTAGATAAAGGAATTGAATTTTCAACTGGTTCTTTAGGTATGGGAATATCAATAGCAACAGGACTGGGTATTGCTTTCAAAAAAAAGAAGTTGGGCAATAAGGTTTTTGTTATTGTTGGAGATGGAGAGTGTAACGAAGGATCAAATTGGGAGTCTTTGATGGCTGCCGCTCACTATCAATTAGATAATTTAGTTATATTTGTTGATAAAAATAATTTTCAACAAACAGGAGCTTGTAGAGATATTTTGGGAACAGATAGCCTATCTGAAAAATTCAAATCATTTAATTGTTTTTCACAAGAAATTGATGGCCATAATCACTCTCAAATTTATAATGCAATTTGTAAAAATTTAAATTCACCAAGACCAAATCTCATAGTTGCAAATACAACAAAAGGTAAAGGAATAAGTTTATTTGAAAATAAAAATGAGTGGCATCATTCAGTTTTAACTAAAAAAATTTATGAAGAGGCAATAACTGATTTAAAAAAGAATTATGACTATTGACGTAAAAAAACTTAAGATGATGTCTAGCATAGGTATGCGAGCTAGTTTTGGTTTAAGCTGCCTAGAGCTAGTAAAAGATAATTCAGATTTATTGGTTGTTACCTCTGATGTATCAACATCTGCTGGCTTAGATAGATTTAGAAAACAATATCCAGAAAATTTTGTTGATGTTGGTATTTCTGAGCAAAATCTTATTGGTGTGGCTACAGGACTAGCGGCTGAGAATTTTAAAGTTATAACCACAACATTTGCACCATTTCAAACTTTAAGATGTTGCGAACAAATAAAAGTCAATCTTGGTTATATGGAATCTAAGGTTCTTCTAGTGGGCTTGGCATCTGGATTAGTTTTGGGAAATTTAGGTTTTACTCATTGTAGCATTGAAGAAATTGGAGCTTTAAGATCAATTCCGAATCTTAAAATAATAGTACCCGCTGACTCTTTCGAATTAAAAAAAGTTTTAGAGTATTTTTTGAAGAGTGGTGACCAATCAGTTTATCTAAGATTGACTGGTGGCTCAAATATACAACAAATTTATAACAGTGATTATAATTATGCTGTGGGAAAAGCAATTATATTAAAAGAAGGCTCTGATGTTTGTTTTTTTTCATGTGGAGCAATATTAAAAAATGTTATTAAAGCTGCAGAGTTATTGGAAAAAGAGCACAATATTTCTTCTAAAATAATTAATATGCATACAATTAAGCCGATAGACAAAGAAGAGATAATTAAAAATAAAAATTTTAAATTACATATTTGTGTTGAGGAACATAATGTTATAGGAGGTCTGGCTAGTGCAATTAGTGAAGTTAAATGTCAAGAAGGGATATTTGTGAAACAAATTAATTTAGGTGTCAATGATGCATATACAAAAAGTGGAAGTTATGAATACATGTTGGATCATTATAATTTATCAACTGACAAAATTGTCAAAAATGTTATTAAGGGAATTAAATAATGTCTAAATTAGAAAAATATAGAAGTGCTTTCAAAGATTCATTGTCCGTTAAAGATGAAGATGTTAATGAAAAACTGGAATATAATTCAATTCCTGAATGGGACTCAATTGGTCATATGACTTTAATGTCAAACCTTGAAGAAGAATTTGATATTAGCATCGAAACAGATGATATTGTGGATTTTAGTTCTTTTAAAAAAGGAATTGAAATACTAAAAAAATACAAAGTTACTATTTAGCTTATTTTCAACTTATTGTAATCTAACCCAACATACGGCATTTTCATTGGTGCCTTTATATTTTTTAGATAAGGAAGTTTTTTTAAGGGATTAAATCTTTCAGTGATTGTTATTCTAACTGATTTGTCGTCTGTATTTTCATAACCACTATGAACAAGTGAGGATAAAAGGATAATACCTGTGCCTGCTTTTACTGTTAAATTTTTTTCTTTAAAATTTTTAAGATATTTTTTTTCAATATGAGTATATTTTGAAGTCCAGGCCTTTTTTCCTAGCTCAGGGTGCTCTAAACTATGTTTAAAATATCCTTTTTTATGAGATTTTTCATATATTTTTAATCCACCAGTTTTATAATTTGTATCACACAAAGGAATCCACAGAACAATAGTATCTCTTGCAAATTGGTTTGTCTCTTGGTGTGCGTGAAGCAATCTATCATTATCCTTATCGTGAGCATGTATTGCAGGCCTTCCTGAAAAAACTACTTTTGATGAAAAATATTTTTTTACAAAATTAACCATTTCTTTTTTATGCAAAAATCCAAGTAAATCGATATTATATTTACAAATATCATACCAATTACCTTTAAGTTTTTTATTAAATTTTTTAACCTCATAGTATTTTTTTTGAAGATTTTTTTGTTTACTTGAATGAACATAATTAAGTGTATCAACTAACGAGTTTTTAACTTTTTCTAATTCAGATTTATTTAGATAATTTTTAAACTCATAGTAGCCATCATCATTTAGAGATTTTTTTATTTTTTTATAATTCCACATATTTTATAATGAATAATTAATTATTTTTTGTAAATTGGATAAATATACTTATTTCTTGGATTAATAAACAATTTTTTCATTATTTTACAAGCTTTAGATACATCAATAATTTGACACTCAATATGCATTATCTTTTTTTTTATAATAGCCTTGTTGTTAATTA
>TARA_B110000858_G_scaffold116996_1_pt1 | contig 11521 bp, 7 predicted proteins | sample TARA_B110000858 | Tara Oceans TARA_B110000858 (sample SAMEA4398247) | marine metagenome | biome: Polar Biome; feature: [SRF] surface water layer (ENVO:00010504); material: water (ENVO:00002006), including particulate matter (ENVO:01000060) such as... | depth 5 m | reverse complement strand
TATTTAATTTATTTAATTTATTTAATTTATTAACTATTCTTTATTTGATTTATATATGTTATATAAAACTATGATAGCAAAAACAGCAGCCATTATACTAACTATTGTATCTGTTTGTTGACCAAATAAGTGTGATTTTTGAATAGATGTTATAACTAATACACAGAAAAATAGTGTTAAAAATAAACTTCTTTTCTTTAATAATTCAAAAAATAATCTTGGAGCACTAAATATAGGCGTTAAGAAAAATTTAAATAATATATCTAATATTGAAAATAAATAACATATTCCAAAAACTGGATTTATTAAAAATAATGTTATCAATAACATTAATAAATGTGCTATTATATATAAAATTTTCTTAAATACATAACCTATATAACCTATATCATATGTGGAATCTTTTAAGTAAGTTGTTATTTTTGTCCAAAATGATTTTTGCCAATTTTTATTTCTATCTGGAGTTTTTTCACTTAATCCAAACCATAAACTTCTAAAAGTGCTTGTCCATAATGGAAAATTATCTGGATTAAAACCTTTTAATAAAATTAAAATAGTAATAAATATAAATATAGATATCCATGTATAAATTATTCGCCATATTGCATCAGAAGAATTACTTGAACTTGTAAATGTTATTAGTAATATTATAGCAAATATAATATTTATAATTGTCTTACCATTAATTTTATATGAATCTTTTGTAAAACTTAATTTATCTGGTCTATAATTATAATATTGTTCTTTTTGTTTATCTGTTAATTTATCAAATTCAAAAATACGTAATAAAAATGTTAATGGTTTTCTAAACATGTCTGCTACTTTCTGATCAGGATCTATTTTTTCTTTTTCATTATTTCCATTATTTTCATTATTTCCATTATTTTCATTATTTATTGGTTTATTTTTACCAATAAGTTGATGAATTGTTCCACCTATTAATATACCTAAAATACCTCCAGCCATAAAAAATTTATCTGAATCTGCACTCATTGGTCTTTCTCCCGGTTCTTTTTTATCAGTTGCACTAGTTGTACTAGTTGTACTAGTTTTACTTCCTAGATCAGATTCATTACAATAAGTACAATTAGTTTTATCAAGAGTACTATAAATATCTGGATGATTAGATTCTAAATATTTAGCAGCTTCATTTAATTCAGTTGTCTTTTTTTGAATCATCGTTGCAATGTGTCTAATATAATCACTGGCAACCACTTTTGGATCAACTTTATCAAAACTCATTTTTTTATAAAATTTATCACCTTTTTTGATATAGTTTGTATATCCATATAATTTTTTAACATCATCAGTCATAATTTTATTTAATAATTCTAGTTTACCATTATCATTATCATCATCTAAACTCTTATATTCACTTGTAATATCATTTAATTTATACTTACTTAATTTATCATTATATCTATTATAATTAGCTTTAACTACATATTTATAAATACCACGATGTAATGGTCCATATACTGATAAAATTATTCCAGCTATTATAAAAAGTCCAGCAATAATATTAGAATCACCATTTTGATTAAAAAAGAAACCATAATGCAAAGCAATTGTCTCTAAAACAGATAATCCAAAATATAAAATAAATACAATAGCACCAATAAAAGGAATAATTGTCATAAATCCTGATACAAAACTTAATATTACCGGTATAAATATAAATAATAGTAATCCAGTATATTTATTTTTACCGACTTTATCATACATATCACATCCCATTTTATTGGCTATGTTAAATATGTATCTAAATGACATCATAAAACAAGTTATTGCAAATGTAATCATTCTTGGAACAATTTTGCTTAACTCTCCATCAAAATTATTATCTGCATATTCTCCTATATTATAAGGAAAAGGTTTTTCACCATTTATATTATCATCATCTTGGTTTTGATATATACAATTTTCGGATTCTATTTCGTCAATATCTATTTCTGTTTTAGCTTTATTATGTGAATTAAACGCACCTCCTTGCATATCTGTACTTGTTTTATTACATTTTTGATATGGATAATTTGATATTCTAAATCTAAAATGTTGTTCTGTTAAACTAGCTGTATTATCTGTACTATCTTTACCTATATTTAAACATGTATTTATTACTTTTATACATTTTTTACCATGTCCAAATTTAAGCCAAAATTCTCCACAACAAGCAACTATAGAAAATGTTATAACAAAAGCTAAAGACATAATTAAGTACATTATAAACTTTTCAACATGTGATTTTTGTAAACTAGATATATTATCATTATGACATATACCATATAGATTATTATTATCGCCAGTATCACGATAATATATACCAGTTCTATTTTTTTTTGGACATTCTTTTTCATAAATATTTTTAGCATTATCTTTCTCTGCGGATCCATAATTTATCATATAACAACCTTCTGGTTGATCACTTTTCTTATTTAATTCTTCATTTTCATTATTGGGTATATCATATACAGGTATTCCATTAACATATTCAACATCACTACTTTTTGGACATTTATTCGATTTTATATTAGAATTGTCTAGTTCAGTTTTAAAAATAGGAAGAGACATATATTAATATATGTAATTATAATAAAATAATTAAATTCTGCATAAATATTATTTATGATTTAGTACAAAATATATTATAATAACTTTTAAAAATATTATAATATAACTATATTCTATATAGTTATTGTAGTTGAATATGAAGAGTAATCTTAAATTATCAAATTATATTACTAAATTATTTTTTGTTGTAATTATTATTATTATTACAATGACCAGTATATATTTAACTACAAATAATATATTTGAAGGAAATGAAAATATGAAGAAAACTTATGATTGTTCTAAATGTGAATTAAAGCCAAGTTCATCTAATTGTTATTACATAAAACAATTTGATATATCAAATGATAAATTAATAATTACTAATGATGATATTTTATTTTGTCCATGGAAACCCAATGCAATTGATTGTTATGATGGTTCATATAGTAATATGCGAGATATTAATAACAAAAATACAATATGTTGTTCCGGTTCAGATTTTTATGATAACAATACATATTTATTAGAAGAAGTAAGAACAATCCAAGATAATAGTAGTGTTTGTAATATAGATAAATTTAAAAACCACCAATATTGTATAAACTTAAATAATGAAGTAAATAATTTTAATAATATTAAAGGCTCATTATTTATGATTGATAATACAGATACTTACTCCACAATAAATGAAATGGGACAAACAGTTTCTGGAGAAAATACTATATATAAATTATTAGATAATTTTGAACAACCTATTTCGGATGATTATATACTAAATGATTATCAATTCTTCAATTGTTTTGGAGAAATACAAGGAAAATCTATAAATGATATGAGTTTTTCTCAACAACAATTGTTAGATTTTTCAAATAATGATTATTTTCAGGTTGCAGAAGATGCAACATATACAACAATTAATGATACTAGTTTAAGAGAATATCCTAATAATCAAGATATAGAATTGCAGATAAAAAGATTAGAAACAATACCCAACAATGACTCTGTTGCACCAGTAAATGTTATAAAAACTTATTTAGATAGTATAAATAGTTTTTACAAAGATCAACTTTCTAGATTAGATAAAACTAGTACAAATAATAATTTAAATAAAGAATTAATATTTGAAAATAATGATTTAAGTATTAAAGAGTCTACTTTTTTTACATTTGACAATCATTCAAATGAACAATATAATTGTGCTAATAATTCAATAACAGGTGATCAAAGTTTTAATTATTGTGGACCAGAACCATATTATGACAAAGATAGAATAATATGGTAAATATTTTATATTTATTTAAAATTAAATAAATATAAAATTAAATAAATATAAAATTAAATTAAATTTTGTACTCTTCTTATAATAATATTATATCTCATTATTATTTATATCTTTTGATATAATATTTTTCTCTACGATTTTGTAATATTTTTTTAAAATCTTTATTAAATTCTATTTGTATTTCATTTGATATTTCTTTATCTTTATCTAATACATTATTATATTTAAAAAATACTGATATTATTTCTGCTTCTAATTTTTTATTACCTTTTGATATAATTTGTTTTGTACTTTTTATTTTAGTTCTAGTACCACCTTCTAAATATTCACCTATTTCTTCTGGTGTTAAAGTATCTGTCTCTGGATTTTTTAAAGCAATACCAAATATTGCTTCCATTAAAAATTTAATCTCTTTATTTATAGCTTCATCTATTGTTTTAATAAATTTACTACATTTATCTTTTACAAATTTGGTTCTATATCTTGATTCTATTTTTTTTAATTTATCAACTACTGAGCTTATTTTATCTTGGAATTCTATATAGCCTTTATAGTTGTTTAATAAATTGTTAATATCAATAAATATACCAGAATCAATTAATTTTTCTACAATTTGTTTATCACTACCTATATCTTCTCCATTCTTGTGTTTTATATATAAATTATAATATTTGTTCATGTCAGAATACCAATTATCTCTTAATTTTGTAAACTCTAAGTCTAATACTATATCTGAAAATATATTTTCTTCTTCTATTGATTCACTCAAAAAAGCATCTGGTATCATTAAATTTAATATTTTATTAAATACATATATAGTTTTTTCTATATAAATATTATATGATTTATCTGGTATATCATAAAACAATTTATATAATTCATCATTACTTTTAAGCTGTTGTATAGTTTTATATGGTTCTAACGTTGCTTTCATAGTTTCTATAACTTGAGTATGAATACTTACTAATCTCTCAATCATACCCAATAAACAACTAGTACCACCTTCACCATGGGCATTAAATATATCATCAATATATAAATCTATAAACTTTTTCTTATAAAAACTACATTGAGGTGTTAAAAACCATATAGAATGCATAACTAGATCACATATAGTAGTATTTGAATTTATTTTCTCTATAAACTCTTTATTAATACATTTTGAGAGATTTGCACTTAATTTATTCATCTCTTCTTTAGTTAACAAATCCAGGTATAATGTCATAAATACTTTTATTAATTGCGATGGCTGTTCTTTTATTTTATAAAATGTTTTATATTTTTTACCAACTTCTTCAATGGGTGTTTTTAATTTTAATAATTCTTCTCTCACATTTTCTAATTTATAATATTGCGATTCGTCTATCATCATTAATATGGAATCTTTTTCGTAATAACTACTAAAAATAGTTATTATTTTCTCTGAATTATTTTTTATAAAACTAAATCTATTATGAGTTTCATTTGCTGCTTGAATAGTTCCATCTATATTTAATCCTTCTGGAATATTATCTGGAACACCTATAATATTCGTAAAATCAGCATTTTGGAAACTATGAACATTTCTAAAATTACATTCAATTAAAGTAGCTAACTGGAATATTGTTCCAGTTAATTTACATCCTTCAAAATTACTACCTTCTAATTCAACTGCTGTAAAATTTACACTTGTTAAATCACGATTAGCAACTTTTGTAAAATCATATCTTGTTAAACCTTCTACTTGTTGGAAATTACATGTTTTTATTATAGAATCTTCAAATTTAACAGAATTAAATACAGTATTACGCGTGGTTCCATCCGTAAATATCCTTGGTGAAAAATCACAACCTTGCATATTACATTTTTTGAAATTGACATCTATTAAGTTTGTACAAGAGAAGCAAGATTTTGTAAAATCTATATCTTCAAAAACCAATTCATTAATTCTACGAGGCAAACCAACTAAATTTATTAATAAAAAATTACATTTTATAAATTTATTATTTTTATATTTACTATTATATTCTTGGTATAATACTGACTGTTGGAAATTAGTATTTTGAATATCACAATCTAGAAAAGTATTATAGTTAATTTCACAATTTGCAAATTTACAATCTTTTATAATACATTTATTAAAATTACTTAAATCACTATCAGTATTAAAAATTTTAAGATTTGAAAAATTATATAGTGTTATTGAACAATTTTTAAAATATATAAATTTTATAATATTTTGTTTCATCGGAGAACTATCACCTAAAAAACCTATTAAACCAGTCCAATTATTTGTAAATAAACAATCATTAAAACTATATAATTTTTGTTCCTCCATTGTTGATTTACTAAAATCTATATTAGTATTATGACTAATAAACTCGAAATATTGAGTATCTTTTTTAAATATGATTGAACAATTTTTAAAATAAATACCTTTTAAAAATGGAGTTTTTGATACTGGATCTAGTTCTAGTTCATCAAAAATTGTATTTTTAAAAGAACAAGATATAAATTTACAATTTCTAAATATACATCCTGAAAGTTTACATTCATTAAAAATTATATTATAAAAAGTACAATTTTCAAATATACAATCTTTTAAGATAGATTTTGTAAAATTTAATTTAAAATCTGATTTCTTTCCAATTTTACTTGAATATTTATCTTTATCTTCCAATCCATAATATTTTGTATAAACTTTATATGCTTCACTATTATATGTACCACTTAAAAACACTACATTTGAAAATTTAATACCACTAAAATGTGTACTTGCAAAACTAACATTAAATATAGTTGAATCTTCTATAGTCTCTGTTAATATTGGAAAATTAAATCTACCTAGTGTACAGTTTAATAATCTTAAATCTTTAATAGACTTCACCATTGATACACTTGCTTTTGATCTACTAAAATTTTTTCTAACATCAATAATTTTTTCAATTTCAGAAATGGCCTTTGGTAAAGTATTATTACATAATATATTACCAATTTTAACACCTATATCTCTCGAATTTTTTCTCATATCTATATTTTGTTTAGCTGTTTTCATTCTAACACTATTCTGTATTAAAGTAGCAGCATTTGTTCGTTTTTTTGTAAGCATTTTTTTTGTATATGTTTGAATAGTATTAGCAGCATTTCTTCTAATTATTTTATCTATATCTATTTGTTTCATTTGCTCTTGCTTTTTTCCTAAATATTTTTTTAAAAATTTAGAAATAATAGATTTACTTGTATCTTCATTATCTATAACAAGTTTTTTTGTTTTAGATTGACTATTAGATTTAGATCTAGATCTAGAATAACTTTTTTCTCTATTTAAACTTTCCATATATTTAATTATATATATATATATATATATAATGTCTACATCTAATATATTAAAAAAGTATATAGAAAAAAAAAGAAAAGAAACAAATTTATCACCATCAAAAATTGAACAATTAATTAACTTAGAAAAAATTTTAGAAAGACAATATAATAATAACCAAAAACAATCTTCTTTGGTAAATATTGATGATAATAAAATACTTGAAAATGATAAATTAGGCGTAGATCCATTAAACCTAAAAAAACATTTATTATCAGATTGGTTATCAGAATCAAATGAAAATTTTGCATTAATATTAAGCCCCGATAAAAATAAAATACTTCTATTAAAAAAAAATTATTTTACTAATCCAAATGTTAGAGATATATTTTTGGAATGTATTTTAGAAAAACAACAATTACTTGTAAATGAAACATATAAATCTAAAAATATTTTAGTTAGTTTAAAATATTTAACATCTAAAAATTTAATTGTTCAGCAAGATGATTTTAATAAACTATTAAAAAAAAATAATATATTAGAACTATCAGAAAGATATGATAGTGAATTTATATCGCGAGAATTATTGCAACTTTCACAATTTGGTTTAAATAAACAAAAAACTGATAAAAATTTAGATAAAGAACAGCAAATTAAGCAAAAATATATCGATAAAAAAAATATACCATACAAAAGTGATGTCTATTTTGAAGAAATACTTGCAAAAGCATTATTAAACTATTCATTTCAATGGGATGCAGCAATAAATAATTATCTTAGATATGGAGAAACTTATTTTTCTGGTAATACTTTTAAATTTTATTTTAAAAGATTTGGAAAAACATTACACGAAGCAGAAACTGCTATTAAAAATAAAGTAGTAGATATAGATAGAGCATTTTTAGAAGCAGCACCTCGTAATGAGAATTCCCAAACAATATATTTTCGTGGTATGAAAACATCATTTGATTTTAAACGAGTAGGTGATAAAATTATAATAAAAAATTTTATATCAGTTTCAAGTGATATTAATATAGCATATAGATTTTCTGGTTTAATGCAACCCGATAAATGTTGTCTATATTTTATTAAAATAGCGAAAGGAATTCCATTAATAAATATGATAAATACAACTAAATATAAAAATGAAAAAGAAATATTATTACCAAGAGAATTAGAATTTACATTAAAAGATATTTCTCAACATAAATATCATCTAAAAGATGTTCCAGTATATCATTTAGAATGTAATATGTCTAACCAAAATCAATTTAAAATATTTAATGGATGTTACAGATATACATTATGTAAAATATCTCCTAGTAATTTATTTACTAATAAAGAAAAAGATAAAATTAAACCACCAACCAAAAAACAAGAAGTTGAAAATATAGAAGAAGAAATTAAAAATAATCCAATGCATAATATTAAACGTTGTCCAAAAGGAACGCGAAAAAATAAAAAAACTGGATTATGTGATTCAAAAAATACTAATCAAAAACAAATAACACCTAAAAAAATATCTAAAGATCAAAATAATACACAAAAAAGATGCCCTAATGGAACTCGTAAAAATAAAAGTACTGGATTATGTGAACCTAAATAAATAATATATAAATAAATAATATATTTATATATTATATTTTTACTTTTTGTACTCGTCTAGTTCCATTGTTATATTTTTTCTTTGCTAACTTTGCCAATTTAAGAGCCTTTGATGTTTTCTTACATCCATTTTCTAGTATTTTATAATCAACTACTGCAGCTTTACCACATGTAATTGTAGATCCTAATCTTGCTATTCCCCAACTATGTGCTGTCTGATTGGGTCGGGAACCACTTGAATAATATGCACCCTGTCCTTTTTTAACTATATTATTAAGTGCTTCCTTAGTACAACCGGTTTTTTTAGATAATTCATCATTAACTGATAAATTATTAATTTTATAAATTTTCATAGCATTTAAAATATGTTTTGATTTTTTTGATTTATATGATTTAACTGGTTTGCGATGTATATATTTTCCTTTTTTATATTTTTTTCTAGATAAAATCAACTGTTCTTTCTGTATTTTTTTGTCTTTTTTTGTAAGTTTTTTGGGTAGATATTTAATAGGAACATTCATATGTATATATATATATATATAGATATAAATAATGATTAATAAAACAAAATTACAAATTTAAAATAAAATATATTAATTTTTATTAAATTTTTTTACCATACATTTATGACATATAGTTCTTTTATCATGTTTACCTAATCCATAAATATCATAAAAATAAATATTATCTCTACTTGTTTCATCTAAAACTATTGATTTATTACAAAAATTACAAGTTTTTCCATATAAATATGAAAAATCATTTATAAAACCAAATTTTATTAAAGTATTACATATAAAATTGTTTATATAATCAAACATAAATATATATTATATATTATAAAATATATATTATTAATAATTAATAATAACAATTAAATTTTCTTTTTTCACAAAATTCTACATGAAATAATATATCTTGATAATTAGGATTACACTTATCAAATCGAATATTTTCACAAAATGAGATATTATAAAATATATGTGAAAATATTTGTATTTCAGAACAATATGTTGGTTTATTTCTTTGTATAGATATCCTATAATCTATTAATTTTAAATAATTAGTTAGTTTTTTGTCATTCCAAATGTTATCATGATATAAATAAAAATTTTCTCCAAATGAAAAAACATTATCTATTACATTTTTATTACCAATAAAAATAGTATCAATTGACATAAGTAAATTATTATTAATAGTGCAACTTTCTATTTTTTCTCTAATTAATTCATCAGATGAATATTTTTTTATTTTAGTGTCAAATAATCTCATAAACATATGTAGATCATATTTCAAATTGTTTTTTAAACAATAATCATTTATAATTTTGTTACAAACATACATTCTAAACCATAAATTACTTGTAAAAGTATCTTTACCATATTCATGTTTGCAATTTTTATCAAAATTTTGTTTATTTATTTTTTCTTTATCATGCCATTCATATAAATCTTCCCAAATTTTAATAAATTTAACATTACATAAATATTTTTTAAAAATATTTATAATAATTTCACTATTTATTTCAGAAAAATTTCCTTGTCTATTAGTTAATATGTAGATATCTATTTCATTATTTTTTAAAATAGATTCTTCTATCTCTTTTAAATTATTCTCTAGATTATATTTAAAGCTTCTATATTGACCATAAATAAATATGGCATATTTCATACTTTTTTATTAAAAATTATAATTATATATTTATATAAGATTTTACATAAATATATATTGTAATTTATTTATAAGAGAATTATAATTATTTATCTACTATAAACCAAATCAGCATGTCCAGAAGAGAATTTTAATACATTATATCTTTCTTCTATTAAATAAAAATTATATTTATATTTATACAAAGATGTTGCATCATTTACACTTATTAAAATATCAGAATTAGATTCACCATCACATACTATTCTTACTTTTTCACCGGTAGGATCAAATGGTTGTAATGGTGAATTATCATGACGAGACATAAGTTTGTACTCAAATTCTATAGTTTTAAATTTATTAGTATTAAAAGAACCACTGGGTTGTACTAAATAAGGATTGGTATCAATGCAAAAATTATAACAATATAAACCATCTTTGGCATTTCCATGAGTTCTTGTATATTTTTCTATATAATTATATATTCCACTATCAAATTCATTTTCACGATATTTACCATCACAAATTATAGCAAATTTTTCTAATATGCTTTCAATACTGTAATCATGGTGTCTATCTGGTAAATATCCTGTATAAAAAAAACTATCATCGGATTTACTTAATAATTTATGAGGTTTAATACCCTCATAAGGATAATTGGTATAATTAGACCATTCATTGCGTAAATTAACATCACTTCTTTGTAGATACCACATCCAACTAGAAACCAAACCATATGATTCTATTTTTAATTTACCAGATGTAGTATTTTGGATATCATATTGTTTCTCATAAATTTCTTTAATTAAATAATCTTGATCATTTTTAGCAAAATAATTAACTTCATCATTATCGAGAAAACAATATGTACAATTTAAATGTACATCAAATCTATTATAATTACTAGGTAAATTATCATATTTATCTGTGTTATACTGTAAACTTATATCTGGTGGAGGATTTATAAATCTTTTAAATTGATATTTAGCATCACTTAATATCGGATAAATATAATTAGCATCATTATCAGATATAATACTTTTATCAATATCTCTGACAACGAATAATTCATGTATAGGTCTCAATTCAAAATTTATAACTAATTCACTATACTGTAATGATATAAGAGGAAAAGC
>TARA_B110000858_G_scaffold70842_1_pt1 | contig 11525 bp, 13 predicted proteins | sample TARA_B110000858 | Tara Oceans TARA_B110000858 (sample SAMEA4398247) | marine metagenome | biome: Polar Biome; feature: [SRF] surface water layer (ENVO:00010504); material: water (ENVO:00002006), including particulate matter (ENVO:01000060) such as... | depth 5 m | reverse complement strand
TCCTACAGACTGTGAATATATTTACGATAAATTTATGAAAGATTATAGTAACTGGCAGAGTCATTATATTTCAAATGGAACAACAAGTGGTCCTGTAAATGGAGAACAATATTTTGTTGAGGATTCTGTGAATGAAAGATTAAAGTTGAAAGTGTTGCCTTGTGAATGGTTTACTCGTTGGGTCACTGGTGAAGATATTATAAGTGGTAAGAGTATTAAAAAGTGGCAAGTTCAGATAACAAGAAAGTATAGTAAACTAACAAGTAACGACTATGTATTTTTAGGAGGTGAGTTTCATCCTGATATAAAATTTGTTCATTTCTCACACCGATTTAATAAACCACATGAATGGGAAGGATTTAAAGATTATGCATGAGGTAGAAGAAATTAAATGGGAAGAAATTAAGAAAATATGGGAACAACATTTGTGGCCAGAAAAAAAGGGTGGAGTAAAACCAACTAATAATTGGACACTAACGATGGAGCCGTATTTATTTACAACCGTATTAAAGAAAGGGGGGATACCGAAGTCAGAAAACTCGAACCTCCAGTTCTTTGGTATTAAAATTGATAGTGAGATAGTTTGTGTTAATAGCTGCTTCATGACTTCATCTAGTCATCCATTTAGTTATAAGGAAGATAGATATTGGCGCTCTAGAGGACTTTGGACTTCTCCTAATCATCGACGGAAAGGACTTTCATTTAAAATTTTAACTCATACATCTGAGTTTGTAAGTAAACATGATGCTACTTGGTTATGGACAGTTCCAAGAAAGTCTGCTCTTTCTGTTTACGAAAAGGTAGGTTTTGTTAAAAAAAGTGATTGGTTTGATGATGGCCAGTACGGACCAAATTGCGTTGCTTCTAAATACTTATAAATATAGGTAAAGGAGTGACTAAATGGCAATACCAGCAACAAAGGCAACACTTAAAACATACTGTCTTAGGTCATTAGGTTTTGGTGTAATAGATATAAATGTATCAGATGACCAAGTAGATGATCGTATTGATGAAGCGCTTCAATATTTCGCAGAATATCATTACGATGGAATTGAAAGAGTATACTTAAAACATCAAGTTTCACAATCAGATATTGATAGAGCAAATACCAATTACACTACATCTGCAACTGATACTGTAGATAGTAATGTAACTGCAACTTGGTTTGATGGAGCTGGATATATTCCTACCCCAGAAGCAGTTGTTGCTGTTGTAAATGTTTTTCCTTTTAGTGGTGGTACTAGTGGTAGCCTGTTTGATATTAGATATCAACTTAGATTGAACGACTTATATGATTTTTCATCAACTTCTATTATGGAATATCAAATGACACTTCAACATCTTGACTTCCTAGAACATATACTTGTTGGTGAGGTTCCAATTAGATTCAGTCAACATCAACAGAGACTTTATCTAGATATGGATTGGAACAATGACCTGAGTGTGGGTGAGTTTATTATTATAGAATGTTACAGAAAACTTGATCCAAACCAATTTACAGACATTTATAATGATATGTATTTGAAAAGATATACAACAGCTCTTATCAAACGACAATGGGGGTCAAACCTTTCTAAGTTTAGTGGAGTAGAAATGCTCGGTGGTGTTACTATGAACGGTGGTGATATTTATAGTCAAGCAATAGACGAAATCACGAAGTTGGAAGATCAAATTCAATTGCATTTTGAATTACCAATTAACTACATGATAGGATAATTTTATGGCCGTCAATGCAGCATTTCATACAAGTAACTTTGCATCCATATCGACTGAAAGAAATCTTTATGCAGATTTAATAGCAGAAGCAATTCAAATTTATGGACATGATGTTCATTATGTTGATAGAACTATTGTTAATGAAGATACTGTTTTTGGTGAATCTTCACTTTCAAAATTTCGTCAGTCTGCAAAAATAGAAATGTATGTGGAGAACGCTGGTGGTGGATATGCCGGTGAGAAGGAACTTATGTCCAAGTTTGGGTTGCAAAACTTGAGCGAGATTACCTTTGTTGTTTCCAAAAGTAGGTTTCAAGAACTTACAAAACAATTTACTATTGAAGATGATACAGATGGTACAGGTGGTTCTATTTTACTAGAATCTGCAAGTATTGATACATCAACAAATTATGCTTCATTTGAAGGTTCTGATTTTTATATTCTAAACGAGACTGATTCAACAGATTCAGATAGACCGTTAGAGGGTGATTTAGTTTTTCATCCAATACTCAAAAAATTATTTGAGGTCAATTTCGTTGATCATGATGAACCATTTAATCAATTAGATGGTAATCCAGTATATAAATTACAGTGTCGCACATTCGATTATAGTTTAGAAGCTTTGGATACTGGTGTTACTGCAATAGATGCAATAGAAGATGCGTTGTCTATAGATACTTTACTCTATCAGTTTACTTTAGAACAGTCTTCAGCTGTAAATGAATCAATTCGTATACATGATACTGCCGCAACAAGGGGTCTGTTGAAGGATGAAACAGATAATGACAATATTATTGGTGAGGATGACTCAACTTCAGTAGGTGAGAACTTATTACTTGAAACTGGTGAGTGGTTGTTACAAGAAGACTATATAATAGGTGAAGGTGGTAGATTATCTACTGACGCTGATCCGTCAGCTCAAAATGAGTTGTTCGATAGACTAGATGATACAGTTTTAGATTTTACAGAATCTAATCCATTTGGTGATGCAGGGAGTTTGGGTTAATGTTAGGTACACAATATTATCATGAGACAATCAGAAAAGTGGTTGTTGCATTTGGTACAATGTTTAATAATATATCGTTGGTTCGTAGGGACGGTGATGGAAAAGTAATTCAGTCAATGAAGGTTCCGTTGGCATATGGACCAAGACAAAAGTTTTTGGTTCGTCTTGCAGAAGACCCAGACTTGACAAAACAAGTTGCGGTCACTTTGCCTAGAATTGGTTTTGAGATTGGTGGGTTAACATATGACCCAGCAAGAAAATTAAATCGTATTCAAAAATTTAAAAAGACAAAATCTGGAACTGATGGTAAATCTCTTGATACTCAATTTATGCCTGTTCCATATAACATAGAATTTGAATTATATTGTTTAGCTAAAAATTCTGACGATGCATTACAAATCGTTGAACAAATTTTACCGTATTTTCAACCTGATTACACTCTCACTATAAATGATATGTCAGATATGGGAATCAAACGAGATGTTCCTATCGTATTGAATAGTATAAGTTATGAAGATGATTATGATGGAGACTTCACAAGTAGAAGAGCTCTAGTATATAGTTTAAGTTTTACAGCAAAATTTTATCTGTATGGCCCTGTCACTTCACAGTCTGTCATTAAGACTGTACAGGTAGACCAATTCACAAACCTTAAAGACACTGCTCCTAAGAGAGAGCAAAGACTTGTTGTTACACCTAACCCCACTACAGCTAGTGCTGATGATGATTTTGGATTTAATGAAACAACTTCATTCTTCCAAGGAGTGGATGAATAAAAATTAAGGATTAGTTATGAATAATAAAATTGAAGAGGCTTTAGGTATAGTAGAACAACTTCCATCCACAACTATAAAACAAGAAGTAACGCCTCCTCATGAATCATGGAGCGATACTAATGATGATGATATTGAAAAAGATTATGAATACCAACGACAAAACTTCTACAATTTGGTCGAAAAAGGAACGAATGCAGTGGAAGGCATTTTGGAACTCGCCAAAGAATCAGACCATCCACGAGCATACGAGGTCGCCGGAAACCTTATTAAACAAGTTGCAGAGGTCACTGAAAAACTTGGTGACTTACAAGAGAAAATGAGGAAGCTAAAAGATGTTCCAAATAATGCACCAAAGAATGTAACTAATGCATTATTCGTTGGTAGTACTGCTGAGTTGCAGAAGATGTTAAAAGAAAAATAATGGCTGAATCTGTTTACCTTGGTAATCCTAATCTCAAAAAGGCCAATGTCCAACAAGAGTGGACAAAGGAAGAACTTCAAGAGTATCAGAGGTGTATGAAAGACCCACAATATTTTGTAGAAAACTACATTATGATTGTGTCTCTTGATGAAGGACTTGTTCCTTTTAAACTATATGATTTCCAGAAGGATATGATTGGAACATTTCATAATAATCGTTTCACTATATGCAAACTTCCTAGACAGTCAGGAAAGTCTACTACTATTATTGCATATCTTCTCCACTATGTTTTGTTTAATCCAAGTGTGAACGTTGCAATCCTTGCAAACAAAGCTGCTACTGCAAGGGACTTACTTAGTAGACTTCAACTCGCATACGAGCATTTACCAAAGTGGTTACAACAAGGCGTTATGTCTTGGAACAAAGGCAGTTTGGAGTTGGAAAATGGATCAAAAATCCTTGCTAGTTCTACTAGTGCTAGTGCCGTGCGTGGCGGTAGTTATAACATTATATTTTTAGATGAGTTTGCATATGTTCCACAGAACGTTGCAGAACAATTTTTTAGTTCGGTGTATCCAACAATAAGTTCGGGTAAGACAACTAAGGTGATGATTGTTTCTACACCACATGGTATGAATATGTTCTATAAGTTATGGGTAGATGCAGAGGAAGGTCGTAACACTTATATTCCTATTGAGGTTCATTGGAGTGAAGTTCCTGGCCGTGATGAGGAATGGAAAAAAGAAACTATAAAAAATACCTCTCAATCTCAGTTTAATACAGAGTTTGAGTGTGAGTTCTTAGGGTCTATTGACACACTAATTACACCAACTAAGCTTAAACAATTAACATATCGAGCGCCAATTAAGTCTAACGCTGGATTAGATGTTCATCTTTCCCCGCAAGAAGGTCATACATATTTTCTTACCGCTGATGTTTCTAGGGGAACTGCAAACGATTATTCAGCATTTGTGGTAGTTGATGTAACAGAAATACCATATAAGATTTGTGCAAAGTTTAGAGATAATGAAATTAAACCTATGTTATTCCCTGCAAAAATTCATGATGTTGCTCGAGCATATAATCAAGCATTTGTTATGGTGGAGGTTAATGACATTGGAGAACAGGTTGCCACTGCTTTACAGTTTGATTTGGAGTATGACAACCTGATAATGGCATCCATGCGTGGCCGTGCGGGACAAGTCCTTGGCGGGGGGTTCTCAGGGGGCCGAGCGCAGTTGGGGGTAAGAACCACTAAAGCTGTAAAACGTATTGGTTGTTCCAACCTAAAACAGATGGTTGAGGATAATAAACTAATCATTGAAGATTTGGAGATTATTACAGAGCTATCCACATTCATTGTCAAGGGACAATCATTTGAGGCTGATGAGGGATGCAACGATGACTTGGTTGCGTGTCTGTTTATGTTTGCGTGGGCAACAGACCAACAATATTTCAAAGAATTATCTGACCAAGATATTCGATCAACTATGATGAGAGAACAACAAGACATGTTAGAGCAAGATATGGCTCCATTTGGATTTGTATTGAATGGTCTTGAGGAAGAAAATAATGGTGAGATGGTTGATGAATATGGAACTAAGTGGAATCCTATTGTTCGTGATTACGGTTCAGATTGGTAAATGACTATATAAATTCTATAAGATCATGGTCTAATTTCATGAAACAATTTGAACAAACTACCACTGACTGTTTTATAAAATCTGTTACTTCTTTGCGGCTATCCTCGTTTAATCCTTTACGTTGAGTTAATTTTCTAATTTTATTATTATACGGGTAGAATTTTAGACATACAGTCTCACTTTCGCCGCAATGAATACAGGATTTTTCTGCAAGGTATTCGTTAAGCCATACGATACGTTTACGGTAGTTTCGTTTTGATACACTTTTGATTGTATCTTTGTATTTTTCATAATGTTTATTCATGTGATTATTTATAAGAATTTAAACATATAAAAACGTGTTTTAGGATTCATTTTTTTATAAATATTCGTAATGAAAAGAATAAACTCTAACGTAGAGTTGGATTCTCTACAGAAAAAGGAGTAAGGAAAATGGGTTTTTTAGTGTCGCCAGGCGTACATGTAAGAGAAATTGACTTAACAAACATTGTTCCTGCTATTCAAACCAATATTGGTGCTGTTGCTGGTTCCTTTGAAAAAGGTCCAGTTGGTTCAGTTGTCAATATTGCTTCGGAAGCAGAGCTAGTTGCTATATTTGGTAAACCAAATTCAAGTAACTTTGAATATTTCTTCACTGCTGCAAACTTTTTGCAGTATTCAAACGCACTTAAAGTTGTTCGTGCTGAGTCATCTCTCTTAAACTCTGCATCAGAGATTGGACTTTTAATTAGAGATAATGATCATTATACCAACTCTTTCAGAGATGGGCAGGGTAGTGTTGGTCCTTGGGCCGCAAGAACCGCTGGTGATTGGGGTAATAATCTTGCAGTTTCAGTTTGTGCTACTGCAACAGCGTTTTCACAAGATATTGCTGGAGCTAACCAAGTTAATGGAGCAGCTGCAGCTGGTGCAACATCTGTAACAGTAGATGATGTTGATCTTGCAAGTAATACAATTAACGTTGGTGATATTGTTTCATTCTTCACAAACAGTGGTTTTGGAACTCCAGCAACAGGTCATGCTGGTAAAGAATATGAAGTAACAGGACGTAGTACTGCAAACAATACTATCACAATTCGGGAGTTGGATAATCCAAATGGAACAGGTCTTGCTGCTTCTCTTCCTGATAACTCATGGATAAGACGGCGTTGGAAGTTCTACGATCTTTTTGATGCTGCGCCAGGAACGTCTACTTGGACAACCCAAGAAGGCCGTGGGGCATCCGATGAATTACATATCGTTGTTTATGATTTAACTGGTAAAGTTTCTGGTTATGCTGAGAACGTTGCTGGTCAACGGACACTTTCAGTTCTAGAAGTATATACTGCTTTATCAAAGAACTTAAATGCAAAAACTGCACAGGGTGGAACGAACTACTATGCTGAAGTTCTTTACACTCGTTCTAATTTCATCTACTGGATGGATCATCTTTCATCTGGAACTAATTGGGGTCTTGACCTTGATGCATCAAACGCTGTTGTTTTAAACGCAACAGATGCAAGTAGTTCTGATGAAGGTGATAATGTCCTTGATGAAACAGATGGAGACAATATTATCTTGGATACAGATGCTGGTTCATTCACAGCTGTTGATACACCAACATATGACGGTCTTACAGGTGGAACAGATGATTATGATCTAAGTCTTGGTGAAAAGAGACTTGCATATGACTTATTTGCAAATGCTGAACTTCATGACATTAACTTTGTTCTTGGTGGTCCTTCCGTTACAGTTACGGCAAGTTCATTCGGTGTAGCTGGTGATGAGTTTGATACTCATGGTACAATGATTACAGACCTTGCTGAACTCCGTAAAGACCTTGTTGCATTTATTTCCCCTGCTCGTCAGTCGGTTGTAAATGTTCAAAGTTCAAACACACAAACAGTAAATGTTAAAAACTCTTTTGATACTCTACCATCATCTTCCTATGTGGTTTATGACAGTGGATACAAATACATGTATGATAAGTATGCAGATGTATATCGTTATGTTCCTTTGAATGGTGATATTGCTGGTCTTTGTGCAAACACAGACCGTGTTGCTGACCCTTGGTTCTCGCCTGGTGGTTACAATCGTGGTAATATTCGTGGTGCAATTAAACTTGCATACAATCCACAACAAGCAGAAAGAGATATTCTCTATAAGGCTCGGATCAACCCAGTTGTTGACTTTCCTGGCCAAGGTGTAGTTCTCTTTGGTGATAAGACTGCTCTCACAAAACCAAGTGCATTTGACCGTATTAACGTGCGTAGATTGTTCCTTGTTCTTGAGAAAGCAATTGCTACTGCTGCTAAATTCCAACTCTTTGAGTTCAACGATGAGTTTACACGGGCACAGTTCCGTAATCTAGTCGAACCATTTTTGAGGGATGTGCAGGGTCGTAGAGGTATTACTGATTTCCAAGTTGTTGCTGATGGATCAAACAACACCGGCGAAGTCATTGACCGAAACGAGTTTATCGCTGACATCTATATTAAACCAGCCCGTTCAATTAACTTTATTACTCTCAACTTTGTTGCAGTTCGCACAGGTGTTGAGTTTAACGAAGTAATTGGTAATTTTTAGGAGGTAACATAAAATGGCCCTTGGAACAATTGACGAATTTAGAGCACAGCTGATTGGTGGCGGTGCCAGAGCTAATCAATTTAAAGTAGATATACTTTTGCCTAGTGCGATTAATACTACTTTGGATTTACGAAAAACTTCATTCTTAGTAACAGCTGCTCAATTACCATCTATGGCAATCGAACCTATTGAAATTCCATTTAGAGGAAGAACAATTAGGATTGCTGGTGATAGAGACTTTCCTGATGCTTGGACTGTTACATTTATAAATGATACTGATTTTGGAATCCGTAACGCTATGGAAGAATGGAATAATCAAATCAATAATCTTGCTACTGGTAGAGGTATCACTAGAAGTTTAGATTACTGTGCTGATTTAACAGTATCTCAGTTAGATAGAGATGATAAAATTTTGAAACAATATAAGTTTATCAATGCTTGGCCAGAAAGTATAGCAGCGATTGACCTATCTACGGCTGCTACAACTGAACTTGAAACCTTTGAAGTTGCTTTTAGATATCAACATTTCTTATCATCAACAGTTGAAGAACAGGGAGCTAGTTTTGAGGTTTCGGCATCTATCACCGCTACTATATAAATTGACCGATAATTCTGGTTTATGGAGTTTACAAACCTACTAAATAAAGAAGTAGGGAGAAATAACATATTATGGCAGAACTTTTCGGATTTTCAATTAACAGAAGTAAAAAGGAAACGGGTGGTGAACAAGTATTCACCACCCCGACTCCTGATGACGGCGCTATCGATGTCGCTGGTGGTGGTTTCTTTGGCCAAATTTTAGATACAGATGGTCGAGAGAAAACAGAACTAGACCTCATTCGTAGATATAGAGATATTGCACAACAACCAGAGTGCGATAGTGCTATTGAAGATATTGTTAATGAAGCAATTACTACAGATGAAGTATCCCAATCGATTACACTTAGACTCGATAGATTACCTTACCCTGATAAAATCAAAAGAACAATTAGAAAAGAATTTGATAAGATATTATCTCTCTTGGAATTTGAATCAAAGGGAACTGACATATTGCGTAGGTGGTATGTTGATGGGAGAATCTTCTATCATAAAGTTATTGACGCAAAACATCCCAGACAGGGTATTGTTGAACTTAGATATATTGACCCTGTAAAAATCAAAAAAGCAAGAGAAGTGCAAAAAGAAAAAGACCCTAAAACTGGGGTTGATATGATTAAAAAAATCAATGAATATTATATCTACAATGAGAAGGGACTTTTTTCAGCTGGATACGGCGGTGCAAACCAAGGTCTAAAGATTGCAGCTGATGCAATTGCATATTGCCCATCTGGTGTTATTGACCAGAATGGTGGCAAGGTTCTATCTTATTTACATAAGGCAATTAAACCTGTTAACCAATTAAGGATGATTGAAGATGCAGTAGTTATCTATCGCATTTCAAGAGCTCCAGAACGTAGAATTTTTTATATTGATGTTGGTAATCTACCTAAAGTGAAGGCAGAACAATATCTCAAGGATGTGATGAATCGTTATCGTAACAAGTTAGTTTACGATGCAAGCACAGGAGAGATACGAGATGACCGCAACCATATGTCAATGTTGGAAGATTTTTGGCTACCTCGTCGTGAAGGTGGTAGAGGAACAGAAATTACTACTCTTGCTGGAGGTTCCAATCTAGGAGAGATTGACGATATAGAATACTTTAAAAAGAAATTATTCCAATCACTAAATGTACCTATTACACGTTTAGAAGCTGAGGGTGGTTTTGCTCTAGGTCGTTCTACAGATATTACTAGAGATGAATTAAAATTTACTAAATTTATCCAAAAAATCAGAAAAAAATTCACTCCACTTCTTACAGATATGCTTAAAACACAACTTCTACTAAAGGGTGTTATATCAATGGATGATTGGGACTTGATGAAAGAACACATTCAATATGACTTCTTAAAAGATGGCCACTTCTCTGAATTAAAAGAAGCAGAGTTATTGAATGACCGTATTCAAACATTAGATAGTATCCAATCTTATATTGGAACATTCTTTAGTAAGGAATATGTCCTCAAACATGTGTTACGCATGAGTGATACAGCAGTTGATGAGATGAGACAACAGATTGCTAAAGAACTTGATACTGATCCAATGGACGGTGGAATTGATATGCCGGATGTTGGTGATGGAATTACAAGGTATCCACAAGATGGTACTGGAGTTGCAATTAGTGCTGATGATGTTGCTAAATTTGACGGTGACAGTCCAATGGATGACCTTGCAAAAGCTCAAGCTAAACAGGCGTTGGGTGTTGAGAAACAAGCAAAAGGTAGTGCAGCTGCATCTGCTGCACAGGCAAAAGCGACAGAAAAGGGAGATAAATAATGAGTAGACAGGTAGTTGACGCACTTGCAACTGGAGATAATATAGCAGCTGAAACTGGATTTAAAGACGCAGTTTCAGCTAAGATTGGAGATTCTCTTGAAACTCGCCGTAAAGAAATAGCAGGCACGTTTGTAAAAACGATGAAAGTAGAAAATGAAACGGATTGAGGAAGTATATGAATCTACTGTAGTAGAGAAGGATGAACATAAAAAATCCAAACAGTATAAGAAGCTTTCTCCAAAGCTAAAGGATGCTGTGGACGGTATATTTACAGTAATGGATGCTAAACCTTCAGATTTCCTAAATAGTTTTGAAAAGACAATAAAAGATATTTCAAAAAAATATAAAGTTCCTGAGAAAGAATTATTAGATTATTTTGAAAAAGAAATGTTAGCACTTTAAGGAGTTAAATAATGTCATTTGTAACAACAACCTTGAGGGATACCGTAGTAAATGCACCCGCAGCTGGTGGCATAGTAACTGTCAAAGCAACTTTTGCTAGTGATACCGCAACTAATCTTATATTAGATGCACATTCACTTGATGGGTTTGTCAATGGTTGTAAGTTAGACTTGTTGAGAGCTTGGTGGTCATTTTCTATAGGCAATTATGATACTGATAATAGTAACGACTGTATTATCGAATTTAAATCAACTGGAACTGATGTAGTTGCATTACACCTTTCTGGTACAGGACACTATGATGGTTCTGCTGGTAAAATTCCTGGCACTGCTGTAAACACAACTGCAACATCATCAGATATAACTGCACAAACAAAAACTACATCTGGATTTGTTATTTTAGAATTTAGAAAAGATAAAGCTTGGAGCACTTAATATGCAGACCGTAAAATTATTTTCAGAAGCTGTAGACCATGATGTTGAGTACATCACCGAAGAAAAGGATGGTGGAAAGAGTTATAAGATTCGTGGAGTCTTCATGCAGGCGGATATTAAAAACCGCAATGGCCGTGTATATCCTATGGAAATACTCAATAATGAAGTTACAAAATACAACAAGAA
>TARA_B110000858_G_scaffold65926_1_pt1 | contig 11558 bp, 11 predicted proteins | sample TARA_B110000858 | Tara Oceans TARA_B110000858 (sample SAMEA4398247) | marine metagenome | biome: Polar Biome; feature: [SRF] surface water layer (ENVO:00010504); material: water (ENVO:00002006), including particulate matter (ENVO:01000060) such as... | depth 5 m | reverse complement strand
CATAACCTGAAGGTCGTAGGTTCAAATCCTACCCCCGCAACCAAATAAAAGACTATTAATCAATAAATTTTCCATAATATAGTTGTTTAAAAATATTATTGATAATAATAGTTAAAAAATATAATGGTCACATAAATGCTGAAATTAATTAAGTTAATTAAAACTGAAGCTGGAACTCATTTCCTTTTTCTGTTCACTTATATGCCAGGCCAGGCACTATTGAGTGGGAGTGAAAAGTTTCTATAAATCAATAACTAATATTTGAAACAATTTGTCAAAGTAACTAAAGAATGCTGGATTCAAAGCATTAAAAAGTCGAAAAATAAGATATTTTGATTTTTCATGAATTATTGATTTGCCAGATTTGCTAGATTTGGTGGTAGTGAAATACACACAGACTTAAAGCTGCCTCTAAGAAAATTAAAAATTTTTCCTATTCTCCAGTAGCCTATTTTTCAAAAAAAAGACTAATAGTCCCTCAGCATTAAATACAAAAAATATTTTGAAAACCCTTGAAAAAAGGGTTACTTAAAGTAGCTTAATTATTTTTTTATTTATTAAGTCAATTGCTGTCGGATCACTGATATGAACGCCATCAAACTGAGTTGATCCAGATTTGTCATCAGTTAGAATGTACGGATTTAGATCAAAGTAACTTAATTTATATTGTTTAGCTTGCTCTTCACTTATAAGGTTCAATTTTTCTCTCCAATTTTTTCTGTAGGCAGCACTTCCCAATGAAGGGTAAAGGTCTCTTGCTTTAATCTCTTTGAGCTCTTTGATGTTTTGAGGTAATTGGCCATCCAGAGGAGAATCAAGCTCAGATAGGATCACAACTTTTTTTGATTTTATTGACTTTGATAAGGGTATAATCAAATTTTCTATTAAACTTCTTGTGGTATTTTTATATAATTCAAGAAAGTTTGATTCACTTATGATCAACCCTCTAAGCTCAAGTTCGAAAATTGAGCATCTAACATCAATAGACCCACTGGACCAAACAAGCACTACTTCATCATAGTCTTTGTTAAAGGTATATTTATTAACAAAGGTCTTTACAGATTTATGAATAAAGTGCATTTCTTTTTCTTGAGTTAGACCAAGCCTAGTTTTAGGCCCAAGCCAAAAAGCCAAAGCATTTTTGTAACTATCGCAATTAATCTTAACTCTACTTAAATATTCAATTAATGAGTCTCCGACATATACCAACAACAATTTTTTTTTATACAAAATAATTGTTTCATGCCTTAAAAAATCATAATCAACTTTTTGATCCATAGAAATGCATTTATTATCTATAGATTTTGTTGAGAGCACCCTTCGGTTAAGCAACATTCTTCTCTCATGATTTGATGAAAAACATTTTCTTAAGAGTATTTGAAACTTGTTATGTTTATTATTATGTTTGTTGTCTAATTCTAGTTTTAATCTAAATATTTTTCTGACTGCAAAAATCAAATTTACAAACACATACAACAAGAAATCAGACATATTATAAATCACTTGAGATAGACAGATTTTGATTTATTTCATTCTCTGTAGCCTCAAATAATAAATAATATACGAGGTTAAGTATCTCAACTTCAGGCCTCAAAGCCCCGACATTGTTCTGCTCTTTAACAAAAGTTGGGACATTGCTAATAAGATTACTTTCAAACATAGATGGACTAATTTGATTAACTATAATTTTGTTATTAAATTCATTCCCAATCAATCTACAGAATGCATCTAAAGCAATCTTAGGTATCGCGTAAGATAAGAAACCTTTTGGAGGGGAGGTTATTGTGCTCACCTCAGAATTAATAACGACTAACCTAGTTTTGTTTAATAGTTTTAATTTTGATAGGCAAAGTATTAGAGCGTGAAGAGATTTAATCTGAACTTTCATATTATTATCGATTTCACTCCATTTTGTTTTTAGAGTACTTTTAATTTCAAGCGGCAATGATGGGCAATGAAGTATTCCGTGAACTGCATCTAAATTGACAAATGTTTTATCCTCAAAAATAAAATCTTCATCCAAAAAATTCTTTCTTAATATTCTTAATTGATACGGAAATTGTTCACAGAGGGTCACTAATTCTTTATTTCTGGAATTTACATGTGCAATAACTCTATGACCATCATTTAGAATTGCCTTACATACAGGCAATCCAATGGATGAAGACGCACCTAAAACGACATAGTTCTTAGTGGCTGACATTGACAAGAGCTTTTCCGGAGGCAATTTTTGTATTTTTTTCCACTTCATTTACTTTTAAGTCGAGAGTTAAGCATCCAACTGACTCATGTTTTTCTTTAACAACAGCATTGATTACTATTTCTTGATTTGGATGCAAGGGCTTTAAAAACTTGAATTTTATATCTAATATCAAAGCTGAATCTCCGGGTAGTTTAGTCCCAATGATTGTTGAAACTTTAGAAATAATGAGAGCACCATGAACAACTCTGCTTTTAAATCCTCTATTTAAAGCTTCATTTTCTGATGTATGTATTGCGCTCTTATCACCAGAAATAGATATGAAATTATCTAAATCTTCATCTGAGATAGTTGTTCTCACGGTTTGTTTATCTCCAATACAAATATCAATGAACTTTAAATTATTGTTCATGTTTTGCCGGATATAAGCTTTACCATTTCTCCAACATTCTCGAGTTTACCAACTTCGGTAGCACTGAGTTTCAGGGAAAATGTTTTTTCAATAGACAAAATTAATCCTACTTGAGCTAAGCTATCCCAATCTTCAATATCCTCAGCAGTTGTCACATTGCTTAAGACTATTTCACCATCATCAAAAAACTCTCTAAATATTTCTGATAGATTCTCTAAAATTTCTACGTCATTCATAAATCCACCTTAACAAATGTTCTAATTTCTTGCTCGCTTAAATCTAATATTTCCCATACCTGCTCATTGCAACTTTCAATTTTTTCATTTTTCATTTTTTTAAAGTTATTTTCTTCAAGAAACCGAATTAAGATTTTATTTTTTTTAGTCGGAATATACTTTATTTGCAATCTATTAAGATTATTTTCAATTGCCACTTTTATTATTTCTTGAAGAACAAAGTATTCTATTGTTTTTTTAAAGACTCTGCAACTCATTATCCAATTATTGATTACTAAAAACTGTGATTTTCTTTCCAAAAAGACAATACCAATTTGTCCATAATCAGAAAATTTATCTGAAGCGTTATACGTTAAATTAATTTTATTTTTATCATGTATATTTTTATTAAGATCATCTGCAGTCAATCTGAGAGTAGTAAAATTAAACTGGTTAGTTTTGTTATTAAGTTGTAATGTTCTTTCAAAGCTAACATCATTTAATTCATTAATTTCAGCCCGAATATCAAGTTTTTCAAGAAATTTCTCATACGAATCAGAATTTTCAATTAATTCCTCTTCATTAGTTTTTGATGAGAATACTTCATTTCGTGATAAATCTTCTGAAGTCAAAAGAGAATCAATGCAAAAAGGATCAACGAATCTTAAAGCTTGTAGAAATGTTATTGGATCATTTGTAACACTTAGAACCAATATGTCTGGACATGCAATACGAACTTCCTCCCTTTCGGTTGGGTTATCATCTAAGAAAACTAGGCTATCTAGCCCAATATTCAGATATTTGGATATTCTTTTAATGCTATCTGATTTTATACCCCAATTAATTTCATATTTAGTAAAATCACTCAATTTTAGGATTGAACTTTTTGACAAAAATCCCTCCTTTGCAATTTCTGTTTCATTTTTTGATGCGATTGCAAGGAATACACCGCGTTTCTTTAAATTAAATATATATGATTGTATGTCTTTAAATATACGCCCCTCTGGAGTTTCATCGCCTAATTGAATTCCTTCTAAGCCATCATCCCCAATGACACCTCCCCAAAGAGTATTATCAAGATCAACAATTAAAGCTTTAGATTGCATTCCTAAACGCCCTCTTATCAGGTTGCTTAAATGGTTGGCTAAAAAAAAGGATGCTGAAAGACTGTATGGTTGTCCAAAGGCATACCAATCCCGATAATTACTAATAGGATCATGTTCGAAACCCGAACAAATATTTGATAATGAGAACAATTTAATATTCTTATTCTCATTAATAAGGCTACTTAAAAAGCCATTAATTTTTTCTCTTAATAGGCTAAAAGACGGATTGTCTGATGAAGGAAAATTAATAAAATCAGAATCTAATAATGATATTGATACAAAAATATTTTTTTCTTTACAGGCACTTACAAAATTTTCTAACTGTTTAATAAATAAATTTAGATCTGTAGTTGGGCTATTACCTCTTTTTAAAGAATAAAAATCTTGAGGTAATATAAAAATGACTATCACATCGGGTTTACTTTCTAAAATGCTTGTGTCAGCAATAAACTGAAAAAAAGGACCCCAATCACTTTCATCGATTTTGCAATTAATTTTTTGATTACGTAAAAAAATTTCTAACCAATTTCTTGTGCCGCTCTGCGTATACCCGCCAATAAATTTAATTTTTATATCCCTATTAGTAACTTTTTTTTGGGCTTCCTTAAGAAATCTCCGTTCTTTAAAGACGTATTTGGCTACATCAATTGGAAAATTTATGTTCATGTGATTATCTTAACTTTTTATTGTGCATTTAGCTTGATAGTTGAAGCAAGGGATAGAGGATATAATATTTTTTAAAAATATAATATTAAAATCTCAAAACAGTCGTGGCAAACTTATGACAAACTTCGCTTTATCTCTCTGTAACTCTCTGTTTTTAAGGGTTTCAAATCGTGCAACTATTGAGTGGGAATAGATTTTCTACCCTAAGTCTATGTAAGGGTTTTTTAGTAGTGTTGAAAACGAATAAACGAATGCGACACAATTTTAGAAAAAGACGTTAAATATCAAATGAGGACTTAAAGATTATTTTGGAAATTTTTGTGAGGTTTGACTAATGTTTGTACTTCGTTTGTGGCAAAGTAGATTTAATTTACCAAGACGTTTGTTTTGGAAAATCTTTCGATTTTTGGTTGCCAGGCTAAATTTGTTCGCCGTTTCAATAGATTTTCAGAATAGTCAGATGCAGAAACTTGGGCTCTCCCGTGAAGATGGCTTGGTTAAACTGAATGATGTTTTGCAAAATGTGATGGGAAAGCCTTACGATGAACGTGACGGAATGTTTTCCGAACATCTTGTATTGTTTTCCTCAATTTCAGTTGCCCGCCCAGATATAAATCGAATTCTTGAGATAGGAACATTCGATAGCAGAACTGCATTGATTTTGAGCCATCTTTTCCCCGATGCGGAAATTATAACTGTTGATTTACCAAGTGAAATGCCCGATTTTCATCAAACCTATAACAGACGCGCCTCTATAAATGAATTTGTTGTAAAAAGAGACGGTTATATCAAAGAAGCGATGAATGTAGAATTAAGAGAAGTCAACTCTCTTAATTTATGCAATTGGCAAGAATATTTCGATTTAATTTGGATTGATGGCGCACACGGATATACAGTTGTGGCTATGGACGTCATCAATAGTTACAGACTTGCAAACAAGGATGCGTTTGTTCTCATTGATGATATATGGAAGAGGGTATCTTTTTCAGATGCCGTATATAAATCTGTTGGGGGTTTTGATTCTTTAACTGCTCTTGTAAGTGCGAAACTAATTTCTGAATATTTTCTTTTTTCCAAACGTCTCGGCTATGTTGGATTATTTATAAGAAGATTTATCTTCAAAAGGTTGTTTCAAAAGCTAGGCAGTGATTTTTCTTCAGAAATTGGAATTAAAGTGACTTTCCCTAAGCACATATCTCTTGGAAATAATTTTTCTATTATGAGATTTAATAGTTTAATTGCATGTAAAAATAGTTCAATTAAAATTGGTAGTAACTTAAGTATCAATGAAAATGTGAATATAAATGCTTCAAATGGAGGATATATTGAAATAGGAGATAATGTCTTGATTGCTTCTAATGTTGTTATCAGAGCCAGTGACCATGATATTTTTAGCATTAGGCAGAATAAAATTCAAGAATCTCATGTGCCTGGAAAAATAATTATTGGAAATATTGTTTGGATAGGAAGTAATTGTGTAATTCTTAAAGATGTTACAATAGGAGATAATGTTGTAATAGGTGCGGGCACAGTTGTAACGAAAGATATTGAAAAAAATAGAACTGTCGTTGGTAGTAAACAAACAATTATAAGTTAGATAATTAATTTCTAATTAAGTGTTTATTCAAAAAATTTCTTTAGTCAGCATAAAACAATCTTTAGTAATTCAGTTTTTATAGGCCTAGAAAAGTTAACATCCGATTTAACAAATTTTCCTGTGGAATAAAAATTATTTTTTTCATGGTAAAACTATTTAATTCTTAAAAAAAGTATTTAAGTAATAATCAGATATTTTATTGTATATTAAATAAATTTACAATATCATAGAGATTGATAATTTTTTTAATATTAATAATATTTATAAAATATAATATATGAAAAAAATACTAGTAACAGGAGCTGATGGCTTTATAGGATCTCATCTTGTAGAAATGCTTGTGAAGCTTGGTTATGAGGTAAAGGCACTTTGCCTTTACAATTCAATGAATAGTTGGGGCTGGTTAGACCAAGTTGAATGTAAGAGTAAACTTGAAGTCGTATCAGGTGACATAAGAGACCCATTTTTTTGCAAAGAAATAACAAAAAATGTAGACGGCATTTTTCATTTGGCAGCTCTAATAGCAATTCCTTATTCATATGTTGCACCAGAAAGTTTTTTTGAAACTAATGTCAAAGGTACAATGAACATATGTCAGGCAGGTTTAGAAAATGGAGTAAAGAGAATTGTTCATACATCTACTAGTGAAGTTTATGGAACAGCTAGATATGTCCCAATTGATGAGAATCATCCTATTCAAGCACAATCCCCCTATAGTGCTTCAAAAATAGGTGCAGATGCATTAGCTTTAAGTTATTTCCACTCTTTTAATCTACCATTAGTAATTGCAAGACCTTTTAATACTTATGGTCCAAGGCAGTCAGCAAGAGCAATTATCCCAACAATAATTACACAAATACTTAATGGAAAAAAAGAAATTCAGTTAGGAGATCTTTCACCTACAAGAGATTTTAATTATGTTACAGACACTTGTAATGGATTAATTAAAATATTTAAAACGGATGTTTTAGGAAAATCAATTAATATTGGCTCAAATTCAGAAATAAATATTAAAGATTTATTGGAAAAGATAAAAAATATAATGAATGTAGATATAACTTATACATCCAAAGAAGATAGGTTTAGACCAAAATCTTCTGAGGTGTACCGTTTAGTGTGTGATAATAAATTAATTAAAGAATTAACAGGTTTTGATTCTTCTGTAAATCTGGATCAAGGGCTTTTAAATACAGTAGAATGGATTTCACAACCAAAAAACTTTGAGATTTATAAAAGTGAAATATATAATGTATAACGATCTTGTTACATTAATTAAGGATATATATCCAAATCAAAAAATTATATCCTTACATGAACCTAAGCTAATAGGAAATGAGCAAACTTATCTAGAAGATGCAATTAAGTCATCTTATGTCTCAAGTGTAGGACCTTTTGTAAATAAATTTGAAGAGCAATTGGCAAAATATCTTGATGTTAAACATGTCATTCTGACTGTTAATGCAACATCTGCACTACATATTTCTCTTAAACTATTAGGAGCAAATAATGATACAGAAGTATTAACCCAATCACTTACATTTGTTGCTTCTTGTAATGCTATTTATTATTGTAATTCTAACCCAGTATTTATTGATGTGGACAAAAACACGCTCGGACTAAGCGCAGACTCTTTAGAATTTTTTTTAGAAAAAAATTGTTTAATCAAAGACGATGGCTCATGTTGGAATAAAAATACAAATAGAAAAGTAGTTAGCTGTCTTCCAATGCATACTTTTGGATTTCCAGTAGAAATTGATAAAATAAAAAATATATGTAATAAGTATAATATAGAATTAATTGAAGATGCTGCAGAGGCAATGGGAAGTTATTATAAAGATATACATTTAGGTAATTTTGGCAAATTAGGAATATTTAGTTTTAATGGTAATAAAATTCTTACTTCTGGCAATGGTGGTGCAATTATTACAAATGATGATACCTTGGCAGATAAGGCAAGACATATTACAACTACAGCAAGAATCAAAAATCAATGGTATATTGAACATGATGAAATTGGCTATAACTACAGAATGTCTAATCTAAATGCAGCAGTTGGCTTAGCTCAACTAGAAAACTTGGAATATTTTTTAAAAAATAAAAGAATGTTAGGGAAAAAATATCAAGAAAAACTGAAGAGTGAGCACTTTTATTTATTTAAAGAAACAGAAAATTCAAATGCCAATTACTGGCTTAATGTTCTTATTGCAAACAGCAAGAAAGAAAGAGATTCTATATTGGATATTACAAATAAAAATAATATTCTTACCAGACCAGCTTGGACACCGATGCATCATCTTTCAATGAATAAGAGTTGTTATTTTGAAAATCTAGAAAATACTAATTTTTTATTTGATAGAATAGTCAATATTCCAAGCTCAGTTACAAATAATTAATTTTTAAATCAATCGATATTTTAAATATAGAATTTTTTATTTTAATCTTTTTTTATATTTTATAAATAAGGGTAATAAAAAAACTATTATCATTAACATTAATGCTAATAATGTATTATAATCAATTATATCTTTTAATTTAATGTTATTTATATTTATAACATTTTTAAGAGTTACTCCTACATTTATATAAATATATAACCAAGGAATTATTCCTATTAATGTAGCCAATAAGAAAGAGAAATATTTCATTCCTGATAAAGAGCCTATAATACTTTGTAATGAAAATGGAATACCACCGATTACTCTAATTAATACTAAATAATAAAAGCTATCATTTTCTAGGTTATTAAATATTTTTTTATATCTATTATTTTTAATTTTATTTATAAAATTTTCTATTTTAAATAATGAACCGCAAAAAAAGTATAAAATACTACATCCAATAATTTGAGCAAAATATATGGTACTAAATCCATATATTATTCCAAAATAGTAACCAGTAATAATAGTTATTGGAGTAATAGGTAACAAAAATATTATGCAAATTATTGTAACACATATAGTCATTAAAAGTGCAAGGAATAAGTTTTTATCAATAAATATTTTTATATCATCATCATATTGTAAGACATAGTGTAGTACTAAGTTATAATTATTGTTTAAATAATAAAGTAACAGTGTGATGAAAATTAGTAAAATACCAATTAAAATATAATGATTTTTAATCATAAAAAATAGAATATAATTAGTATTAATAATCTCAAGTTTTATATATACATATATATAAATAAATTGTATTGAAAAAATTTATGACTCAGGTAGTAATCCCAACAGCAGGAATAGGTAGTAGATTAGGAACTTTAACCAGAAACATTAATAAAGCATTAATGCCAGTTGGAACAAGGCCTGCAATATCTTATATTATTGATTTTTATCCATTAACATACAAATTTATAATTGCATTAGGTTATAAAGGTGACTACATCAAAGACTATTTAAGCATTGCATATCCGCATCGAAAATTTACTTATATTAAAGTTGATCCTTATGAAGGTAAAGGTTCAGGCCTGGGACTCACACTAAAAAAATGTAAAAAATATATTAAAGAAGATTTCTTTTTCCATAGTAATGATGGCATTATTATTGATAAAATTGACTTTGAAACAATTAAATCAGATACAATTTTTTTAAGTGACAGAAATGTAGATGCTTTAAAATATAGAACAGCAAAATTATCTAAAAATGCCATAATTAAATTATTTGATAAAACTACAAAAAAAAATCCTAATACATATAACTACGTAGGTGTTGCCTATATAAAAGATTTTAAAAAATTTAACAATTATTTGTCGAAGATATCTATTGAATTAGGAGAGTCAGATTATTTTATTAGTAAGATAAAAAAGAAAGATGAAATCTTATCTATAAAAGTTAAAAATTGGTATGATGTGGGAGATATCGATGATCTAAAGAGAGCACAAAAAGAAATTTCTGATTTTGATAATTTGCCAAAAGAAGACGAGTTTATTTACTTTAATGATAAAAGGGTCATTAAATTTTTTATTCAACCAGAATTATCACAAAAAAGAATAAAAAGAGCTAAAATTCTTAAAGGCTTTGTTCCAAAGATTGTTGCAACTAAAAAAAATTTTTATGCCTACGATTATGTTGAGGGAGAACTATTTTCTAAAAAGATTGATTTATATAAAGATTTAGACCATTTTCTAAAGTATTGTAAAAAGTTCTTTTGGGTAAAAATAAAGTTAAATGCCAAGAATAAAGAAATTTTTAAGAAAGTTTGTTTTAAATTTTACTATGATAAAACTTTAGAAAGAATTAGTAGTTTTTATCAAAATCACGACATACAGGATAATAGAGAAATAATTAATACTGCTAAAACAGACACGTTAAATAATTTAATATCAAGCATTAATTGGGATGATTTAAGCTGTGGAATCCCTACAAGAATTCATGGTGATTTTCATTTTGAAAATATTCTTTATACAGATAAAGAAAAATATCAATTTATTGACTGGAGACAAGATTTTGGAGGTATTCTAGAATATGGCGATATGTACTATGATTTAGCAAAATTATATCATGGTATTATTGTTGATCATGGAGCAATTAGAAATAATATGTTTAGAATAAGTATGTCCGATAGCAATAATATAATCGACTATGAAATTTATAGAAAACAAACATCGTATGACTGTGAAAATATTTTTTTTAATTTCTTAGAAAAAAATAAAATATCTGTTAAAAAAGTAAAAATATTGACAGCTCTTATATATTTGAATATTGCAACTTTACATCATCAGCCATATTCTATATTCTTATATTATCTTGGCAAAAGTATGTTAAATAAAGTATTGCATGAAAAATAAATTAATTGAGAAACCGTGGGGTCATGAGGAGCTTATAGAGCTAAATGATAAATATTGTTTAAAAAAACTTCTTATGAAAGCTGGTAAGAGATGTAGTCTTCAATACCATGAAAAAAAAATAGAAACTATTTATGTACTTGAGGGCAACTTATTTATAGAAACTGATAAAAATACTATTATTTTAAAGCCGGGTGAAACAATAACTCTCAAACCAGGTGACATTCATAGAATGTCTGCAAGAGATAATGATGCTTTATACTTAGAATCATCAACTCCAGAGCTAGAAGATGTTGTTAGAATTGAAGATGATTATGGAAGAAATTGATGTTAAATCTTACTTACTATAAATATTTTTCCAGTTAGACCGTAATTCCCAAAATCAACTAAATCAACGCCGCTTAAAATAACAAATTCATTAACAGCGCCTATTTCACCTTTTTTCGAATTGGCTTTAAAGTTATAGTAATTGTCTATAATTATTACCGTACCTTCTTGTAATAAGTGCTTACAAAAATTTAGAGCTGTTATTCCAGCACTATAAAGATCCATATCTATTTGAATTACAGCAGCTTTTTCTAG
>TARA_B110000858_G_scaffold173164_2_pt1 | contig 11573 bp, 9 predicted proteins | sample TARA_B110000858 | Tara Oceans TARA_B110000858 (sample SAMEA4398247) | marine metagenome | biome: Polar Biome; feature: [SRF] surface water layer (ENVO:00010504); material: water (ENVO:00002006), including particulate matter (ENVO:01000060) such as... | depth 5 m | reverse complement strand
TCTGCTGGTAATCCAATTGTTAAAGTATCAGTTGCACTTACGGCTACTTCTACTTCATTTGCTGTACCGTTCACTAATAGTGTATCACCACCTGCTACTACTTGCGTATTAGAACCATCACTTAAAGTAAATGATGTGCTAATGGCCGCTGTTGAAGCCGATGTAATTCTTCCTTGAGCATCAATAGTAATTACAGGTATTGCTGTAGTTGTACCATATGCTCCAGCCGTTACTGCTGTATTATCAAGTCCAATTGTAATTGCTTGATTACTTGCTACTGATGTTAAACCAGTTCCGCCTGCAACTGTTAAAGACTGTGAGTTTAAATCAACTGCACCAGTTCCGCTGTCACCAGCAAGATCTAAGTCTTCTAAAGTTATTTGTGCCGCAACATAATCAACAACCGCACCAGAGGTAGGGATAAGAGTATCGCTATCTGATATTGTTGTTTGGAATGCTGTTGCTGTAACAGTACCGTCTGATAATGAACCAAACTCTACTGTTGTTCCTGTAATTGCCGCGGCAGAGTTTGCCCCGATTACTGTTCCGTCTATTGCACCGCCGTCAATGTTGACCGCTGTGTTTGCCTGTACTGCTAAGTTTCCTAAACCTAAGTTAGTTCTGCCGCCTGCCGCTGTACTTGAACCTGTACCACCGTTAGCAACTGGCAATAAGCCACTTACTTCTGATGTTAAGTCAATTGTACCGTCTAAGGATGCTGTACCACTCGAGAATTTAACAAAACCTGATCCAGAACTGAAGTCCTGTCCGGTACCACCATATGTTGGTGCTATTGCTGTTGCCGTCCAAGTTCCTGCAACTACACTTCCAAGACGTAAATCTTCTAATGTAGAACCGTTACTTGCCGTTAGGTCAAATCTTGTGTTGCTGGTATCATATTTAAGTCTACCACCACTTTTTCCTAACTGAACGTCTGACGCAATACCTTTGATACCAAAGTTTTTAATGTCAGCCATTTGTATCTCCTAATACTTGCACATTAATGTGCATTGTCTTTGTAAATTCATAATTAAATGAATTTGGGTTATCGATAACCGTTAAATGCCTCTCAACATGTAACTGTTATATGTATTTATCTTTTTATTAGTTTTTAACTTAGATGTATGTTAATTTAACAGTAACATTTCCGGCTGAGGCGCTGTAGTGATTACATCTTGCTCGGATGAGCTGGTCTTGAGTTTCTGAAGCAGGATAAGTATACTCAGGGTTTGTTATATATGTTGACACACTTGTTATATCATTATCAGTGTCATCGTGATATGCATCAGGATCACTTATTGTTCCAACTTCTATGTTAGGCAATATTTCCCCGGAGTGTCCGCTAAATGCTGTGTTTACAGAAACAGATACTGATTGTATTTTTCTACCTGGTGATATATTACCAAGGTTAGTTGTAGTGCTATTTCCAAATCCGCCTATAGGCATAGTGAATGTTGTAGATAATGTTTTAGCATCAATTGTTGCACTATCTTGATTACTAACTTCGACCCATGCACTTCCGTCATACAAATATAATGCCCATTCACCGCCACCTGCATTAGTAACATAGGCTTGGTCGCCTGCCAGTGATGATAAACTATCTCTTGCACTGATGTCGCCGACAAGTGTTGTTCCACCTGTTCTTATACCTTGTTCAATGTTTAATGCTAATGGATACATACCGGTATGTCCACTTGCTATACCTGTGTTTACCCTAAAGTTTTCTGTGCTTTCGTAGATATCAATTGGCCCACCATCTGAACGTGTTAGGTTTAACTTAGTTGTACCTGTTGCACTTGTTGTTGCATTCAAGCCTGATATATTACTTGCTCCAACAAAATTATAGCCACCAGTATCAGCTGTACCATTTACAAAAGTAATTGCATTACCATTTGTTTCTGTTAGGGTTAAAACTGTTGCTGTTGCTGAAACAGTTAAGTTAGCAATGTTGGTTGCATCTATATCTGTTTTCATATCTTGAGGAGTTGCTACACCCGAATATACACTACCATTAGATGTAAAGTTTACTGTAGTATTTCCGCTTCCGGAATCTATGGCAACACTAAACGGCACATAGCCGCCTGTTAATCCGTATATTGTATTTGCGCCATCGGACACAATTACTGTTGGTGTTGGTACTTCTGATGCTGTAACAAATGTATTTGCAACTGCATTAATATCAACAACCATTGCCGCGGCATTAACATTGCCGCCACCGTCTGCAAATGTAACTGTCTTTCCATTTAGTTTAATAGCATGGTTGTGAGGTACCTCAGGTGAGTTTACTGTTCCTGTGAGTACTGTTGGTATTGCATTTTGTATTTTTAAAAATACTATTTGTCCTGTATCAGTTGTAGTAAATGACCCGTTGTTGTCAACATAGATATAGTTGCCTTGCACACCAGGTATGCTTGGTTCAAAATCTACTATCTGATTATTTGGTAGTATCATAAACTGATCAGGCCCTGGACCTGCTTCAGTTACTACACCGACCATTTTAGCCATTGTATTTGTGTTTGCTTTGGTAAACCCTGCACTTGATACTGCTACAATGTCTCCTTTGCTTAGACCGTGTGCTGTTTGCTCTAAGACGTAGTTTTGTTGTGGGTTTAGGTATTCGAATCTACTTGCTACTGTTGGGTAGAACGTACTTGATATTGTGGCTGGAACAGGGTCCAACATAGGAATACCTTTTTCATTTAGTCCAAATATAACTGCTGAACCAGAAGTAGGTGCTCCGTCGCCACCTGATTGTCTAAACGTATTGTATCGTAACCAATCTTCAACAACACATGTTACTGAGTTTGAAGTTTTACTTGTTACTGAAATTACTTTCCAGCATAAGCCACTTGATGCATTTGCAATCCAGTCGCCAACTACAATATCTAAACCGTTAAATGCAAAATCATCTCGAGTTAAATGTGATCCATGTGTTTGAGCAGTAACTGAAAATGTTATAGACCATTGGTAATATTTTTTAGTTGCTCCGGCCGGTTCAGCCCATAAGTCGTCTGCACCATTGGAATGAGGCCAATATGCATGACCGCTAACAGCAGATATGCTTGTTGCCAATACCTTGTTTGGTACATTTAGTTCTACTTGTGTAGATTTGTAATTACTTAATGCCATTAAAAATTAATCCTTTAATCATACATGACAAATTCGACCCAAGCATGAGTTGTAGTTCCAAAGGATCTACTTGCTCCAGTCTCTGTTTCACGTAATCTTAGTTTGAGTGCTACTGCTGAGCCTCCATCGAATAATGTAGGGGAGCCTGACGAGCCACCTCCTGCTATTTCTCTAAGTGCCATTGTTGTTGCAAATGGTACTACTGAATATTTGTTATTTGTATAATCGTAACCATACATCGTAAGAGATGCTGGTGGATAGTTATATTGTGAAGAGTTAAATGTAATTGTCATATCTCCGCCACTTGCACTATCAATTGTTGCTGAAGTTATACCTGATGTTAAATCACTTGTAGTAGCTAACTGTCCACTTGTATTATAATTTAATTTGAATCTTTGTATTGTTGCACCACTGCCGCTACCACTTGATGCAAATGTAATTGTATCAGTGCCTGGTGTAGTAGTAATTGTCATACCGCTACCTGCGGCTAACGTTAATGTATCAGTACTGCTGTCTGCTACAACATTGGTTTGTCCTGATACTGCTACTGTTCCAAATGTATTACTGGCACCACCACTTACTGTTGTAAATGTAAATGCACCTGAACCATCTGTTGTTAGTACTTGTCCGTTAGTTCCATCTGAACCAACATCTGATAATGCAGTTAAACTTGTAACTCCGCCACCACTTAATAAACTTGTTAAGTCAACGTTGCCTGATTGTCCTGATAGACTAACTATGTTTCCACTTAGTGTTAAGTCTTGTGCGTCTGCATCTGTGCCTGATTGTAATTTAACCCAAGCACCACCATGTGCAAAATACATTGCACCATCGGCATGTGAGTGTGCAATAGCACCATGATATGTAGTAGCATTAGGGAAGTCTGTTTGGTTAGCATAATAGAATCTGGTTTTACCTAAATCTACTGTACTTGCACTTCCACTAATTGTTAAAATATTTGCACTTAAACTTAATGTTTGATTATCTGTTTCTGCTTTTAAATATGGGCTCAACATAGTAGTTAAATCTACTGTGTCGTTGTTACCACTAATAGTAATAACATTACCTGAAGCACTTAATGTCTGGTCTACTGATCCATCAGCTCCGGCTGGTCCTGTTGAACCTGCTGGTCCTGTGCTACCTGTAGGACCTACTGGTCCTCTGATGTTGCCTAAGTTTTGTACTGAGCTATTACTGTATGTTAAAGATAAGTTATTGCTGGCAATTGCTACGGCAGTTATTCCATTACCGGTAGCACCTGTTGATCCTGTGCTACCAGCTGGACCTGTAGCACCTACCCCTGACAAGTCAATAGTTGTACTATCGTATGTCAGGTCACTCCCTACAAGTGTTATTGTTGGTCTGCTAAGTATATCCGAGTATGTGCCTGTAAAGGCTACTGTACTTAATGCCGTATTACTATTGTTTAATGCGTTGGCCACTTCTGCTAAACTGTCTAAGTTTACATTGCTCCGCCTATTAAATTTGTTACTTGAAGGTCAACGTATGCCTTCATGCTTGTATTTGCAGTTGCTCCTGCATCTACACGTTGATATACACTTAATGCTGTTGTTAAGTCAACTGTATCTGAACTACCGCTAATTGTTATAACATTACCAGAAGCACTTAATGTTTGACTTAATGCTGTTAGGTCTACGGTGTTGCCTGCACTAACACCTAATGTTGTTGTGCCTGCATTCCATGTTAATGTTTGAGCGTCAGTGTTAATTGCACCTAACACACTTGTTAAATCAACATTACCTGATTGCCCGGTTAACGATATAACGTTACCTGCTAATGTTAAGTCTTGTGCATCAGTATCTGTTTTACTATACGGTGCCAACATAGTTGTTAAGTCTACAGTATCGTTGTTACCACTAATTGTAATTACGTTACCACTTGCACTTAGAGTTTGGTCTGCGGCTCCACCGCCTGCATCAGTATCATTAACCCATGCTGTACCATTATACTTTAATACTTGTCCGTTTGTTGGACTTGAAATTGTTGTGTCAGTTAAGCCTGTTAATGTTGTTGTAACTGAACTTAGGTCTGCTGGTGTAAATGTAAATGCACCGGTTCCACTATTATATGCTAACGCACCGCTACCACTTGCACTTGCTGTAGTAACACTTAAATCTGTTAAGGATATACCACTGCCACTGCCACTGTCTGCCGCGGCTACAAATTTACTTGATGTGCTATCCCATTTTAAAACTTGTCCGTTTGCTATACCACTTGCATTAACATCACTAAAATTAAGGATGCTCATTGCCTGTGCGGCTGTTGTTGGGTTTATGCCAATTGATATACTATCAGCATTTGCTGTAGTAGTTAATGACATACCTGTGCCAGTAACGAATGTTAAATCATCTTCAAGTTTTTCTGCACCAATGCTTGTTTGTCCTGAAATATGAATATTTGCAAAACCTAAAGAAGCATTGCCTCCACCTCCGCCTCCACCTGATACTGCTACTGAATCAACTGAACTGATTCTACCATATGTATCAACTGTTATACGTGGTGCATGTGTTGTATTACCATACACACCTGCTGTTACGCCTGTAGCAACTAAGTTTAAAACTGCGTTTGCTTTGTTACCAGTTCCGCCAGTAACTGTAATTTGTCCTGATGTTCCTGTAATGCTATTAGTGTAATCTGCTGTTAGACTCGATGCCGCTGTAGTTGTAATTTCTGTTGGCGTTACATCTGTAATTTGTCCTTTGCTGTTTACTGTTACTACTGGAGTATGTGTGGCATTACCGTATGTACCTGATACGTTTGCAATGTCAGATATAAACACACCGCTGGTGTTTGCAACTAATCCACCGCCTGATCCTGCTGTTACACTTATTGTAAGACCTGATTTATTTAAACCATTACTAACAGAGTAAACGTCAAGTGTTGCTGGACGCCATTTGTTATCTGCGGCATAGACCAGTGTTTGTCCTGTAGTTGGAGCATACGCACCGGAGGACTCTACATCATGTAAGTCATCTAAAGGGATATCATATTGTGAAATTTCTAAGTTGCCGGAAGGTCTTACTCGTAGATATTTACCCACTGCCAGTGTGGTGATATCGACATCATCTAAACTTATTATTGTATTGCTAAACGGCATACCTTATCCATCCTAAAAAGTGTTATAACACTATTTATCACTCTTAGGCAGATAGAATAACTTTGCTAATTGATCCGTATGAAGCATCGTACGTTGTGCCGTCGCCTACGTGGGCTCGATCCATGCGTACTCTGATGTGGGCGAAGTTGCCCTTGAATGTATATGACTCTGATAAGTCTGCAGGTAAGTTGCTATTAAACTGTACATACCCATTATTGGCACTAAATTCAGTACCGTGTGTAGTTGTTGGAGATATACCAAACCAGTCGCTATCTGTTGCTGGTGCAACTGTTAATGTTGCTTCTACATGGAATCTACCAACAAACTGATTGTATACTACCTGAATAGTGTGCAATCCATCGCTGTAGCCGTAGTAAGAGTCTCCCTTTGCTTCAATGGAGGTCTTATTCATGTTAACGCCTGAGTTCTCCATGAGAACTATGCTTGAACGATTTACTGGCATATTAATTCCTATAGTATTATATAATACTATTTATCACTTGCTTACGCTTCTTCTAATCTTGACATGAGACGTTCTGCTCTATTGGTTACCTGACGGTACCATTTAGAATCTCTGCCTTCTACGCCGGCTTGTTGCCAGTTGCCTTCTTCAAGTGCTTTACGGAAGTTTTTAAATCCACCTAATCTGGTTCTACCCATATTAAACATCATGTTAACCAATATCTCTTGGACCTCTCCTGGCCAATCAGTAAACCCTTCTCCGTATAAAGCAACACATTCGCTAATTGCTGTATCGAGGTCTTTTTCAAAACATTCTTTTGTTCTTTCTTCTGATACAGGTGTTCCAACTTCTTGTCCGTACTCTGCATCTGATTCCAAAACAAGGTGTCCGACACCAAAGGTTGGATAGCCGAGGTGATCTTTATAGATTTCATTCATAACACCTTCGTCAATTTTTAATTGCTCAAATACTGATTCTCTATTCATTTTATTTTTATCCCAAAACATTATTTTATTACCTTACATACTGTAACTTCGTCAATTATATCGCTATAACTAAGTTTTAAAAATGGTATTATCTCTCTATTTTCTTTAGAGGTACAATACAAATAATTACACCACCAAGTACCATGATTATTTCCTACGTACCATTTGGCGTCATTGTAACTACTATTTATATATTCTGTTAATTCTTTCTTGTAATTTATGACTTCTTGTCTTGCCATTGACTTAGTTGATCCAGGCATATTAAATGTTATTTTAGTATCGTATTTGCCATACCATAGGCTTGATCTAAAAGTAGTACTGACATCTAATCCTACTATAGAATCAACATGTTCTACTGACACTGGTCCGTGTACTTCTTTTACTATTGCTGGATTATGTTTAACCAGTGATGTAACAACATCTTTTTGTTTAAAAAACCAATTAGTATTCTTTTGAGTCCATTGTTCTCGATAATCCCACGTCATTTGCTGTAGTTCTACATACCATTTACTGTATGCTTTTATATCGTGCTTTATTACATTACCGTGCAATACTACTTTGTATGGGTATTCGTCGTAATAAATTTTTAAACTTGGTATCACAGTAAAGTCACCTACACGTTCACCAATAGGGTCTATTGACTTTGCTCTCTTATCTAACCAATTTGAGTAATGATAATTATTGGACATTGAAATCGAATTCGCTCCCGTTCCATGTAATCATTATTGATGTGTTGCTAATATCTTCAAACAATAATTTTTTACTTAAAGGTTTTTTAATTTTGTTTTCAAATACTCTCTTCAACGGTCTTGCACCCATGGCTGGTTCGTATCCTTGGTCAGCAAGTTCTGTTCTTGCCATGTCGTCTAATAGAACTGTTACTGACTTATCGTTTTCATCTAATAACTCGTTTGTCTCTTTAATAAGTCTATCAACAATTTTAACCATTAGCGACTTATCAAGTTTACCAAATTGTACAACACTATCAATTCTATTTCTAAACTCTGGTGTAAAGAATTTCTCTACTGCTTTGTCTACTGCACTTGTTTTAGTTTGATCTCCAAAGCCAATCTTTTTAGATTCTGCATCGGCGGCACCTAAGTTAGATGTCATTAGTAATACAACATTAGTAAAGTCTACTACTTTGCCTGTTGCACTTGTTAAGTGTCCGTCGTCCATTACTTGTAGCAATACTTGTAATACTTCTGGTGCGGCTTTTTCTACTTCATCAAGTAAGAGGACACAATTTGGGGCATTTTCAACTTCGGCAATTAATTGTCCTTGTCCCATTTTACCTTCTGCATGTCCTACATATCCTGGAGGGGCACCAATTAGTTTTGAAACTGAATGGCGTTCCATGTACTCTGACATATCAAACTTGACCAGTTTTGCTTCTAATTCTTTTGCAAGAGCTCTTGCTGTTTCTGTTTTACCTGTACCGGTTGGTCCTACAAATAAGAAACTACCAATTGGTTTATTCTTTTCTCTAAGTCCTGACTTGCTTACAAGTATACTTTCTACAAGACTATCAATTGCTGGGTCCTGCCCAAAGACTGTAGTTTTAATTCTTGTATCTAAATTTTTGTATCCGTCTGTGCTTTCAACATCAATAACGTCTTCACCAATCTTACTAATCTTAGCAATTACTGTTACAATGTCTGCCATTACTACTTCTTTATCGTTACGCAACTTAACTGCTGTACCGGCCGCATCAATAACATCAAGTGCTTTGTCTGGGAAGAATTTATTTTTAATATAACGATCTGTTAGCTCAACACTCTTGTCTAATACGTTGTCGCTATAAATAACTTGATGGAACTCTTCGTAATATGATTTGAGACCTTTAAGTATAAGTTTAGTGCTGTCAACATCAGTTTGCTCAATTTCAAGTCTTGCAAACCTACGCATTAATGCTCTATCTTTTTCAAAACTGTTTGCAAATTCATCTGGTGTTGTTGCACCAATTGTTAGTAGGTTACCTTTTCCAAGTATAGGCTTAATCATATTAGCAATATCAACACTACTACTACCAGCACTACCGGCACCCATAATCATATGTATTTCATCTATAAACAAAATAGCATTAGGTGACTCTTCAAGTATTTCGAGAACTATTTTTAATCTTTCTTCAAAGTCTCCTCTATACTTTGTGCCTGCAAGTAAGTCTCCAACTGCAAGGCTGTATACAACTTTGTTTTTAATTACATCAGGTACTTCACCGTCCACAATACGTTTAGCAAGGCCTTCTGCAATAGCAGTTTTACCTACGCCAGGTTCGCCAACAAGAACACAGTTATTTTTCTTGCGTCTTGCAAGAATATGTACTAAATCACTTACTTCGGTTGCTCGTCCAATTAACTCATCAATTTTGCCATCTACTGCTTGTTGATTAAGATTTTTTGTGTACTCTTGTAATAATTCTGTGCTCTTGCCACTGCGAAATTTATTTTCTAAATGATCTATAATTAAGTCTTTGTCAAGCCCATTAAGTTCGCAATAGTATTTTGATAAACTATCCTCTTCGTGTAATACACTTATAAAGATATCAAGTGGTTTAATATCAGTACGTCCACTAAATACAACCTGTGCTATAGAACGTTGTATAATACGTTCTACTGCGGCTGTTTTCTTTGGAGTACCTTTTACACCGTTTTGTGTAAGTAAACCATTCCAGTCGTTGTCTTTTAAATATTGTGTTAAATCTTCTTGTATGTTACCGCGTTCAATTTTTAATTCTTCGCATAACTTAATTATTTTTTCGTCATCAAACAAACTTAACATCACATGTTCAACAGTGACGTACTCGTGGCCTTCTTCTGTTGCTAATATAACAGCATCTTCTATAATTGGTTCTATCGGTTTACTATTCATAAGTTTTCTTTGTTGGTTTCATTTTATTTAAAGTTTCTATGTCAGTTTCGTTCGTAATGTTGGCAGTATAAACACTAACTTCTACATATAGATCTCCTGCTAATCCTTTTTCGTTTATCATACCGAGACTGGACATTTTTAATCTCTCTCCGGAGTTAATGCCTCTTGGTACATTAAGATTATATTTTTTACCATTAACATGTTCAATAACATGAGTAAACCCAGTCATTGCATCTAATGAGTCTATGTTTAATCGAGTAAATAAACTATCTCTGTCAGTTCCCCAGTTAGGAGGACATTCGACATGTAATCTTACAATTAAATTGCCTGCTGGCAATTCTTTAAATCTATGTGGGCCTTTGCCTACCAATCTATATTTAGACCCAGATTGTGTTCCAGGTTTTACATTAAAGTTTACAGAACCATTATTAGTATTAATAACTAAGTCAGTGCCATGGTATGCTTGATGTAAAGTAATTGTAACATCAACTACGCCATCTGGATTTGCTTGTGGCTGTCGTTGTTGCCTTCCAAATATATCTCCAAATATATCTCCAAATGGATTACCGCCTTGTGCAAAATTATCAAATGGATTTGGGTTATCGTACTGCTGTCTTTTTTCTGGATCGCTTAATACTTCGTATGCTTCGCTTACTATCTTGAACTGGGCTTCGTCACCGCCTTTGTCTGGGTGATGTTTGCTTGCCAATTTCTTATAGGCTTTTTTAATTTCTTTTACATCAGAGTCTCGATTGACCCCAAGTGTTGCGTAATGATCCATAAATGTATTATACAGTAATCTGTAGGTTTGTCAAGTAGATACTACTCAGTTTCTTCTTTTGGATCGGAGTTAAAAAGACTGCTTATAGAAAACTGTTTTTTAACTTCTTCAGGTGCTTCATCAATTGTTGCTTCGTAGTATTTTTTATACTCTTCTACAATTCGTCTAAGTCTAATTATTTGCTGACGTGAACGTGCTGAATTCTTTTGTACTAATTCCCAATCTTCATCTGTGTATCCAATAATTGCTGGGTCAATATTCTCTTTAACAAGTTTAGCAAATACTTCTTCTTGATTTTTACTTGTTATAACAATGATTCTAACTTTCTCCATTGTTTCAACTGGAGGTAAAGGTAAGTTTAATCTTTCTCTTTCTACTTCCGTAGTAAAGATTTCTAAAGGCTTAAGGCCTGTACTTGCACACCCGCTCATGAGTATAACTAATAATATTGGTGTAAGTAATTTATTCATCTTAATATCCCACATAATTTGGATTTGCCTGTGAGGTACATTCTGAATTGATCTGAGATTTCTTCGTTGCGTTTTTTTCTAATTCTGTTAACGGAGATCCTTGTGCTATCTCAAAACATCTTGCTCTTTCGACTTGTTGTTTATTAAGTATCATCTCAATACTTTTTGGTTTTTGTACAGCAAGGTTTCCAATATCACGTTGCTTACCAGAAGCATTTATTTTATTAAACTTTTGATCTAATCGCTGGTTGTCTTC
>TARA_B110000858_G_scaffold79211_1_pt1 | contig 11624 bp, 10 predicted proteins | sample TARA_B110000858 | Tara Oceans TARA_B110000858 (sample SAMEA4398247) | marine metagenome | biome: Polar Biome; feature: [SRF] surface water layer (ENVO:00010504); material: water (ENVO:00002006), including particulate matter (ENVO:01000060) such as... | depth 5 m | reverse complement strand
GGTATTTTATTTGTAGTTCAATTTTTTTGGCAATTTCCTCATTTTTGGGCTTTAGCTTGGAAATTAGACGACGATTATAAAAAAGCAGGATTTAGATTGCTTCCTAGTGGAAATAGAAATCAAAAAAGTGCATTTCAAATAATGTTGTATTCGGCATTTTTAGTCCCAGTTTCTATGTTGCCTTGGGCTTCGGAGATGACAGGAACTTGGTCAATGTGGGCTGCAGTTGTTATTAGTCTCATAATGTACTATCCATCAGTTAAACTTTATTTTACGTTAGATAAAAAGTATGCTACACAATTGATGTTTATGTCTTTCTTATATCTTCCAATTTTATTTACAATGTATTGTTTTAATCAAATATAATTTTTCTATATGCAACAATTTAGTTCCAATAAACAAAGAGAAAAGGTTTACATAGCAATTGTAATAGTTGGACTAATTGCTAGTCTTATGCTTTTTGCTGGCCTTTCAAGTGCGGTATTAGTTAGGAAAATGGATAAGTTTTGGGTTAATATTAACCTTCCTTTTGCATTTAAAATTAGCACCATTTTAATTTTAATAAGTAGTGTATTCATTTACTTTGCTGTTAAAAAAGCAAAAAAATCTGATAAGAAAAGCACTGTGTACTTGCTTATTTTATCACTTATTTTTTCATTAGCATTTGGATTTTTTCAATTTAAAGGTTGGAGTAAATATTATAACCAAGGAAATGCAATTAAGTCATTTATTACTTTTGTTTACGGTCAATATGGTCAATCCTATATAGTTTATAACGGAGAAGATCCTATTGAGTATGATGGAGAGAATTATATTTTCAATGGTAAAGAAATGCAGACTACATCAATAGACGAATTAAAAACTTTTCTGAGACAAATTTGCGGCTACGGAACTAGTTTTCAAGGCTCAAATTTAAAATTAGCTAATTATGATAATCCATATTCAATTTTTGATGTAAAAAAGAACACCAAACTTGAAATATCCAGCACTGGACTTTTAATAAACAATTCTCCACTTTCCGAGGGTCAAAAGGACGAATTATTTAAATTTTCTTTTGGAGTATGTAACGATCAACCTTTTTTCATGCTTAAAGGGAAGTATGGGGAAGATTTTTCTATTGCATTAAATGGAGAGGATTTAACTTATAATAAAAAGAAGTTATATTTTCCTGCAAAAGAATTAACAGCAAAGGAAAGAGAGGCTGTTAGACAAAAAGTTTACCAATCTGGGAAAGAATATATTGTTAAAAATGGGCAGGTGTATTTAGAGGATAAAATAGTGTCAAATTTTGAAGGCTATTTTCAATTAAAGCCAGGAATAAATATTCATATCAGTAATGATTTTTGGGAACGAACAAAAGAAGAACTTAATTCTAATCAATATGCTGAGTTTTATCAAACTTCTAATGTTTCTAGTAGTTTTGTTTGGGTACTTACTTTTATTCATTTTTTGCATTTAATAATGTCAATATCTGGAATTATGGTTGTTAGTTTTCGAGCAAATAAAGGATATTATAATTCTGAAAACACTTCTGGTCTTAAAGCTATTGAAGTATTTTGGCATTTTGTAGGACTTTTATGGCTTTACTTATATGTATTTTTAGAATATATTAATTAAACTTGCACTGTTAATCTAAATAAATGGCTGGACAATCGGAAAACATTAGTAGATCAGAACTCTGGGGAGGCAACGGTTCTCCTTTTAGAATTTCCTATGGTAAACAATGGATGTGGATGTTCTTGGTTTCAGATGCATTAACATTTGGAGGTCTTTTAACTGCTTATGGCTTTGCCAGGCACCAAGCTCCATCATGGCCAATTGGCGAAGAAACTTTTAATGCTATGCCTTTTTTAGGTAATGGTTACCCACTTTTATATGTTGCACTGATGACTTTTATATTAATTGTAAGTTCTGTTACAATGGTTTTAGCTGTTGAGGCCGGACATAGATTAGATAAAAAAGGCGTTATTAAATGGTTGTTACTAACCGTAGTAGGCGGATTATTTTTTGTTGGTTCTCAGGGATGGGAATGGTATCATTTCATACACGGAACCCATTATGGTTCTATACTCACACTTGAAGGCTGGGCAGTTGTAGATTATAACGCTGCAAACGAATTAATACTAAGAATGGGAAGGGGTTTGACAGTGACTGGTGCAGAAGCTAAAGCATTATTTGATAGTGCTACTGCAACAATGCAAGGAGCCAATTTAATTGAAAACGAATATGCACCGCTAGTTCCACAGTATGCCAATTTTTTCTTTTTTATTACTGGATTTCATGGATTTCATGTCTTTTCTGGAGTTGTATTTAATTTCATAATATTAGTTAATGTCATTAAGGGAGTTTATGATAAAAGAGGACATTACGAAATGGTAGAAAAAGTGGGACTTTATTGGCATTTTATAGATTTAGTTTGGGTTTTTGTTTTTACTTTTTTCTATTTACTGTAATTTATTTAAATAATGGAAAGAGACGATTTAATACAAGATCATAATTATTCTGTTTCAGCTAATCATGACGAAGCTCATGGAGTTGTTATAAGAAAAAAAATATGGAAAGTAACAGGAATTCTCACCCTAATTACAATTATTGAAGTATTAATTGGGGCTTTTATTAAACAATACGATGCTTCTGGGGAAGACAACTTTCTTTGGCCATATGTTAAAGTTGGATTTTTAGTTTTGACAGTTGTCAAAGCAGCTTATATTGTATTGATTTTCATGCATTTAGGCGACGAAAGAAAAAGTTTTAAATGGGTGATTTTAGCACCCTATATTCTATTTATTTTGTACTTAATTTTCATCTGTTTAACAGAATCAAGTTACTGGCATGAAGTTTTTCAAGGTACTAATAGTATCAATCCATAAATAAAGTGATTTTTAGGAGAAAAGGTTTTTTAATTTTAGCCCTGATTTTTGGTTCTTTTTTATCCTCTCTTGGTTTTTTGCTACTAGGAGAAACAGAATACAAATCCCAGCCTGTTTTTGGTGAATTAGATGCTCCTTTTAAAATAATTGACTATCGAGGAGATACCATGTCTTCTTGTAATTGGAACGATAAAATTATTTTATACAATTTTTTATCAGTAGAATGCCCGACTGATTTTGAAAAATGTCCGTTTAGATTAGAGTGGTTTAAAATAAAAATTTATAATGAATTAGTAGATAATATCGGATTTGATGATGTAATTGTAGTTACTTCTTTTATAGAGTCCTCTAAAGACATCAATTACCGTATTAAAGAATTTAGAGATTTTAATAAAATTGACAGTGAAAAATGGATAATGACTGCTTCAAAATATATTCCATATTTTGACAATGAATTTACTAAAGGGAATCCATGGACTAAAAAAGACACTATTTTTGGTTTTGATAGACAAGCTCACTTAATGACCCTATTGGTTGATAAAAATCAAAAGATAAGAGGTAAATATTTTACATATAATTTTGGGGAAATAAGAAGAATTACCAAAGAAATAAGCTTGCTTTTAAAAGAGGAGCAAGAAAAGCCAGATTTAAAAGATTTGCCAATTTATGGAAATAAAGAATTTGATTCTGCTATAGATAAAGATACAATTTACCACAAAATCCCAGAATGGTCTTTTGAAAACCAAAACTCAAAAACTATAAAATCTGAAAAGTTGAATGGTAAAGTAAAGTTGGTTGATTTCTTTTTTACTAGTTGCCCAACAATTTGTCCTCAAATGACAATTAATATGCGTAAAATTCAAAGCGCAATTAGAAAAAATTGTCTCTCGGATATAGAATTGTTGTCTTTCACTGTTGACCCCTTAAAAGATACTTCAGAAAAACTTTTAGAATATGCAAATTCTTACAATATTGATTCTACTAACTGGAACATTCTAACTGGAGATCAATCAAATATATATGATCTTGGTGTTAATGGGTTTTTAGTGCCAAATCAAGAAGATGCATTAGCTCCTGGCGGTTTCTTACATTCCGAAAAATTAATACTAATCGATCAATTTAATAGAATAAGAGGCTATTACGATGGAACAGATTCTTTAAATATTTCAATTATTGTTCAGCACATCCAATCACTTATATAAATTGTTTAGTCAATTTTTATTTTTAAATATTTTTAATTTAATTTTATTGAAAATTAGATCATGAATTTACCTGTTGCCTTTCTTACAAAAAATGATAAAAAAGCCAATATTTTTATTTTAAGTGTTTCTGCCGTTGTTTTTCTTGCAGTTATAGTATTACATGAACTTAATTTGAAAATCAAAGTAGCTTTTGACCCTCATATCTTCGCAAAGGTTAATGCAATAATTAATGGTACTGTTGCATTTCTATTAACCTTGGGATTATTATTTGTTAAGTCTAAAAAGTATCATCTTCATAAAAGAGTCATGAACCTTTCTATTATACTGTCTATTTTGTTTTTATTATCCTATATAGCTCATCATCTTTTAGCAGAAAGCACAATTTTTGGTGGTGTAGGAAATATTAAATCTATATATTATTTTATTCTCATAACCCATGTAGTTTTAGCTGGATTGTCACTTCCATTTATTTTATATACAGCTTATAGAGCTTCAATTGCGGAATATGGTATTCATAAAAAATTGGCTAGATATGTATATCCAGTTTGGCTTTATGTTGCTATAACTGGAGTCATTGTGTATTTTTTAATATCTCCTTACTACCTATGAAAGTAGTTTATAATTTTATATTATTCTTTCTATTGATAATTTTTCAATTACAATCTTTTTCACAGGGTTGTTCAACTTGTAGGGCTCAAATAATAAATAGTACTAAAGATGATTTAACTATTGGAAATGGGCTCAACACAGGTATTCTTTTTTTAATGATTGTCCCATATATTATTCTTTTTTTCCTTTTTAGAAAACAAATTTTTAATATTTATAAGTCTTTTAAGCCAAATTGATTTTTTTTAATTGTTTTTAAATTTCTTATGATGTATATTTATGTAGTAGTTCTTTAGTACTTATCAAGAAAGGTGGAGGGAAAAGGCCCTTTGAAACCTTAGCAACCCCAAATAGGAAGGTGCTAAATCCAGATTTAAATATCAAGATAAGAGAAAAAGTTTTAACAAATTTTAATCTCTTTCCTAGGAAAGAGATTTTTTTTTGACCAAAAATGAATAGTATAACTGAAATAGCTAAAAAAAGAATTTTAATTTTAGATGGTGCGATGGGGACTATGATTCAGCGTTATACTCTAGAGGAAACTGATTTTAGAAAAGGTTGGTTTGAAAATCATTCAAGTCCTTTGAAGGGGAATAATGATTTATTAAGTTTAACTAGGCCTGACATTATAAAAGAAATTCATTTTGCATATTTTAAAGCAGGAGCTGATATTGTTGAAACCAATACATTTTCTGGGACAAAAATTGCACAGCTTGATTATGGATTACAAGATTATGCCTATGATATAAATTTTCAAAGTGCAAAAATAGCCTGTGAAGTAGCCAATGACTTTTCTATCCAAGAACCCAATAAGCCAAGATTTGTAGCTGGTTCAATAGGTCCTACTAATAGAACAGCATCTATTTCCCCAGACGTAAATGATCCAAGTTATAGAAATACATCTTTTGATGAGTTAAATGAAGCTTACCAAGAACAAATAAATGGATTAATTGATGGGGGCGTTCATTTACTTCTTATTGAAACTGTTTTTGATACATTAAATGCTAAGGCAGCTTTATTTGCAGTGAATCAAGTTTTTGAATCAAGAGCTATTGAATTACCGGTAATGGTTTCGGGAACTATTACAGATGCTAGCGGAAGGACCTTAACAGGACAAACTAGTGAAGCATTTTTGATATCTATGTCTCATTTCCCATTATTTAGTATTGGATTAAATTGTGCTCTAGGAGCTGCAGATATGCATCCTTACTTAAAAACTTTGGCTAAAAAAGCTTCTTTTTTAATTAGTGCACACCCAAATGCTGGTTTGCCTAATGAATTTGGTGAGTATGATGAAACCCCAGAAAAAATGGTGGAGCAAATAGAGTTGTTTTTAAAAGACGACTTAATCAATATTATTGGCGGTTGTTGCGGAACAACTCCAGATCATATTAGAGCAATTGCAGATTTAGCTTCTAAATATTCACCAAGAGAATAAGTTTAAGGATGAGTATTTTAAAAGAATTTAAGGGTAAGTACAAATATAAATGGGATAATCTTCCATTTATGAAACTTAGTGGATTAGAGCCTCTAGTTTTTTCTCCAGAAATAAATTTTATAAATGTTGGCGAAAGAACTAATGTTACTGGGTCTAAAAAATTTCTTCGATTAATAAAGGAAGAAAAATTTGAAGAAGCTATTGATGTTGCTAGAGAGCAAGTAGAAGGTGGAGCCCAAATCATCGATGTTAATATGGACGAAGGGATGTTGGATGGTGAAGCATCTATGAAAAGGTTTTTAAACCTTATGGCAGCTGAGCCAGATATTTCTAGAATTCCTGTAATGATAGATTCTTCAAAGTGGACTATAATTGAAGCTGGTCTTAAGTGTGTTCAAGGAAAAGGAGTAGTTAATTCTATTTCTCTAAAAGAAGGAGAAAATCAATTCAAAACTCAGGGAAAATTAATAAAACAATATGGAGCTGCTGTTATTGTAATGGCATTTGATGAAAATGGTCAAGCAGATTCATATAATAGAAGAGTTGAAATCTGTCAAAGGTCCTACAATATTTTGGTAGATGAGGTTGGATTTATCCCTCAGGATATTATTTTCGATCCTAACGTGTTTCCTGTTGCAACCGGGATGACTGAACATGAAAACAATGCAGTAGATTTTTTTAAAGCCACAAGATGGATAAGAGAAAATTTACCTGGAGCTCATGTGAGTGGAGGTGTAAGTAATGTTTCTTTCTCATTTAGAGGGAATAATACAGTAAGAGAAGCCATGCATTCTGCGTTTCTTTATCATGCTATAAATGAAGGAATGGATATGGGAATTGTTAATCCATCAATGTTAGAAGTCTACGATGAAATCCCTAAGGATTTACTAAAGAAGGTAGAGGATGTTTTACTAAATAGGTCAGCAAATGCAACAGAATCATTACTTGATTTTGCTCAAAATGTCAAAGGTTCTGCTAAGCAAGAACAAAAAACAGCAGAATGGAGATTTAATGAAGTAGAAGAAAGATTAGAATATGCATTAATCAAGGGAATTACTGAATTCATCGAGATAGATGTAGAAGAAATTAGACAAAAAGTTGATAAGCCTTTAGAAGTTATTGAAGGACCATTAATGAATGGAATGAATACGGTAGGAGATCTTTTTGGTGAAGGAAAAATGTTTTTGCCTCAGGTAGTTAAATCTGCAAGAGTAATGAAAAAAGCTGTTGCTTATTTAACCCCGTATATTGAAAAAGAAAAAGGTGGTAAGATAACAAGCAAAGGTAAAATTCTAATGGCTACTGTTAAGGGTGATGTTCATGATATTGGAAAAAATATAGTCGGTGTTGTTCTAGGTTGTAACCATTACGATATTATAGATTTGGGCGTAATGGTTCCTTCTAAAAAGATAATTGAAGAAGCTATAAAACACGATGTTGATATTATAGGTCTGAGTGGATTAATAACCCCTTCTTTAGATGAAATGATAGATGTTGCTAGAGAAATGGAAAAAAACAATGTTCATATTCCACTATTAATTGGTGGAGCTACAACTTCAAGAGTTCATACGGCTGTTAAAATAGAGAAAGAGTTACCCTCAAGCTCAACAATTCATGTCTTAGACGCCTCAAGGTCAGTGCCAGTAGCCGGAAAATTACTAGGAAATAACAAAGTAAATTTTTTGAATGAGATTCGTTCTGAATACGAAAAATTAAGAACCCATCATTTCAATAAAAAAGATCAAAAATCTTATTTAACTATTAAAGAGGCTAGAAGTAAAAAGTTCCCCATTGATTGGGAGAATTTTAATTCTTTACAACCAAATCAAAAAGGAGTTTTTCACTTAGGTGATATATCATCTAAAGAAATCGCCTCATTTATTGACTGGACCCCATTCTTTCAAACATGGGAACTTCACGGAAGATATCCAAGAATACTTAAAGATGAGATAGTTGGGGAAGAAGCAAGTAAACTATTTAAAGATGCCCAAGAAATGTTAAACCATGCATTAAAAGAAAATTGGCTAGAGGTAGATGCAGTTTATGGAATTTGGGAAGCAAATACTATTGAAGATGATATATTTATTTATGATCAAAAAGATGAAATATTAGCAGTTTCTCATTGTTTGCGACAACAAACTAAAAAATCATCTAAGGCATTTAATATGTCTTTGTCAGATTTTATTGCACCAAAATCTAGTGGTATTAAAGATTATATTGGAGCATTTGTTGTAACCGCAGGAAAAAAAATAGATAAAATAGCCAAAAAATTTGAAAAAGATTTAGATGATTATAATTCTATAATGATTAAAGCTCTTGCTGATAGAATGGCAGAAGCAGCTGCTGAATATTTGCATCAGAAAGTTAGAAATGAGTATTGGGGATATAGTCAAGAACAGTTTTCAAATGAAGAATTAATAAAAGAAAAATACAATGGAATACGACCTGCTCCAGGTTACCCAGCTTGTCCAGACCATACAGAAAAAGAAACCATATTTGATCTTTTAGATGCTACCAATAAAGTAGGAGTAGAATTGACGGAATCTTTGGCAATGTATCCAGTTTCATCAGTTTCAGGATGGTATTTCTCTAATCCAGATAGTAAATATTTTGGATTAGGAAAAATTAAAATGGATCAAGTTGAAGACTTAAGTAGAAGAAAAAAAGTAGAAGTTTCTGTTATGAAAAAATGGTTGTCTGCTAATCTTGATGATTAACCTTCATGCTAAATACTCTTTCTAAGGATAAACATTTGCTATTGTTACAGGCCATATATTTAACTACTCCTTGAATTTCAAACGAATTGGTAAGAGGTTTGATTTTTTGGAAAAAACTTGTTTTATTTTTATAGTAAGCCACATCTGTTCCAAAACCTTTGTCGTATTTAGTTATTGGTTTTTCTTGTAAAATCTTACCTTTTAATAAATAGTTTTTTTGTTTTTTAAATTCTATAATAGTAGGTAAGGGGCCCTTATTTGGAAAAGGTACATTAACTGCATATAAGTGCCAGTTGGAGTCAATTTCTGCATTAAATATAACTTTGTTTTTATCTTGGGAATAATTTATATTCCATTTTACAGGGACTTGAGAAAATGAAACCAAATAAATAAAAAGATAAAAAAACAAATAAAAAGTTTTCATTTAGGAGCTCTTGTATTGCTTAAGACCAGTTCTTAACCATTGTAGAAAATCTTGTCTATTCCCGTGATTAAGATAATCTGCAGAACCATTGGAAAGATCTTCTCCATTCTTATCTAACATTCTATAGTAAGGCTGAGATAATGACTTATACTTTTTAGCTTGATAAGCACTCCATTTATCTCCAATTGTGGTAACATTGATTACTTTACCAGGAGCAATTTCCACTTCAGTATGCTGGTCTTCAGGAAGTAGTCTTTTGTCATCAACATACAAAGAAATAATTACTACACTATCTTTTAAAATATCTAATATTCCTTCTTCTCCCCAAACTTTTTCCTCCATTTTTCTACAGTTAATGCATGCATGACCTGTAAAATCTAAAAATGAAGGTTTATTAATACTTTTAGCGTAAGCTAATCCTTCAACTAAATCATGAAAAACTGGCAGGCCTTGAGGGCCAGTATGGGTGTTTTCTATATTATTTATTGCATGGTTATTATTTGAATAAATTCCAATTCCACTTGGTGATTCACTGTAGCTCATAGGAGGAGGAAATCCGCTAATTAGTTTCAATGGAGCTCCCCATAATCCAGGTATTAAATACATTACAAAAATTACAACAGTTGTCGCTAGTAATGATCTGGAAACAGAAAGATGTTTAATATCACCATCGTTTGGAAGTCTGATAAAACCAAATAAGTAAAGAGAAAGTACTAAAAATATTCCAATCCATATTGCTATGAATAATTCTCTCTCTAGAAAATGGCCTTGCATCACTAAATCTGCGTTGGAAAGAAACTTAAAGGCTAATGCTAATTCTAGAAATCCTAAAAATACTTTAACGGAATTTAGCCAGCCACCAGACTTTGGTAAAGAATTTAACCAGCCTGGAAATGCTGCAAATAAACCAAAAGGTAGAGCAAGCGCAAGAGAAAACCCAAACATTCCTATAAACGGACCAACTCCACCAATTGTTGCCGACTCTACAAGAAGTGTTCCTACAATGGGACCAGTGCATGAAAATGAGACAAGAGCAAGGGTAAATGCCATAAAAAATATACCTAGAAAACCGCCTTTTCTTGATGCAGAATCGGCCTTGTTAACCCATGTATTTGGAAGATTTATTTCGAAAGCTCCTAAAAATGATAAAGCAAATACTATAAGTAGAATAAAGAAAAATAAATTAAAGTAAATATTTGTAGAGAGTGAATTTAGAAAACTTGCTCCAAATATAGCTGTTATTATGGTTCCTAATAAAACATATATAATTATAATACTTAAAGCATAAAGTATGGCATTTTTAATTCCTGATACCTTGTCTTTAGATTGTTTAGTGAAAAAACTAACGGTCATAGGAATCATTGGAAATACACAAGGAGTAATAAGAGCAGCAAAACCACTTAGAAAAGAAATTATAAAAATAAAAAATATCGATTTAGAATTAGTTTTGCTCTTGTTATTTTCACTTTCTTCAATTACAATGTCATTCTCCTGTGCTAAATTTTTTCTAACTATATTATTTGTAATAGTTTTTTTTTTATCCTTTGTAGATTTAGTAGAATTGAGATGTTTGTTACTTAGTCTCTCTATATCACATCCTTTAACTTTAACTTCAAATGGTCCATCATAAGGAGGTAAGCAATGACTGTCGTCGCATGTCTGAAATGTAAAAACACCTTTGATTACAAAATCTTTTTCTGAATTAACAACTACCTTTCTTGATATTTTAACCCCCCCATTATGAAGGTATAGATCTTCTTTTGCTATATCGTCATAAATATGTTCAACCTCCGGTTCATAAATGGTGTCCTCAATAGTAAACATAGATGATGTATCTAGAAATAAATCTGTAGGTATTGAAAAACTTTCTAATGGAAGATTTGCCCCATTTATATGCCACCCTTCTTCAATGTCAATATCTGCAATAATAGAAACATCACATCCTTTTTGAATAACATTTATTGAATATTTGACTTTATCTTCAGCAAATTCAATATCCTGAGAAAATAATTCACCACTTATTAAGAGGGTAAAACAAGTTAAAAACAAAAAAATTGTATTTCTAAAGCTCAATAATAACATTTGTTAAATTTACAACGATATCCTATAAAACTAAGAAATAGACGAATATATTTTTCATACGTTATTAATAATTAAAGATTGTACTCATGAATGATAATTGTAATTTTCTTGAAAAGTAATCTTATAATAGATACTAGAATTCTTTTCTATCTTATAATTATCACTTATTATAACCCCAACAATCCATACAATATCGTCATTGGATTCTAATACATAAATATTTTCTTTTTCTAAAATCGGGATCTTAAGGTCTATTAAAATATCGCTTACTTTTTTACTTCCCCT
>TARA_B110000858_G_scaffold197583_1_pt1 | contig 11625 bp, 12 predicted proteins | sample TARA_B110000858 | Tara Oceans TARA_B110000858 (sample SAMEA4398247) | marine metagenome | biome: Polar Biome; feature: [SRF] surface water layer (ENVO:00010504); material: water (ENVO:00002006), including particulate matter (ENVO:01000060) such as... | depth 5 m | reverse complement strand
CCCACCCATCCGCCCGCGCGCGCAAACCAAAAAAGGTGTACATGCGCATGTGTGTTTGCTTGTGTTTGTGTGTGGACAAAGTATGAGTCGTTCGACAAAAATGTTGGTCATTGTGCCTATAAAGTTTGCAACTTGTGGAGGCTTTGAAAACGCCGGCCCCATGAGTCGCTGCCGCTTTACTGCAATCGAAGATGACGCGCGCGATAAAATTGTCAGCGCAATGAAACGTCTTGATTGGGGAGATGTTTCCGCTCAACTGTGCAATCTCGGGTTTCAAAAACGAACTGTAAAATCTATAAGAAACCGGCATTTGAGGATGAAGATTGCACAGTCATCGCGCTTGGAGAGCAAAAATTACTGCAGGGGCTGTGGCTTGCCACAGCGTGGTCACGTGTGCCGTGTATTAAAGTCGCCCAATCCTCCCTCGAAAGAGTAGAACCGTTCTTACAAAACTCAAAACGACGCTACACACTGCGCCAGTTTTAAATAAGTTTGCAAAAAATCTACACAGCGAAGACCCCCGTGTTCACGCAGGAAGCAGACTCTTAACGCTTTCGATATCGCTGCGAACCTTCTTTATTTCATCGCGAATGATCACGAGCTGTTCCGATATGGGTTCCACGGCTGCGAGAGCGGAAACGATCTTGAGTCGATGCGCCTCGTGGATCTGTTTTTCCTCTTCAACGAGACCCTTAAGGAGGTCGTTTAAGGTGGAGAGTCGTTCCTCGTGCCTTTTACACTCCGCGCATCCAATGAAAACACTCGAAAGGTTGGGAAGCATGAAACCCATTCAACTTATACACATAGAACCTGTCTTATTCAAGACTTCCGATGCGGTTCAGTATCTTTTCGCCACGCTTCTCCCACCAAGAGGGCAGATCAAACTTTTCTGTCAGATCCCCATCAACGTACAAAACGCATCCTGATACTTTGTCAATGCCTTCGGAGCGCAGTTTGGACAGAGTTTCAACCTCCCTCTTAAACAGGTGCATGGTGGCGGAAAGCTGGGCAAAGTGGCGGTTAATGTTGCAGTCCTTGGCCTTTGCGAGTGGAAATTGCATGAATGTGCCCGCACCACGCGTTCGATCTCCACCGAATCCAGTCTTTAACTCGACCAGAACAAGTTCGTGATTTCCTCGAACGCACACCACATCCGCAGCCGTGCCCAATCGACGATGGCTGTCGATGACAACCCTCTGAGAGGATATTGGAACTAAGTTGTGGTATGCCAGCGCGTTGAACGTGAGGCGTGTAAGCTTTAGCATTTTACTCTTCTTGCGCACCACCGCCGACACGTTGGCCAATCGAGACACTTGAGAGTCGACGGCTTTGCCGCGCCGGAGTCCACCCCCTTTTCCTTGCCACGCCCCCCCGCGCCAACTGCAAGAGCTTGGCATCTCTGCGGACGAGTAGAGGTGCTTTGTCAATAGCTTTGTGATTCCACGCAGTTTGGGACCGGTTGGGCGATTGTTAGAACCTCTGGCTCGAAAGCAAGCAAACTTTCCACTTTTAGAAAGTTTGCCGGGTGCAGATTTTTGTACTAGCGATTTTACGGCTCTCATATTGCACACTGCACTGGGTGGTAAACGACAAAGCAGAAGCCTAGCGTTGCTCACTTACTAGACGCATTTTCAATAGCAATTGCCTTTGCAACTGAATCACTAAATGAATTAGATGTGTTTTTTTGAGAGTCGTCTGTGAAGACCAGCTTCTGAAAAGGCAGCTTTCCCATCGGCTCGCGCGGTGCAGGCGATTCTGAGGAGGCGATGTCCTTGTAAAAGTTGAGATTGTCGAGCAAACCGTTCTCGCTGTCTTCGTTTGCAGATATCTCTGGGCGCGTTTCGGAAACCTTTTCACTGTTAAAGTTGGCGCTTTCGGCGTAGATTGGTACGTTTTTGAATAGGCGGGCTTGCTCCTCCACGGGGTCGTCGAGCGGCGTTTCCAAGTTTTTATAAATGTTGGCCTCGACGTCATCGTCATCGGTGGAGACGGAACTTGAAATCTTACTGTACTCCTTAGAAGGGTTGGTTGTGTAGGTGGCTCGGGCATGCATCATTATGGCGCACTGCGCTGCTGCCAGTGGAAGCCACCACACCAGCGCGCCGCTTACCCACAGGCAAGCCGATGCGCTGCGGAAAAAAACAATCGAAGTGTTTGAGTAGTTTGTGCACTTTGTGCGCGTGCTAGTGTAAACCGTTACACAATAGAGAATTCCGAAGCAGAAAGCGCGCACTAAGCGGTCAGAAGCGTCCCAGAGAGACGCGGATTGGCACAGTGGACCCACCAGAGCGATTGCTGGTGGTGGTGTTATTGCAATGACCATGAGTGCTAGCACCGTTATGATAAAGGGGCGGTCGGTGTCTTGCAGTGGAAAACGCGCCCTCATGAATCCCGAGCACACCATTGCAAATACTGCGGTATGGAAGACCACGTGTCTCCAACTTGGAGCGTGGGATGAGTCAATAGAGCACGTGTGCACAAGCTGTTCAACTACCAGCGTTCCCAGGTACAGTGGTATCGACAGTTGAAGCGCAGAAAACACCACCGTGATTCCGTGCGCTTTTCCGATGCGTACTGGTCGTCGCATGAGCATACCACCCGCCGCGCTACAGAGAGCCAGTGTTCGGACTGCGGACACTGCGCCGTTGGGCGAGAGCCAACAAGAGAGCACGCTGACTGATGCGCATACGCAAATCGAGAAGACTGTTTGCGCCAGAGGCAAGTAAAGACTCGCGTCGTTGAAGTCAACTACTGTGTCTTCGACGTCAACTTGGTGCATTTGGCAGATTATCTTGCGAGGCCGCGCGCCTTTCATAAACCAATGCGCATTTAAAAAATGATTTTGGTGCTCACAACCGTCAAAATTAGCGCATGCTTTTGGTTACATTCAAACGTGTGTCGTTGCGTAACCAATTCATAATTGGTGAACCGATTGCAAGAGTCTGCAACTTGTAACCACTTGCAACACACGGCGAATTCTGTGGCGCTTGCGTTGTCAGCTGCGAAACAAAAGTCTGCCACAGAATGAGCGTCAAAATAACCAAGACTAACACCACAAAATGTGATATCAATTCGCCAACATCTTCAATTGTAAAGGCGGTTCCGCAAAATTGTCTGGAAAAGATTTTCAAATCTTCAGAATCCAAATACCACCCCAACAACTCATTTGGCCTATCCTTGCCGTACCAAAACTGTTCACCAAACCCACTCAACCCACTTAAATATGTAAAAGGATCGCTTGGCTCTCCGCGCTTGCTTGGTCCCACACACACGTGGGAGGGGTCTCCGTGCGCCTCGCCACTTTCAAAGTCAACAAGCATGCCAACAATCTGCGCGTTGGGAAGCATGTGCGGCGACGAGGACGACGCCGCTGTTTCGCAAGACTCGTGCACGATCGGCGAATGGTCCTGCAAGCATTGCAAAACGTCGGACATTTCAAATCTGGAAGGGGGCGGAGACTCCTCCCTGGTCTGCGCTTGCTGTGGAACTGTGGAGCAATCGGTGACAATGGTGAGCCAGGAGCGCTCCAAGAACTGTGCCAAGCGCGATGACAGCACGCAGGTTGCGGAAGCGCGTTTCGGGTCCGCCAAGGAGGCGGCCTACAACGCCTGGTCCAATGGCCCCGAGTCGTCAGAAGACCGTCGCGCCCGCATGCAATCCTGGGCAAATGGAACTCGCATGTCCACCAAGACGCTTAAAAAACACGACCTGATCTCGGGGCAGAATATTCTTGACCTCGATGCGGTCAGAAATGCTCAGAATGCAGTCGAGGCCAACCCCAAGGAGCACAATAGGCAAACCGCAATAATTCGCATCCTGGAAATGATATTTGACATATTGCCATCCCTTGACGATCGCATCAAAAAGCACATTCGCCGAGAGTCAGTTCGCATTTACTCGGCTTCTATGCAGCACGAGGCCATTTGCAAGGAGAAGGGGTGCATGCTTGCGTTGTCCACTCGCTCAAACTCGGTAATCGCCTACAGCATGACAGAATGGGTTCTGGAAATGCTGTGCACGCCACATCTGGCCAAACGCACGTTGGCGGGGCAAGAAATGAAGACCATCGCATCAATTGCCCCTGAATGCACCGTGCAGGATATCAGAATCCAACTATTTAGCGTAAAGCAGTTGCAAATGCGCTATGCCGGTGCCGTGCATCGAATGCAGGTCATGGGCGCAATCAACATTATTGGCGGGTGGGAAAATGGCGACACTGTAAAACCATGCCCGGAACCCGCACCTCCTCTATTGCGACTGCCACCAGCAATCGCCAACTTCCCCGACAAGTACGGCAGGGCGCCGCTTCCCGACCCATCCGATGTGACGATGAAGCTGCGCGAGCGCGTACATTCCACGGCTCAGCTGACCCGCACGCGTGGCGACGTGCGCAACTCGGCCATGGAATCGCTCTCGGTGGCGGGAAACGTCAACTTTCTTAAAGAGTCGAGCCTCAACCAAGACGTGCTAGCATGCAGCCTGCTCCGGGCCACGGCCACAAAAATGAACCTTCCGGATTCCACCGAGTTGCTCAAAGACCACATTCTGCACAACGCTTGCGTGTCACAGACGACGTACTCCGAATTCACGGCAGAATTGGGTTCGATTTTGCAATTCAAACAGCTCGCAGAAGATACGGAGGAACTTTTCTGAAAGTGTCAATTGTTTTATGAACGCCTACTTTCGCGTTGTGATCAGACCAATTGTAAACCTTGTTACATTTATTACTACAAAGTGCGTCGCCAGATCAGCGCTAAGTTGGCAACGCTTTTTATTTTCCAAAGATAGAAGGTCTGTTGCTCAAAGGTGGGGGTATTATTCATGGGTCTGATATTGTTGCCGGACCAATGCACCATTCCGAATATGGCAACCAAACGCAAACGCAAGGCAGACCCAGTGACCGAGTTGGTGGTGGCGGAAATGAGCACGCACCCACACGCGTCGGGTATCGTGAGCAAGTCTCCAAGTTTTGCGTCAATTTCCTCAGCAGCGTCCTCCTTTTCTAAAGCGTCCGCTCGTAGCGAAACCTCTTCCAAATGCTCATTTGCGCCAATAGTCAACAAAGACGCGGAACGAAATTGCCGTGTCAGAATAGCCGTTGGTGGGTGCGTTGACTAATTGAGTGTTTTAATGAGAGTATAATTTGCAACTAGTGACTTGCGGAAGATTAGGGGGGGTGGTCTAAAACGCGCTATTGCTCAAAGATACATTTTTCACCCGCTACCACAGTCAAAAGAGTTCATGGAAACGGACCGACTCGCAAAGCTCGACGACGCATTTGCGGAAGTGGTGGCCAAAGTGGCCAACTTGCGCCCAGTCGTGTACGTAAAGTCCGGAAACCTTTTGTCTCTGGTTGGAAACGACCCACCTATTCCCAGCAGAAGCATTTCCACTTGCAGGTCGTGTGGTTGCACTCTTTGCGCATTGGATCGTGGGCGCGTTTTGTGCTCCACTTGTCGCTTGAATTCATCGGTAATGGAAGGCGCGCCCCTGATAAAAACAATGTACCGGAGCGCTCACCCCAAGTACATTCTCAACAAGGAAATGGAAGTGGTAGTTGCACACATAGGACACCAGCGAGACATTGCTTCGGCAGCAAAGGCGGTGGCTAAACAACTCGCCTACCTCTCCTACAACGTCTACGAGCGATGGAGGCAGGGGTTGGGAAACCTCAACGTGTACTTTACAAAGGACACGCTCTGCGGGTGCTCGTACGAAACAGAGCTCACGAACTGCAACCCACGATACCAAGACGGGGAGTTGGGCGACTGCTACGGCGACGATTACGCGGAGTGCCAACAAAGGTTACAAAGACACATGGCGGTGAGGGTGGGTGGTCTTGGACCGAAGCTGCGCGACGTTGTGAAGCAATCTGCAGTCGACTGGTTGTACAACATGGACGCGATGATTCGCGCACAATTTGGCATAACGCTTGAACGGGTGCAGGGAGACTCGACTATTCTCAACGTGGTCGAACAATTCTCTGAACTGATTGCAAATCGAGTGGTGCTCATGGAAAGCAAGATAGACGACCCAACGCAGCACCTGTGCTCTGTGGCACTGGAACACGTTTCGGAGATGCAGTTTGTGCGGTGCCGACACTACGCGGCGCGCTTTGCCAATGCAGATATTCGAACGATGAGAGAGCTCGCAAAGTTAGTCTCCGACGAAGAGATTCCACTGGACTTGGACGAAATGTCACGCTTCCTTAAGAAGCCTTGTCCGGAGCTTCTCAAATCCTTGCCGACTGTGGCGCAGGACATGCACTTTGACCACCTCGACCAGATATTGCACTGCGTGAAATCCCAAGGTCAGCTCCTGGAATCTTCAAAACCCTTTGCCATGTTGCTGGAATGGCGAAACTCCATTGCAAGGGGAACATTGTGCCTACTTCTAGAGCGTGCAATAGAACTCACACAGAAATGGAAGCAGGAGCCATTTCTCAAGTGCTTGAGGCACGACCAAATTCCAGCGAAGAAGCACCTGCCAGCCCAGGGGTGGGTTGACAATGTGCACATTGCGAACTGGTCGCTCGTAAGCAGTATCACGCACGCTCACCGGCGCACTGGGTTGGACGAAACGGGACTTCGTGTCGTGTTGATGAGTTCGGCACTGATGCAGATAAACAGCGACGAACGCTCGTTTGTACCCGGTGTTATGCGCTGCGAGATGATGCACAAGGTGTGCACCAGCCACGAGCACCTTTCCGGGTACTCTTACAATGCGCTGGGCGAGCAGATATGGCCCTACATGACGGGTGCTCCGTGGAAGTTTGCGCGTGAGGAAGTTGTCAATTGGCAAGGATCTCACATGGAAACCGATTTGCGAAGAGTGGCAGCGGATTTGGGTGGATTTTCCATCAACGAAATATTCAGCCGATTTACGAGGCCGGAAGGTTTGCACACCACTTTCGTGAAAGAATCTCGCCACAACATTTACTCAAAGCTTATGAGCGCTGCCGCAAACAAGATGGTATTTAAACCAAACGAACATTACGACCAATGGCTTTGTGTGTCTATCCAACTGGCACTTCCAATTCTAACTCAAATACGTCAATCGGTTGGCATTTCTGACAACGTTGCGACGAATCCTACCGGAGATGTGCTTCGCCTTTTGAAACCCGTGAGGGAGTGGAAGCCGTCCAGTGGAATCTTGAGTATTACGGCGGGTGAGGCATACAGCATTCCAAAGGTCAAGTCCACGCTGGTAAAATTGCAAACCGAAGGATCACCGCTTGTAAAAAAAAAACGCATTGGTAAGCAAATGTGCTGGGTGTTCGACTGCAAATATTTGGTGGACGTCTTAAATAAATAAACCACATTGGAGGTGCTATAGAAATAAGCTGCATTTAAAATGTCTGTCCGCAACACCGCCAATGCTCAAATGAACCAAGCCGACCGACTTCGTGCCGATATCCAATCGGCGCGCTCCAGCGAGACTGCTATCACTTGGGAAAGCCTGTCGGAGACGGAAAAGAGTGCCTCGTCCATCGGGGTATCTCCTGGTGCGTGGAAGCCAATCGCGTGGATGAACCAGGGTCACTACGGCGAGCTTCTGCGAAGCAACTCCCTTGGTGGAAGGCTCACGCAGCAGATCGAATCCTTCAAGGCAGTCTCAAGCGCGTAAGGATCGTTCAATGTCGACGATTGGTGCTGAGTGAGAATGTGAGTGTTGTTTTTATGTTTTCGTTGCCTACTAAATGTGTCCGGTTTCTTTTACGACTCAAATAAATTAAAGTTGTGTTTAATTAATAATTTGCAACTTTTGTCCAAGAGATTCACACGGTCACCCATTGCCAACTAAATGCTAGTCAACAAAGGCAAGAAACGTACGCGTGTCGATGGCTCCGAAGACGATCACGAAGAAAGCTCCGAAGAAGTCTTCGATGACCGCCGCCTCCGTCTCCGCCGTCTCGGGGACTCCGACGCGGCCTCCGAAGGGGCCTCCGAAGGGGCCTCCGAAGGGGGCTCCGAAGAGGCCTCCGAAGAGGCCTCCGAAGAGGCCTCCGAAGAGAACTCCGAAAGTCAAGCGGCACTACAACCCGGCCAAGAACTGGGTGAGGAGTCGCAGGAAGGTGGGGGAAGCGAAGCTGCGCTTGTGACAACGCTCGACACCACGCCGCACCATAGCCGATCCACAATGAAGTACGAGCTCAGTGAAGATGTGCGCAATGGAAAAGTGCTCTGCGCCACGTTCTATCGAACGGGATTACCACCACTTGTGCAGAAGCGACCCATGCCCACCGACGACCAATTTCCAATTTGGGAGCTCATGGAAAAGCAGCGTCTCAACCTTCGAAAGTACAATGGAATGAAGACTGCAATTTCCAAAATAGCAGACATTTCGAGCCCGTATCACACAGACGCGCGAATGGAAAATGGCAACGGCCGAAATGTGACATCCGGGGGGAACCAGCTGCATCGCCACCACATCGAGCCGAGCAAACCTTTGCCAGATCGCATCATCAAGCAGATTAAGAAGTACTCTTTGGAAATTGTAGAACAAATCAAGGACAAGCACGGCAACCTTTACGTTCCGAAAAGCCACGACACGGGATCGGTCTGCGCTCGCACCGGGTTCCCGCACGCCATAGCTTACCAGCGCGAGAAGGGTCGGGGAAAAGCACAACCTAAGCTAAAGTACATTTGCTCCGAGTGCAACTACATCACCGTGACCGTCCGATTGATGAAGGAGGTGGATGGACTTCCAAGTGTACCCGCATCAGAGGTCGACATCCTTAACATCATCAAAAACCACCACACCGTTTCCCAGCGCCAAGAGTGGGGAATATTCGAGGAAAAAATGACACTTTACCTTGGCATGGAATTCGCTGACCATGGTGGGGGAAACTGCTTCATTCCGGTTCCAACCGAAGCGTTTGTTCGCCAACCAATGTTTGGTGGACTCCTGTCCCCCCCAGAGCAACCATTGGGCTCGCCGGGGTTTTACGAGCTTAACATGGTGAAGGGAATGGCATCGGTGCGTTTCAAGCTGGGCAAGCACGTCACCAGCGCCAACCTACAGAAGATACACAAGAAGCGCGACTTCCGATTCGTCGTCAAGGCACTCAACCCCTTCTTAAGCTCAATGGACGGGTTTACTGTGCGATCGCTGCCATTCATGTCTAAAAGTGTGCTGCACAACGACACCAGTTCTAACAAACGCTTTGTTCGCAATTCGGACAACGATGTCGTCGAATCTGCTTCAGACGACGTTGCGCCTTTGCCCTAAGGGTGTCCCCAGCGTCGCGCTCGTAAAGATGGACCGAGACAGAATCCCAAGAGCGCGACCAGTCAAAAGTGTTCAGGGGTGCGGTATATTAAATCGTCGGGATTTACGTTGGTGTTGCCTTGGTGTGTTGATGGGTTTCCAATCAGGCAGTGCAGTTCAATGTCGGCGCGTTTCCAAATCATGTTTTTTTTCACCTTAAAAACGTCTCCAGATTTACTGGTGACGACAAAGTTGTCAGAAGAAGGGGGTCGCGGGTGCCAATATATTTCCCTTTCCGCCAAGAAGGAAATGCCACAGTTCCAAATCCACAATGCCGCAACAGTGTTGTGGCGGTGTGTGTACAGGGATTTGCTGGTTTTCATCAGGCGGATGCCGTCGTGGAGGTTGCATTGTTCGAGAATGAACTGCAACGCGTCACATTCCAGAATGTGCGTAAGAGTTGTCACGTTGTTCATTTTGTCGTGAACGTTTAAGAACACTCGTCCAAAATTAGCGTGGCAAAAAAACAAAAGAGAATTACTGGCGTGCAGTTAAACGTGATAAGCTCCAACAATTAAAGAGTCTAAGTAAGACAACTTCAATGCCGAGGATCCCGAGGAAACCTAATCCCGTTAACTCGAAGGCGACAATAGACCGCATCCGCAAAGATCAAGATGCGAGCGTCGTGAGTACCGTTTTCGCAAACGTAGAGGCACAGGAGAATTTCAAGTCTGAACAGGTGGTTGAAAAGTTTTTAAAAAATAAGTACTACGACAAAATTGAGAAAATTCAAAAAGCCGATGCTGAGGCATTTCTCAAGGCACGAAAGTGCATTAACGCTTACGATATTCCGAAGCCAGATGATTTGTTTGAAACCGCGACTGCCGAGACTACAACCGTTATGAAAAGGCTCAGCGATGAGATCGTCGATCTGCAGTCTAAAAATAAAACACTTCAAGAGCTCGTTTCCGAGAAGTCTCAGGCCCTTGTGGCGGAAACTGCCAAAGTTGCGGTTCTAACTGAGAAGAATCAACTCCAGAATAACGAAATTGTGCAATTAAATGCGAGTGTCGCATCGTTGTCCGAGCAGTTGAAGATCTCTGGAGCTGGTTGCGGAACCGAGCTCGACGACTGCAAGAAAAAATTGGAAGACCAGCAAACTGTGTACAATGCTATCCTCGACGATCTCAGATCGCTTCTAACAAAGATGTCACCAGGAAGCGAGGACGGCGATGGTAGCACCAGTCCAACCGATGACCTGAAAGCTTAGAGAGCACCAGCAGGCCCACCGAGTGCAACGGGAGGATAGAAAGTTACTCTTACTGCAGCAGGCGGAGATGTAAGAATCACGGCGTCGCGAAGCCGACGCGACAATCGAACGAACAATGTCGCAGTTCCCACACTGAGCCTGCGCACTGAGCCTGCGCACTGAGCCTGCGCACTCGCCTGCGCACTCGCGTTGTTTTACTTCTCCGCATGAATGGAAAACTGGAGTGTGGAGTTTGGGGGTGTTGTAATTTCACCCAATACTACCCCTTTCATAAAAGAACATGTCCACAGTGCAAAACTTAAACTCTTTGGAATCTAGGACAGAAGCCGTGGACTTCTTGCGCGCGACATTCGAAACGCAGCTCGGTTTGTCCATAGAAGAAGGCGCGGAGCCTAACAAATTGATCGCCGGAGATACTGCTGCGAGACAAGCATTCAACATTCTCCTCTCGCCTGTGGAGCAGCGCGCATTCTTTAGGATGATTGTGTCAGATTCTCGGTACTGGCCGAGAATAAAAAGCCTGGTGGGAAATCCGCCATTTAGCTTTTTGCTTCCAGAAGACAATGATCTGTTGCGAGCGGGTGGAATATGCAAGAATCGTAAAAATATGTATTGCAAAACGTCCATCGTGTCAAATTACTCCGAATTTGGACTGGGGCACTTTTACGATGCCAATGGTCGCATTTACAAAGTGATAAACAACGATGCGCTCGGCTCGAACCTTCCGTGGAGAAACATTACAGTTGGGAATAAACTAATTTTAGATGTACGTCTGAGGAAATACTCACACAAGGCCAAGGTGGAAATTATTATCGCCAATGACACGAAACAGGCCTCGCTTATGTTCCCACGGCCCGGACAGAGCGTAAAGCTTCACATAAGCAAGTACCTGGAAAATAATTCGGTGGACAGTTGGGTGACGGTTCGCGTAGATTCTGGATACCAAAAGGCCAGGAACAGTTCTATTGCCAGGCTGGTCGTCACCACCATTGAAATGTGCTCAAGTTCCAATTGAGTTTTATTTTTAAAAAGTAACCTTTGGCATTCACATTAATCACGATTGCATTTTTAACACAGCGTCATTGGTTAGTTTATTACCCCCCCCACCTGCATCACTTTATGAGCACTTGGCGGCTGGGGAAAAA
>TARA_B110000858_G_scaffold98859_1_pt1 | contig 11643 bp, 14 predicted proteins | sample TARA_B110000858 | Tara Oceans TARA_B110000858 (sample SAMEA4398247) | marine metagenome | biome: Polar Biome; feature: [SRF] surface water layer (ENVO:00010504); material: water (ENVO:00002006), including particulate matter (ENVO:01000060) such as... | depth 5 m | reverse complement strand
ACTCCACAAAATATAGTGATAGGAGGAGCTGCTGGTGCCCTTCCTCCTGTAATAGGGTGGTTTGCTGTTTCTCAAGATTTTAGTATGTTCCCAGTATTACTTTTTATGATTATTTTTGCATGGACACCGCCTCATTTTTGGGCGTTGTCATTATATAGATCAGATGATTACCAAAGAGCTGGAATACCAATGTTACCAGTAGTAAAGGGGAAAAAAGTAACAAGAAATAATATTTTAATTTATTCTATTTCTTTAATAGTTATTTGCCCTGCACCTTGGTATTTAGGTTACTTGGGCAATATCTACGGGTTTCTTACAACTTTTTTAACACTAATATTTATGTATTTTTCGTGGAATGTATATAAGGAAAAATTAGGGGCAGAGCCAATTTTGTTTAAATATTCTATCCTTTATTTGTTTCTTTTATTCTTAATAATGCCAATAGATAAATATTTTTATATGTGGATTAATTAATATGAATAACAAAAAAAATGATAAGTTTAGAAAAAAAAATTGGATGATAGCCTGCCTAATAATATTTATTATATTAAGTATATATATTATATCTTTTATTAAGATTGGTGGGTAGATATTGGGTAATAATAAAAATAAATTTACTGCTTTTTCGGTTATATTTATAATTATAGGGATGATTAGTCTTTCTTATGCTGCTGTTCCTTTATATGATTTATTTTGTAGGACTACAGGTTTTGGTGGAACACCAGTAGCAAAGAAAGATAATATAAATAATACAAATATAAATAGTATAGAGATTAAGGTTCAATTTAACTCTGACGTAGCAGGAGGATTGGAATGGAATTTCCTTCCTGTAGAAAGGCAAAAAATTGTTAAGACTGGCTCTAATACACTAGCTTTTTATAAAGCAAAAAATATATCTGATAAAGAAATTACTGGAGTTGCATCATTTAATGTTACTCCCTTAAAAGTAGGAAAATATTTTTCTAAAATAGAATGTTTTTGCTTTGAAGAGCAGACCTTAAGAGCTGGAGAAGAAGTAGATATGCCTGTTAGTTTCTATATTGATCCGGAAATAGCTAATGACCCAAATACACAAGAAGTAAAAACTATAACGTTATCTTATACATTTTTTAATATAGATGAAAATAAGAAAAATATAGGTAAAACAAATAAAGATACTACTGCACAAGTTAAATAAATTAATGTACTATTTTAAGAAATAAATATAAGGAGCAAAGCAATGTCATCTAAAGCAAATCATCCATATCATCTTGTTGACCCCAGTCCATGGCCTTTAGTAGGTTCTATATCTGCATTAGTGTTAGCAGTGGGCGCAATTATGTATATGCATGAAATAGATAAGGGTATTGTTTTAACCATAGGTTTAATCATGTCGTTAGGTACGATGGCTGTTTGGTGGAGAGATGTAATAAAAGAAGGCGAACATGGAGGACATCATACAACTACTGTTCAGCTTGGTTTAAGATATGGGATGGTGTTATTTATTGTTTCTGAAGTAATGTTTTTTGTTGCTTGGTTTTGGGCATTTTTTGATGCTAGTTTGTATTCTGGAGAAGCTATTCAAGCTGCAAGAGTAGAGTTTACAGGAGGGCATTGGCCTCCAACTGGCGTAGAAGTATTTGATCCTTGGCACTTACCTCTTATTAATACAATAATTTTATTAACTTCTGGAACTACATGCACATGGGCTCATCACGCTATAAAAGAAAATAAAAGAGGTGGTTTGATCTGGGGCTTAGTATTAACGATATTATTGGGTCTGACATTTACAGCTGTTCAAGGTTATGAATATGCACATGCAGCATTTGGTTTTACTGATGGAATATATTCATCAACATTCTTTATGGCTACAGGATTTCATGGGTTCCATGTTATAATAGGGACTATATTTTTAATGGTATGTCTAGGCAGAGCAATGGTAGGGCACTTTAAACCAGATCACCATTTTGGTTTTGAAGCTGCAGCTTGGTATTGGCATTTTGTAGATGTAGTTTGGTTATTTTTGTTTGTTTCTATTTATTATTGGGGCAGTTTAGGCGGTACTATTCACGGTGGATAGTGGAGAAATAAAAACTAATGCAAAGCCTATAATACCAAAAACATTACTTATTAAAGCTTTATATGGGTTATGTCCAAATTGTTCATATAGATCTGTCTTCGTAAGATATATTACTATGTTAGATACCTGCCCAAATTGTGGTTTAAAAATAGACGCTGAAAGGGTAGGCGATGGTGGAGCATGGTTTGCTATGCTTATTACAAGTATTCTCGTCGGACTTGGAGCATTATTATTAGAGCTGAATTTTCATCCTAAATTATGGTTACATATAGTAATATGGTTACCAGTTATTTTAGTGTTATCTGTAGTGATATTAAGGCCGTTTAAAGCACTATTATTGTGCCTATCTTTTAAGAATAAAGGCTAGTATAATTTGAATATAAATAAACTAACAAAATTTCTTATATTTAATTCATTAGCTATAATTATTTTGCTTTCCTTAGGAACCTGGCAGCTTGAAAGGTTAAGATGGAAAAGTGATTTATTAGAATCTATGAAAGAAAATATATCCTTACCACCAGTTGTAGTAAACTCATCAATAATTAGTAATATTAAAAATTATAATTATAGAAGATTTAAGCTTGATGGTTATTTTTTATATGACAAGAATATAACAATTTATTCAAAAGTAGTTGGTGGCAAAGTAGGAAGGCATCTTATAACACCTTTTAAAACAAAATTTGGATATATATTAATTAACAGAGGTTTTGTCCCAGAGAATTATAAAATTGAAGCAAGTGAAATTAAGCAAGATAAAAATATATCTATAAATGGTATAGTAAAGTTTCAACAAAAAATTAATTACTTTACACCATCAAATAGTATAATTAAAAATCAATGGTATTATATAAATATAGAAGAAATTAGTACTTATTTTAAATTAGATTTAAATAACTTTTATATTATAGAAGAGAATAACCCTAATGAAAGGTACCCATTAGGAAGTCAATATAATATTAATATACCAAATGACCATTTACAATATGCTATTACTTGGTTTTCTTTGGCATTAGCCCTATCTATATTTTTGCATTTATTATGGAGAAAGAATGTTAATTAAAATGGCAGAACAAAAATTAATTTTCACATTAAAGTTTTTAGCAGTTTTATTATTATTATTAATTTTTATACAAATTTCTTTAGGTTCGGCTGTTCGTTTAACGGGTTCGGGTTTATCTTGTCCAGATTGGCCTTTATGTTATGGGTTATGGTTTCCAGATCAAGATAAACTTTCAAAAATCACTGATGTAAATTTTGAATTTTATCAAATAATGCTTGAGTGGATACATAGATTCAATGCTGCAGTATTTATTGCTCCTGTAACATTACTGCTTTTTTTTGTTGGCCTGAAAACTATAGACGATAAAATCACTAAAGTAATTTTATATACGATAATGCTTACATTAGCTTTACAAGGTTTAATGGGAGGCTTAACTGTTTTTGATAAAAATTCTCCATGGAGTGTAGCTGTACATCTAGGACTTGCCCTTAGTTTAATATTTTTTGTTTTAAAGATATTTTTCTTTTCTTTAAAGCTACAATTAATAAAACCTTTGCTCAATAAAAAAATAAAAATTTCTATTTTAGTTATAACCATAATAACAGTATTAGTTACCATGCTGATGGGAGCTATAGTTTCAAAAAGCGGGTCTTCATTGGCATGTGATATATGGCCACAATGTTCTAATGATGATGTTAGCATATTACAATATAACAAAATTATACATATAAGCCACAGAGTTTTAGCCGCATTATCGGCTATATTTATATTGTTAGTAGTAAATGGATATAAAAAATATAAAAAATATAAAATTATTTATATGATTAGAAATATATTGGTTTTACTGACAATACTTCAAATCTTATTGGGTGCTACAGTAATATTTACTGAATTAAATTTATTTATTGCTATGCTGCATCAATCTATAGCTGTAATAATATTTATAATGCTTTCTTTTTTATTTTGGTTTACTTTACAAAGCAATTTTAAACTTAATTAGTTTAAACAATAAATATTTAAATTTGGATAAAATTTTGCGTTATATCTCTACAAGAAGCCATAACTCGAGCTCTAATAGTAATTTTAGCAAAGTTATTATGGAAGGGTTATCTGCAGATGGTGGTCTATATATACCACAAAAAATACCAACTTTTTCTTCAAGTGAATTAGAAAATATGGTTAATATGAATTATACAGAATTATGTGCTGAGGTCATATTTAAATATTGTGGCACATGTTTTACAAAAGAAGATATTAAAAATATTGCTATAGATTCTTATAAAAACTTTGGAAAAAATGAAATTGCTCCAATGGTTAATGTTTCTGATAATATTGATATATTAGAATTGTTTCATGGTCCTACATTAGCATTTAAAGATTTTGCTCTTCAGTTTTTAAGTAGAGTTTTTAATACCCTATTAGGGCGAGAAGGTAAAAAAATTACTATAATTGGGGCAACATCAGGAGATACAGGGTCTGCGGCAATTGAAGCATTTAAAAATAATAACCTTGCTAATATAATAATTTTGCATCCAAAAGGTAAAGTTAGTGAGTTTCAAAGAAGACAAATGACTACGGTTAAGGCGGAGAATGTCTATAATATAGCTATTGACGGAAATTTTGATGATTGCCAGGCATTAGTTAAAAAACTTTTAGTTGATCAGGATTTTAATGCTAAGCATAATTTGGCATCAATTAACTCAATAAATTGGGGAAGGGTGTTAGCCCAAGTTGTTTATTATTTTTATTCTTCTTTTAAATTAATGAAGAAAAAAAGTATTAAGGCAGTTAATTTTTCTGTGCCTACAGGAAATTTTGGTGATGCGTATGCAGGATATGTAGCAAAAAAAATGGGTTTACCAATACATAAAATTATTATAGCTACAAATAGTAATGATATTTTATCTAATTTTTTTAAAAATGGGATTTACAAAATCTCTAACGTAATTCCTACTATTAGCCCTTCTATGGATATACAAGTAGCTAGTAATTTTGAAAGATTATTATATGAAATATTAGATAATAATTCTTTTTTAGTAAGACAATATATGGATGAATTAAGTAATCATGGTTCATTTACAGTAAGTAATGACAAATTAATCAAGCTAAATAAAACTTTTGTAGGTTTAGGAGTTAATGACCAATGTACTTCAGATAGGATTAAGTTTACATACAGTAATAATGGTTTAGTAATAGACCCTCATACAGCTGTTGGGCTAGAAGCAGCGCATTCATGTAAAGAAATTTTAAATGGACCTTGCATAGTTTTATCAACTGCGCATCCGGTTAAGTTTTCAGATGCAGTAAGTGCAGCAATAAATATTAATTCAGAATTACCAAAAAGATATAAAAGTATATTTAGCTTAGAAGAAAATTACAATTCCTTACCATCTAATGTAGAGGCGATAAAGAATTTTATAGCTTCAAAATCAAATGTATAATCATATGTATATATACAAGTTGGATATTTGTAGTGCCTAATTATAAGCTTAAATCAGTAAAAACAAAATCTTTTAAAGGTAACCGTTTAAAAAAAATTGCATACGCTTTAAAAGGTTACTTTCCTCATAATTATATTGAAAGCTCTAGAATTATTCTAAGGCACCCTAAAAGAAGAGACTGGAAAGCATGGGTGCATTTAAGACAAGAATCATATAGTTTTTTACAAAAATGGGAACCTTACTGGAATCTAAATCAATGTAATAAAAGTAACTATATGAGGCAATTAAAATTACAAAGAACTAAAGCTGCTTATGATCAAGCCTATTCATTTTTATGTTTTCAAAAAGATAATAAAAATTTATTAGGAGGTATTAATATATCTAATATTCAAAGAGGAGTTATGCAAACTTGTAATATTGGATATTGGTTAGGAGAAAAAAATACAGGTAAAGGATATATGGAAGAGTCTATTAAAGCAATAATACCGTACATATATGAACAGTTAAAAATACATAGAATACAAGCATTTACTCTAGAAGATAATATTGCATCTAGGAAACTTATTGAGAAAGTTAATTTTACAAAAGAAGGAACTTTAAGAGAAGCAATGAAAATTAATAATGAGTGGAAAGACCACGTAATATACTCTTTACTATTAACGGATGGTAAAAAAAATTAATTTAATTTTTCTCAATGTGTATAAAAATATGCAAAAATTATTATATTCACTATTATTAATAATTCTCTTTTTCAATACAAATGGATCTTATGCGGAAGAATCCAATATATTTAAAATGGATATGGTTGATGTAGGGTTTATTTCTACGATCAGCAAAATTGATAATAATGATTTTTTAATTGGTTTAGAATTTAATTTAGAACCTGGCTGGAAGATCTATTGGAGGCAACCTGGGGATTCTGGCTTGCCACCAAAATTAGATTTTAGTTTATCAAAAAATCTTAGTTCTTTTGAAATGCAATGGCCATATCCAATAAAAGAGCTAGAAGCTGCAAATATATTAACAAATGTTTATAAAGATAATATTATTATTCCAATAAAGATATCCGTTATAGATAAAAGTAAAACTTTATATTTGGATGCATCTTTAAGCTTCCAAGTTTGTAAAGATATTTGTATTCCATTAGAAACTTCTTTATTTTTAAAGCTTTACCCTGGAAAAGCAGAGTCTACTGATAATCTACATCGTATTGAATTAGCTCTTTCTAAAGTGCCAAAAGACTACAGTAAAACTGGTATTAAAAATATAAGTGTAAGTAAAAAATCTAAGAAAACATTAATTCTTAATATAGAAAATTCAATAGACTTTCCATCTGGAGAGTTAGATATATTTTTAGAAAACAAAAATGATTATATAAAAATTATAAAAGTTAATGTTTTAGAAAATTTTAAGAAAAATATTCAAGCGGAATTAATTTTAGAAAATGAAATTAATGATTACAAGGATATTAATATTACTTTAGTAAAAGGAAATTTAGTAGCTTCTGTAGAATCCATTAATATTAATAATTCTAATTCTGATAACGTTTTACTAATATTGCTTATGGCATTTATAGGAGGGTTTATTTTAAACTTTATGCCTTGTGTGCTCCCAGTTTTATCATTAAAAATTTCTAGGGTTTTATCGAATAAAGATAAATCTTATTCTAGTGTAAGATTTAATTTTTTATTAACAACACTAGGAATAATTTCTTCTTTTATTTTTTTAGCTATTGTAACAGTCTCTCTTAAAAACATTACTGGAGAAATTGGCTGGGGAATACAATTTCAACAGCCTGTATTTTTATTTTTCTTAATATTTGTTCTTATATTATTTTCTTTAAACTTATTTAATTTATTAGCAATTAATCTTCCTGGTAAATTAAATACTTATATTAGCAGCTATATAGAAAATAAAAAACATGGTGTGGCTTTTTTTGAGGGAGCTTTTGCAACATTGTTGGCTACCCCGTGTTCCGCACCTTTTTTAGGTTCAGCAGTAAGTTTTGCCTTATCTTCTAGTTTTTATATAACATTATGTATTTTTATAGTTTTAGGTATAGGTATGTCGTTTCCATATATACTTTTTATAATCTTTCCTTCTTTTACTAAGTTTCTTCCAAAGCCTGGGGTATGGATGGTCTATCTAAAATATGTACTAGGGATTGGTGTAATGTTAACAGCCTTATGGCTGTGCTATGTTTGTATAATGATTATAGGTTTGAGTGTGTTTAGTGTAGTCATTTTAGCACTAATATTATTTATACTATTATTAAATAAAAAATTTTACAAAAATAAGTATGGGGTATTAATTATAGTATCCCTAATTATTGGATCCTATTATTTATATCATAATAAGGTATTAGATAAATATAGTCTATTTTCTAATCATAATTCTGAATGGGTAAGTTATAATAGTGATGTTTTATTAAATTATATTAATAATGGTAAGGTTGTATTTATTGATATTACAGCAGACTGGTGTGTTACGTGTAAAGTAAATAAACTATTAGTATTAAACAGTAAAGAGTTTCAAAATATAGTTGACAATAACAATCTTATTCTTATGAGAGGTGACTGGACAAAGCCTGATAATGCAATAACTAGGTTCCTTCAAGAGTCAAATAGATACGGCATTCCATTTAATGCTTTATATAGTCTTAAATATCCTAGAGGTTATATATTTTCTGAATTATTGTCTTTAACAGAAATTAATGAAGGTATTATTATGCATAATAGCTATGCAGAGTAATTATAAATATAATTGGATAATAATTTAAATATTTAGTAAAATATCCAAATATTAATAATTGGAGAGATTTAATGACTATTAAAGTGGGCGACACTATACCAGAAGCAACATTAAAATGTGTTGGAGCGGAAGGAATTGTAAATATAGAGGTAGGCAAACATTTTTCTGATAAAAAAATTGTTTTATTTTCGGTACCTGGAGCTTTTACTCCTACTTGCTCAGCTAAACATTTACCAGGTTTTGTAGAATACTCTTCTGATATATTAGATAAAGGTGTTGATGAAATAATATGTGTTTCTGTTAATGACCCTTTCGTAATGAATGCTTGGGAAAAAGATCAAAACTCTAAAGGTAAAGTAACGCTTTTAGCAGATGGGAATGGCGATTTTACTGAAGCTTTAGGTTTATCCTTTGATGGTTCTGGCTTTGGCCTAGGTAAAAGAGGGCAAAGATTTGTAATGATTATTGATAATGGTACTGTATCTCATTTAGCAATTGAAGAAGCTGGATCATTTGAAGTATCTAGTGCAGAAAGCGTATTAAAAGCTCTAAATTAGACATTTTTAATAGCTGATGTAGCAAGTTCATCAGCTATATCGTTTTCTATGTTACCTGAATGGCCTTTTACCCATTTCCAATCAATATCTAGTTTTTGTGCTAAGCCATCTAACTCTTGCCATAAATCCTTATTTTTTACGTCTTTCTTTTGACTGTTTTTCCAGTTATTAACTTTCCAGTTATGAATCCAAGAAGTTATGCCATCTTTTACATATTTGCTATCAGTATAAATAACAATTTTTAGTTTCAAATCAATGCTTTTTAAAGCATTAATTACGGCTAACATTTCCATTCTATTGTTTGTCGTAGCGGCTTCAAAACCGCTCAATTTTTGCGTTAAGTCAGGATACTTAATAAGAGCTCCCCAACCCCCTGGACCAGGGTTACCAGAGCAGGCTCCATCTGTCCAAATATGTATATCAGTACTGTTAATCATTATTAATTACCTGTTCAAAATTAATAGTATTATTATTAAAATAAAGTAATTTATGTATATATTCATTAGGGTCTTTTGTTAAAACTTTTTTAGAATCTTTTTGAGAATTTTTGTCTAATAATCTTGTTAAAAAAAACCTGATACAATAAATTTTGCAGATAATACTAAGTGATGAGATTTCATTAAGAGTTATCTTTCTAATTTTATCATAATTACTTAATAATATTCTAACTTTATTCATGTTAAGTTCAATTTTATTGTAGCTTTTAGCATTAAAACACCAAGATATAATAATTATCGCAATATCTGAAATTAAATAGTCCTTGCTAGCATAATAAAAATCAATAAAACCTCCTATATTACCTTTATTAAATAAAACATTATCAGGAAATAAGTCTCCATGTATAATTCCAGTAGGCAGGTTAGTGCTATTAAGGTTTTTATATGCAAAAAGTGAGTTTTTAAAAATAGTAATTAAGTTTAGATTATAATTTTCTATAATATTTAAATTACCATTAATAGTAGAATTATAAAAATTTTTATCAAAGCGTCTCTCTATAGTATAGGGATATTTTAAAGCAATTTTATGTAATTTAGCTAAATTTATTCCTAAAAATGCAAAATGAGAAGATCTGTGTTTATATAGAGATTTACCATCTAAAAATGATACTAATGAAGAGGGTTTGCTATTTAAGTTGCTTACTAAGTTATGATTACTATCAGTAATTGGGCAAGGACAATTAAAACCTGATTTATTCACAAAAAGCATAAATCCTAAAAATTTTTGAAGATTACATGCAACATACTTATCCTCAAATATAGTAAATATATATTTTTTACTTTTAGTAGTAATAATATAGTTACTATTTTGTATGCCTTCATATATTGGAGTAATGTTTATATAATCTAAAATTTTATAGTTAAATATTATATTCTTGATGTCATCTTCATTAAGTTCTGTTAAATATCCCATATAATATTATTACTATATAAAGTTTAATATATGTATATTTAATTTAAAATAAAGGTTTCTAATGTTGTTGTATAAATTTAAAATAAAAATCTCTTTTATATTTACTATGTTGTTAATTTTATCTGCATGTGGTGGGCCAGCTAATAAAATTGAAGAATTTTATGATGTTGTGTTAAGCGATGATTACGAAACTAAAAAAGAAATCAAATGTCCAAAAGTAAAATTTATAGAAGGTAAGGATAAAATTAAATTTAAAGAAGAAACTAAATATGAAGTAAGCTTTTATGAAGTTAGATGGAAGTGCTATTCTTATAATCAGGCTGGAACACAGCATAATAACAATAATATTGATTTAGATATAAAATATATAATAAATTACAAAGGCAGCGATCTAAAATTTAAAGAAGAGCAGTTTAACTTAATACTAGCGTTATTAAATGATAAAAATGAACTAATAATCAGAAATAAATTTAATAGATCATTTTTTAATAAAGATAAATCAGAAATAATTAATGATACAAATGGTATTATAAGCATAAAGCTTGAAGGAAAGCATAGTGATATATCTGAATATTTGTTACTTCTAGGTTTAATGTAATAAGTCTATCTTATTTAGAAGGCGTTAGAGCAGAAGGTATATCTTTAAGAAAATTATCAAATACTTTATTTGATTGTCCATTACTAAATTCTGTACCTGCAATCTCTTCTACAGACTTTAAGGTTATCTCTGTAATTTTACTCTTTATGTTATTTACTGCCTCAGTATGCATATATTCTATTTCTCTTTCTGCAGATATAACTTTTCTATCTATTTCACTTTTTATATTATCTAAATATTTGGCTGCATTTTTATGCGCTTGATCTTTTTGCTTTTCTATCAACTCTAGAGTTTTAGTTTTATGGTCTGCAAGTGCGGATTGGCTGTCTTTAAGTAGTTTTTTTGCTTCATTAAGAGCATTTTCTGAAATATCAATTTTATCTTTTATAGCACTAGATCTGGCATCTAAGCCTGCATTGATTGCCTTTGTAGCTTTTTTTCCAACTATAATTATAAATAATATAAAGGCTATTAATACCCAAAATGCTTCATCTAATGTAATTCCCATAAACTCTGGGTAACCCATTTGAGTTGTTTTTATATCTTCTTCAGCTAAAGAAGGGTATGTATAAAATAATGCATAAAACATCATTAATAGTTTTATACTTATTTTACTCATCATTTTTATAACTTTCAGAATATTTGCTAATAATACCTTTTAAATTATTAGTATTTGGTTTTGTGTAATATATTTTTTCTACAATATCAGTTGCCGCATCATTAGCTATTTTTTCAATATTAGTATTAAAACCTTCTAGCTCTTTCTGTAGAGTAACTTTTTCTTTTTTAATTTTTGAATTAATATCATTTTGACATTGCATCATTTT
>TARA_B110000858_G_C17809561_1_pt1 | contig 11651 bp, 9 predicted proteins | sample TARA_B110000858 | Tara Oceans TARA_B110000858 (sample SAMEA4398247) | marine metagenome | biome: Polar Biome; feature: [SRF] surface water layer (ENVO:00010504); material: water (ENVO:00002006), including particulate matter (ENVO:01000060) such as... | depth 5 m | reverse complement strand
ATCTGTCCTGCAACGCCCAGTGACTTTGCTGTCCTACCAGGGAACGCATATTCGAGCTTGTCTGCCCAACCGGCATAGTAAAAGAAATGTGCTGCCGAAAGCGGTATATCGATATCGCGCGATTCGCGAATTGGCTTACCGCCATCAAGCGATTCGATGACCGAAAACTCGCGAGCACGCTCTTGTATGATGCGCGCAATACGGTAGATGTATTTGCTGCGCTCAGCAGGTTTCATGCGTCCCCATGGGCCTCGATACGCTGCGCGAGCAGCCTTAACTGCTTTGTCGACATCGACCGCACTCGCCTCTGCAACTCGACTGAGTTTATCCTCGGTTGCAGGATTAATAGTATCGAAATACTTGCCTTTTTCTGGCTTCACAAAGTCGCCGTTGATAAACAAGCCATAGCGACTCTTTATATCGATGTGATCCATACTTTCCGGAGCCGGGTCGTATCCCCAGCCGCCATCGAACGCGAGTTTATTTTCCGATGTTGCCATTGCTAATCCTTCGAGAAGTAATCAGGCGATTGGTACAAGCCCGTCGACTGCTTTAATAATTGCATTAGTACATCATTGGCCAACGAGCTCGCGCCGAAGCGAAACCACACGGGCGTCATCCACGCATTTCCCAATGTTTCATGCAGCATGACCAGATAGTGGATCGCTAGTTTTGAGGTAGAAATTCCGCCAGCCGGTTTCATGCCGACCATCCTTCCTGTGTCATGATAGTGATCACGAATCGCCTGCAACATGGTCAGCGTCACCTGCATTGTGGCCGCCGGCTGGATCTTGCCTGTGGACGTTTTAATAAAGTCTGCCCCTGCGCTCATGGCCAACATACTGGCTTTACGCACACGGTCCAGCGTCCCAAGCTCGCCGGTTTCCAAAATCACTTTAAGATGTGCATCGCCGCAGGCTTCTTTCACCGCTACGATTTCATCGAATACATAGCGGTAGTCGCCGCCAAGAAAATTACCTCGCGATATCACCATATCGATTTCAGTGGCCCCAGCCTTTACCGCCATACGCGTATCGTCGAGCTTCACCTTCAAAGCTGACATTCCGCTTGGAAATGCCGTAGCCACAGACGCTATATTGATGTCGTGACCGACAAGCGCCTCTTTGGCAACACCAACCATGGTCGGATATACGCAGATCGCTGCTACATGGGGTAGTCCGGGCATTGAATTGTGTAAATGAATAGCTTTCTGGCAAAGCTGTTGGACTTTTCCGGGCGTATCCTGACCTTCGAGCGTGGTTAGATCAATCATGCTAAGTATCAGCTTCAGGGCTTCAACTTTTGAGGACTTCTTGATGCTGCGGCTCTGAAATCTTGCCACCCGCTCATTAACACCCACCTCGTCGACAACAAGAGTCCGACTGAGATCCGGCAAACGCCTGGATTTCTTAGCCGTAGTTACTGTCACGTCTAACTACCTGTCACAGCTGTTTCGAGCCCCACCAAAATCATTTCGTCAAATGTCGTCGCGCGATCATCGCTACTCAGAGCATTACCCGTAACAATATCATCGCTAACCGTGCATATTGCCACTGCCTCAACGTTATTCTCTGCTGCGATCGCGAAAATTCCGGCAGCCTCCATCTCAACACCATAGACATTATATTTCGCTAATGTCTCGAATATCGCTGGGTCCGGCGTGTAAAAAAGATCAGCCGAAAAGATATTGCCAACATGGTAATTCACGTCCGCAGCCTTCGCTGCTGCAACGGCCTTTTCCACGAGATCAAAACTCGCTAACGCAGCATAATCGTATCCACCAAATCGCATTCGGTTGCAGTTCGAATCTGTCGACGCTCCCATGGCGATGATGATGTCGCGAAGCTTAACGTCCGGATGCGAGGTGCCGCAGCTACCAACCCGTATAACGCGCTTCACGTCATACTCTGTAATGAGTTCGGTGCAATAAATCGACGCGGAGGGAATTCCCATGCCGTGAGCCATCACAGAAACTCTCTGCCCTTTGTATTCACCCGTAAATCCCCACATGTTTCTCACATCGGTCACCCGGCGAGCATTGTCGAGGTAGGTATCGGAAATATATTGTGCCCGCAGCGGATCGCCGGGCATCAGCACCGTTTCAGCAAAATCGCCGGGCGCTGCATTCATGTGTTTAGTAGCCATAGCCGTTCCTTTTACCACGATCCGCGTCGCCTTGCCGCTGATACCGGAGACATCCACCATCACATATGGTCAATCACTTGGAGTTGCATTGCGAAGCTGGATTCTTATTCTGTTGAGTATGGCTGCATGTGGGGCCGTCAATCGCCGGATTATATCGTGCTGCAGCGCTCGGGATTTATCAAAAGTACTGGGGAGATGGCTGGGATATTCAGTCAATTCTTATGTACAGATCATGGACTTCCATTGACTAAAAGGCGTATGCTGTGTCGCTCAAGGAATGTCGTAACATATTGAAAAGAAAAGAATCTACGGAGATTTAAGATGGCAAAAGTCAAGTGCGGTTTAATACAAATGGCGCTCAAGGGCGATGGCTCAATGAAACCAGATGATATCCGGGATCGTATGATCGAAGCACACATTCCCTACATTGAGGATGCCGCTAAACAAGGCGTCCAGATTCTGTGCTTCCAGGAGGTATTCACCCAACCCTATTTTTGCCCAAGCCAGGACCGTAAATGGTACGCGGCCGCTGAAAAAATTCCTGACGGCTACACAACTAAGTTGATGCAGGAATACGCGAAGAAATACAATATGGTCATCGTTGTGCCGCTCTATGAAGAATATATGACTGGCGTTTACTACAACACGGCTGCAGTCATCGACGCCGACGGCAAATACCTTGGTAAGTATCGCAAGACCCACATCCCACAAGTTGACCCTGGTTTCTATGAAAAATTCTTCTTCAAGCCTGGCGACTCAGGCTGGCCGGTATTTGAGACTGCTTATCTGAAGCTCGGCGTTTACATTTGTTATGACCGACATTTCCCTGAGGGATGGCGTGCGCTGGCACTCAACGGTGCAGATTACATTGTGAACCCATCGGCAACAGTTGCCGGCCTTAGCAAGTACTTATGGGAGCTTGAACAACCTGCATCCGCTGCGGCGAATGGTGTCTATATTGGAGCGATCAATCGCGTTGGCAAGGAAGAACCTTGGGCCTCAACACACAATATGGGCGAGTTTTATGGCTCCAGCTATATCGTCAATCCTCGCGGCGCCATCGAAGCGCAGGCGAGCTATGGGGATGACGAGCTTCTGGTGCACGAGATTGATCTCGATATGATTCGTGAAGCTCGCGATACGTGGCAGTTCTTCCGTGACCGCAGACCGGAGACATATAGTCCGCTAGTTGGTGGCGAATAGGGAAACTCGAATGTCGGACACCGCTACTGTCAGCACCTTACGAAACGTTGGTGAACACGTCGAACTGGACGTGGGCGAGGACATCGCCTCGAGTCCGCGTTACAACGCTGACATCGCACCAACGAAAGCATCACAACGTACTTGGACGCGCTGGAATGTAGCATCGCTTTGGGTCGGCATGGCCATCTGCGTACCGACTTATATGCTCGGCGGTGTGCTCACGGCCTATTTTGGCTTGTCCGTATCAGAGGCGCTGTGGACTATTTTCGTCGCAAACGTCGTGGTGTTAATTCCACTCACACTGAATGCCTTTCCGGGTACTCGTTATGGCATACCCTGCCCCGTAGTCCTGCGAGCCTCGTTCGGCATCATTGGCTCCAATGTTCCGTCATTAATACGCGCCATCGTCGCTTGCGGCTGGTTCGGCGTACAAACCCTTTTTGGCGGTATCGCAATTCACTTGATGTTGTCTGCGCTATTTGATAGTTGGTCGGCATTGGGTGGGACTGGCGAGGTCATCGGCTTTTTTGTATTCTGGGTATTGAATATCGCAGTCGTCATTCGCGGCTCCGAGTCGATCAAGCGACTCGAAACTCTCGCGGCCCCGTTGCTTTTGATCGTGGCGATCGGTCTCGTCGTATGGGCCCTGCCGAAGGTTTCGATGACGGAGATTCTCGCCGTTCCGGCGAACCGACCAGAGGGTTCTTCATTCGCTGGCTACTTCATGGCGGGACTCACAGCCATGGTAGGCTTTTGGGCAACACTGTCACTGAATATTCCGGATTTCAGTCGCTATGCCGAATCGCAACGAAGTCAGATAATCGGCCAGATAATCGGTCTGCCTCTGACCATGTTTTTGTTTTCTGGTTTGGGTGTCGTACTCACGGCAGCGTCGATGAGCCTCGTTGGAGAAACCGTTTCCGACCCTGTCAGTCTCATCGGCCATATCGACAATCCAATCTGGGTCATTTTATCGATGCTAATGATTATACTCGCAACTATTTCGACCAACACGGCGGCAAACATCGTTTCGCCGACCAATAGTTTTCAGAATATCGCACCACGTTATATCAACGAGAATCGAGGCGTACTGATTACGGGATTCATCGGCATCTTACTAATGAGCTGGGAGCTTCTAAAGAAACTAGGTTGGATAGAATCCGATGTCAGCGTCGAAAGCATGTATTCAAACTGGTTGCTGGGCTATTCAAGCTTACTTGGACCTATCGCCGGCATCATGATCGTCGACTATTTCCTCATTAAGAATCAAGAATATGATCTACTCGCTCTGTATCAGGATGACGCGGGGTACCCCGCCTGGAATATCGCTGGCATGGTCGCGCTTTTGGTTCCTGTTGGACTAACCGTTCTTTCTTTCAAGTTTGAAGTGCTGGGCTGGTTTTACACCTATGGCTGGTTTACCGGCTCGATACTCGGCGGAATAATTTATTTTCTCATCGCACGCGGTGAGATCGGGAGCACAAAATGAACGTTCTCATCAAAGGCGGTACAGTTGTTAACGCCGAGCTTTCTGTTCGGGCGGACATACTTTGTACTGACGGCTTGATTACCCAAGTTGGCGTGGATATTGATGCGCCGGGCGGCGCCACTATTATTGATGCCGGTGGCCAATTCGTCATGCCGGGCGGCATTGATCCGCACACGCACATGCAGCTGCCGTTTATGGGAACCGTTGCGAGCGAAGATTTTGAGACCGGAACCTCGGCTGGCCTCGCCGGCGGTACCACGATGATTATCGATTTCGTGATTCCTGCACCACAACAAAATATCTTGGATGCCTACAAGCAGTGGCGCGAATGGGCAGAGAAGTCCGTTTCCGATTACTCGTTTCATGTCGCCATAACCTGGTGGGACGATAGTGTGTACGCCGATATGGAAACGCTGGTCCGCGATCATGGCGTTAACAGCTTTAAGCATTTCATGGCGTACAAAGGCGCCATCATGGCAAGCGACGAAATACTCGTTAACAGTTTCGCAAGGTCGCTGGAGCTCGGAGCCATACCCACTGTGCATGCCGAAAATGGTGAGCTGGTTTTCCGACTGCAAAAAGAGTTGTTTGAAAAAGGTATCACCGGACCAGAAGGTCATCCACTTTCCAGACCACCTGAGTGCGAGGGCGAAGCTGCCAACCGCGCTATCCGTATCGCCGAGGTGCTGAAGGTGCCACTCTATATTGTGCACAACTCTTGCCGCCAGTCTTTGGAAGCGATTACCCGCGCCCGTAATGAGGGCCAGCGCGTATTTGGCGAGGTACTGGCCGGACATTTGATGATTGATGACTCAATCTACCGACATAAGGATTTTGACGTCGCGGCCGCGCATGTGATGAGCCCACCGTTCCGCTCAAGCGAACATCAGGATGCGCTCTGGCGCGGTCTACAGTCCGGGAATCTGCAAACGACAGCCACAGATCATTGCTGTTTTTGTGCTGACCAAAAAGCGACTGGCAAAGACGACTTTCGATTGATCCCGAACGGCACCGGAGGCGTTGAGAATCGCATGGAAGTGCTTTGGCATCACGGCGTAAATACCGGCAAACTAACGATGAATGAATTTGTCAAAGTAACCTCTACCAATGCTGCGCAGATATTCAATATCTACCCAAGGAAGGGGAGCATATCGGTCGGGGCGGATGCAGATATTGTTGTCTGGGACCCGGAGGCCACAAAAACAATCTCGAGCAAGACAGATCATCAAAATGTGGACTACAATATTTTTGAAGGCATGGAAATCAAGGGCTGCCCGTCACATACGATATCGCAGGGGAATGTTGTGTACGCGAATGGCAAATTGAACGTCGAGCGTGGCGCCGGGAAATACGTCAACAGACCGCCTTTTGCAGCCTACTATGAGGCGCTGCAGAAACAATCTCAGCTCGCTGAGCCCATCGCAGTGAAGCGATAAGCGTGACTGCCAATAATCAAATTAAATCGGGTCGACTCAGCAAGGCTGAGGTCGAAGAGAACTTCTCTGATCTGCATCCGCCGCTGACTCGCTCGGAAGCGCTGATTGAAGCCGACCGATGTTATTTCTGCTATGACGCTCCTTGCATAACAGCCTGTCCAACCGGCATCGACATCCCTGGCTTTATTCAGGGAATTCGCAGTGACAATTTACGCGGTTCAGCTCACACGATATTGCGAGAGAACATCATGGGCGGCATGTGTGCGCGCGTTTGTCCGACGGAGATTCTTTGTGAGGAAGCGTGCGTTCGGAACACTCACGAAGAGAAACCGGTTGAGATTGGATTGCTACAACGTCATGCAACGGACCCAATTTTTAAAAGTGGCGAGCAATTATTTGAACGCGCAGCTTCATCTGGCAAGAAGATCGCTATCGTCGGTGGAGGGCCTGCAGGATTATCGTGCGCTCACCGACTGGCAGTATTGGGTCATGCCGTCGTCGTTTTCAATCGCGATGACAAACTGGGTGGCCTGAACGAATATGGGATTGCAGCCTACAAGGCGATAGACGATTTTGCGCAAACTGAAGTCGACTACATACTCTCAATTGGCGGTATCGAAGTTCGAAACAATTCGGCACTCGGATCTGAAGTTGAACTCGCCGAGTTGGTCGAGGACTACGATGCTGTATTCCTTGGCGTCGGCCTCGCGAATTCCAATGCTCTTGGCATAGACGGCGAAGACCTCAACGGTGTAGAAAACGCGATCGAATACATAGCCGAGCTCAGGCAAGCCGACGACATGAGTGCCTTACCCGTTGGTCGCAATGTCGTCGTCATCGGTGGTGGGATGACAGCTATCGATGTTGCGGTACAAAGCAAGCGACTCGGCGCTGAACAGGTAAATATGGTCTATCGACGTGGTCCGGAGAAAATGAGCGCCAGCGTTTTTGAGCAGGCATTAGCTCAGACCAGTGGTGTGAATATTCATCATTGGGCAACCCCAGCACGAATAGTTGGAGACGGTCATGTCACGGGTATCGAGTTCAAGCTTGAAGATAATGATGAGGCTATGCATTTGAATGCTGACGTTGTGTTCAAAGCCATTGGTCAGAAACTCGATGGTAGCGGGCTGGATGCACTCGCAAGCGAGTCTGGTCGCTTCGTTGTAGACGCTGATCAGAAAACGTCGGTGCAAGGAATATGGGCGGGTGGCGACTGCGTAGTTGGTGGTGACGACCTGACTGTCAGCGCAGTGCAGCATGGGAAAATTGCAGCAATCAGCATTGATCAATATCTGAGGAATTCATAGCTATGGCAGATCTAAGATCAGAATTTCTGGGTATTTCCTCTCCAAACCCTTTCTGGCTGGCCTCGGCGCCGCCAACCGACAAGGCATACAACGTCAATCGTGCATTCGAGGCAGGCTGGGGTGGCGTGGTCTGGAAGACCCTGGGCGAAGACCCTTCTGTCGTCAATGTCAGTGGTCCGCGCTACAGCGCGCTCTATAGCAACGAACGGCGCGTCATCGGACTGAACAACATTGAGTTGATCACTGACAGGCCGCTACAAACGAATCTCGATGAGATTCGCCAGATCAAGAAAGACTGGCCAGATCGTGCCGTTGTGGCATCAGTCATGCTGCCGATGAATGAGGCGTCTTGGGCGAAATATCTGCCGATAATCGAAGACACGGGAATCGACGGCTTTGAACTCAACTTCGGTTGCCCGCATGGCATGTCTGAGCGCGGCATGGGCGCAGCCGTTGGTCAGGTCCCCGAATACATTCAGATGGCAACCGAATGGGCGAAGAAGGCTGCATCCGTACCGGTGATTGTAAAATTAACACCAAATGTCGCGACAGCTGTACCGCCGGCCAAGGCAGCACTGGATGGGGGTGCTGACGCCGTATCGTTGATCAACACCATTAATTCGATCATGCGCGTCAATTACGACACCCTGACGATGTATCCAACAACGGATGGCATGGGAACCCATGGCGGTTACTGCGGTGAGGCGGTTAAGCCTATCGCGCTGAACATGGTTGCGGAGATCGCGCGTAACGCCGAAACTAGGTTCATACCCATCTCGGGCATTGGCGGTATCAGCGACTGGCGCGATGCTGTCGATTTCCTAGCTCTGGGTGCAAGCAATGTGCAAGTCTGTACCGCAGCGATGGTCTACGGCTTCAAAATTATTGATGACCTTGTCGACGGCCTGAGCACTTTTCTCGACAGCAAACAACTGTCGCTTGATCAGCTGGTTGGTAAAGCGGTGCCAAGCGTTACCGATTGGCAGTACCTGAATCTCAATTATATCGAGAAAGCCGTAATCGATCAGGACTCGTGTATTAAGTGCGGACGCTGTCACGTCGTCTGTGAAGACACGTCGCATCAGGCGATCACACATACGGTCAATGGCGAACGTCACTTCGAGGTAATGGACGATGAATGTGTCGGCTGCAATCTGTGTGTTAGCGTGTGCCCGGTGGACAACTGCATTTCAATGGAACGCCTTACGACTGGCAATGATCCACGTACGGGCGCAGCCATAAGTAGCGAAGTCCTCAACTGGACCGAGCACTCAAACAACCCTATGCGAAAAACGGATTAATCAATGGCAATTGCAGACGAATACCTCATTAACGCAGCAAAGGATGCTCGTGATAACGCCTATAGTCACTATTCAGGTTATGCCGTTGGCGCCGCGATCATTGATGATCAGGGACACCTGCATGCTGGTGTCAATGTTGAGAACGGCGCTTACCCTTTAGGCAATTGCGCAGAGGCCGCGGCGATAGCAGCTATGGTTCTTGAGGGTGGCAAGAATATTGTGTGTATCGCTATAGCAGGCGGCAAAGGTGAGATCGCGCCCTGCGTGCCATGCGGCGGATGCCGTCAACGCATTCACGAATTTGCCAACGAGGATACCGTCATCATCATAATGAATGACAGTCACGATTGGCAACGCTACTCGATAGCCGAGTTACTTCCTGCGGGATTTCGTCTGGATTAGCAGAGCCCGCGGGTAAGGGTAATCTCGCAAGCCCCTCTGTTAGAGCTCGTAGAATCCATCCGCATCAACATCGTACGCCCAAGTTAACGTTTTTGGGCTTGTTGGTTACGCGCCAAAATGATGATCGAACGTGAGGCCGTCACGTCAGAACGTCAGCAGCAATCCTGCCAGCGCCGCACTCATGAGGTTGGAAAGCGAACCTGCCAGTACCGCCTTCATGCCAAAGCGACCGATTAACTCTCGTTTTTCCGGTACGAGGACACCAAGACCACCCAGCAAGACCGCGATCGAGGATAGATTAGCGAAACCACACAGAGAGAAAGTCGTGATCGCAATGGTCCGAGGACTCATTCCGGCCAAATACTCATTCAGATGTGAAAACGCAACGAACTCATTGAGGATTATTTTTTCACCAAATAAGGCGCCCGCGGCTTCCGCCTCAGCCCATGGCACGCTCAGGAGATACATCAACGGCTGGAATAGCTTGCCGAGCAACAGCTGCAGCGTAATGCCTTCGATTCCAAACAAACTGAAGAGTCCGCCCACCATTCCATTAAATAATGCGATCAATGCTACAAACGCAATCAACATCGCTCCGATATTGGCCGCGAGACGCAATCCGTCGGTCGTTCCAGAGGCCGCTGCAAGAATGACGTTCTTGTGTTGGCTTGGCTCCATGACGAGTTTCTCATGCCCACCAGCGGGTACAGCTTCATCGTCCGGCATAATAATCTTCGCCATCAGCAAGCCACCCGGCGCAGCCATAAATGAGGCGGCCAATAAGTATTTGAGTTCGGCGCCCATGAGGACATAGCCCGCGAGTACCGTTCCCGCAATCGATGCTACGCCGGACACCATAACCGTAAACATCTGTGCTTCCGTCAGGTTCTTCAAATAGGGTTTAACAACTAGTGGCGCTTCAGTTTGTCCGACAAAAATATTCGCCGCTGCGTTCATCGATTCGATCACGCCCGTGCCAACAATTTTGTGTATCCCACCACCGACAATCTTAACAACCCACTCCATGATTCTCAGGTGGTACATCACTGAAATCAAAGCTGAAAAGAAAATAATAACCGGCAGAACCTGGATGGCAAAACTGAAGCCTACATTGCTAACATCGGCCAGCGGCCCAAACAACATATTGATGCCGGCTTTCGAATAACCGATTATGGCCAATACTCCTTTGCTCATCCAGTCAATTACTGCGCGTCCTGCATCAACGTACAAAACCAGAGCGGCGACCACAGCTTGCAATCCCAATGCTGCGCCAACAGTACGTAGATTGATTTTTTTGCGATTACTCGAAAAGGCAACAGCGATGCCCAGAAGTACAACTATTCCAGCCAGACCGATCAGATTCTGCATGGTGTTTCCTCAGCTACTTCTAATTATTGGAGGCGACCTTTAGCATACCGCAAAGTGGCTGTTAAACCGTTAGAATCTCATTGATTACAGGTCGTTCGGCTGGCGCTGATTCCCTTAAGGTATAGGCATTGAGTAAATTTCTCGCAGCGAGGTCCGCGTCCGACGCGCTCGACGCGTGAATAACAGCAAGCGGCCTATCGGCACTCAGCTTTACTCCGATTGACGCGATATTTGTAAAGCCTACTGATAAATTTAAAATGTCGTCTACTCTACTTCTCCCACCTCCAAGCTCAATGATCGCATTGCCGACAGCATGAGCGTCAACGCTGCCTACATATCCGTCAGCGTACAACGCTCGCACTACTGGCGCTTTCGACAAGTACTTATCGTAATTCTCAACAAAGTCCACAGGACCACCGAGTGCGGCCGTCATCTGCCCAAAGATTTCCGCGGCCTTACCACTGCTTATCGCCTGCTCGCAGCGCTCACGAGCGATATCACGATCGTTTGTAATGCCTCCAACTATTAACATTTCCGCACAAAGAGATAAAACAACATCATCGAGACGCGATTCGCGGACATCGTTGCGCAAGTAGAGCACCGACTCACGAATTTCAACGGCGTTGCCCGCTGTGGACCCGAGTACCTCATTCATGTCGGTGATGATAGCGTGAGACTCCAGCCCGGCTTTTTCTGCCGTTCGGATGAGACTGTCAGCAAGTTCACGAGCCCTGTCAGTCGTTTTCATGAAAGCTCCCGAGCCCACTTTTACATCACTAACGAGACCCTGAAGACCCGCGGCAATTTTCTTGGACAAAATTGATGCCGTTATCAACGGTACTGACTCAACGGTCGCGGTGATATCCCTGATCGAATAGAAGCGTCGATCGGCAGGCGCCAACTCCCCTGTCTGTCCAATTATCGCGCAACCGATATTCTTGACCGTCTTTCGAAACACATCGAAAGATGGTGTAGCGTTGTAACCCTGTATCGATTC
>TARA_B110000858_G_scaffold94934_1_pt1 | contig 11673 bp, 10 predicted proteins | sample TARA_B110000858 | Tara Oceans TARA_B110000858 (sample SAMEA4398247) | marine metagenome | biome: Polar Biome; feature: [SRF] surface water layer (ENVO:00010504); material: water (ENVO:00002006), including particulate matter (ENVO:01000060) such as... | depth 5 m | reverse complement strand
ATGAGAAAGTTAATATTGGGAATTGCGGATGGTAAAGTGTTATGTGACAATAAGATTGTTTTTGAAGCATCTGATATTCGCGTTGGTCTTTTTCAGGATGAACAAAATAATATAAAAACAGGATAAAAAAATGATTAAACCTAACAGAGTTGTTGTTACTGGAATGGGGATTGTTAGCCCGATAGGTAATAACGTTAATGAAGTAAAAGATTCATTAATTAATAAAAAATCTGGAATTGTTCATTCACCTATATATGAAGAAATGGGATTTAGAAGTCAAATTCATGGAACAGTCAAATTAAATTTAGAAGATCATATAGATAAAAAGCAATTACGTTTTATGGGTGCCGGTGCAGCTTATTCTGTTTTAGCAATGGAACAAGCTATTTTAGATGCTGGCCTTACGGCTAATGAAATTTCTACCCCAAGCACGGGTCTTGTTGCAGGATCTGGCGGACCTAGCACAGCTAATTTACTACAAGCATTCGATGTTGCGCGAGATAAAGGTCCTAAACGTGTGGGTCCATTTATGGTCCCAAGATGCATGAGTTCAACTGTTTCTGCATGTATTGCTACTTTTTTTAAAATTAAAGGAGTAAATTTTTCAATAACATCAGCATGCTCAACGTCTGCACATTGTATTGGGATTGCATCTGATCAAATCAAATATGGAAATCAAAAAATAATGTTTGCTGGTGGAGGAGAAGAACTTGACTGGACTTTATCAGTCCTGTTTGATGCTATGGGAGCCATGTCTAGTAAATATAATGATACTCCTACTTTAGCGTCAAGACCTTATGATCTAAATCGTGACGGCTTTGTTATTGCTGGTGGCGGAGGTATATTAGTTTTAGAAGATCTTGAACATGCAAAAGCTAGAGGAGCTAAAATATATGGAGAGATTGTTGGCCACTGTGCAAATTCTGATGGACATGATATGGTTGCTCCAAGTGGAGAAGGTGCTATAAGATGTATGAAAAAAGCATTATATGGAATAGATCAAAAAGTAGATTATATTAACGCACACGGTACAAGTACACCAGTTGGAGACATGCAAGAACTTGAAGCAGTAAAAGAGGTCTTCAAAGAATATAATAAGTTACCAATGCTAACTAGCACAAAGTCACTGACTGGGCATTCCTTAGGTGCAACTGGTGTTCACGAAGCTATTTATACTTTAGTAATGATGAATAATAATTTTATTTCAGGTTCTGCTAATATATTTGAACCTGACCCTCATATTGGGACAATTGACATACCTAAAAATACGATAAACGATATAAACATTAATCTAGCAATTTCCAATTCATTTGGTTTTGGTGGAACTAATGCAACATTGGCTTTTTCTAAATTTAATTAAATATATAAGAGATTTTAATGTCATTAATGAATAATAAAAAAGGTGTTATTATGGGCGTTGCTAATGAACGTTCAATAGCGTGGGGAATTGCTAAAGAATTAGCTAATCAAGGAGCTGAATTAACTTTTGCATATCAAAACGAAAGTTTTAAGAAAAGATTAATCCCATTAATGGAAAGTATACAATCTACTAAATGTTTTGAATGTGACGCTTCACAAAACAATGATCAACCAAATTCCATAGAAAGCTTATTTAAAGAAATTTCTCATTATTGGGATGAAATTGATTTTGTAGTTCATGCTCTTGCATTTTCAGATAAAGAAGAGCTAAAAGGTAAATATATTAACTGCAGTAGAGAAAATTTTCGTAATTCATTAGATATTTCTGCTTTTAGCTTTACTCGAACAGCAAAAGCTGCTTTCCCGTTAATGTCTAATAAAGGAGGAAGCTTACTTACGCTTTCTTATATAGGCGCTGAGCGATCAACTCCTAATTATAATGTTATGGGAGTAGCAAAAGCTGCTTTAGAAGCATCAATTAAATATTTAGCAATGGACTTAGGTAAAAATAATATCAGAGTAAATGGTATTTCAGCAGGACCGATGAAAACACTCGCAGGAGCTGCTATTTCAGGAGCAAGGCACGTATTCAGATATTCAGAAAATATTGCTCCTTTAAAGTTCAACCCTGAATTAAAAGAAGTTGGTGGATCTGCTCTTTATTTATTATCAGATCTCTCATCTGGAGTTACAGGTAATATTCATCATGTAGATGGAGGGCTACATACGGTAGCTATACCTAAACCAGATGATATAAATGAATAATAAAATTAATTACTTATTCTTCCATACAGGTTCTCTCTTTTCAGAAAAAGCTTCCATACCTTCAATGTGATCATCAAGTGCAAAAGTTGAATAAAACAAAGCTCTTTCAGACCTTATCCCTTCTTCTAAAGTAGTCTCATAAGCAACGTTCACAGCTTGTTTTGCTAATTTAGCTAAAGGCTTAGATTTATTAGCTATTTTTAAAGCTATTTCTTTAAGACATTCATCAAATTCATCGTTACTAAAAACTTTGGCAACTAAACCCGATATTTCTGCTTCACTTGCTGTAATCATATCGCCAGTTAATACGGCTAACATAGCTTTTGATTTACCAATTGATCTAGTTAGCCTTTGAGAACCTCCTGCTCCAGGAATAGCTCCTATATTTATTTCTGGTTGCCCAAAACGAGCGTTCTCAGAAGCAACAATAAAATCACACATCATAGCTAACTCGCATCCACCACCTAAAGCATAACCCTTAACTCCTGCAATAATTGGAGTTTGAATTTTAGGTATGTCAAGCCACCCATTTTCTATATATCTTGATTCAGAAACAGATGCAAAATTGTGTTTTACCATTTCTTTTAAATCCGCTCCTGCTGCAAAAGCTTTTTCAGAACCAATCAAAACTATACATCCAATAGAAGGATCTATATCAAATTTTTCAGCAGCTTCCTTTATGGCTAATATAAAGCCTGCTGATAAAGGGTTAAGCTTATTATCATGATTTAACTGTACCCAACCTATGCCATTATCTGACCAAGCTTTTATCCATTCTGATTTTACAATTATATTATTCATAATATCTCTCCAATCATTATGGTCTACTCTTCTTTTTTACTTTCTATATCTTCACCTGTTTCTTGATTAACTCGCTTCATAGATAACTTAACTTTTCCTCTGTCGTCAAAGCCTATCACTTTTACTTTAACTTCATCACCTTCTTTACAAATATCAGTTGTTTTTTCTGTACGTGCATTTTGTAATTCTGAAATATGTACTAAACCATCTTTTGATCCAAGAAAATTAACAAAAGCTCCAAAATCAACAGTTTTTACAACTTTACCATCATAAATAACTCCTAACTCTGCTTCAGCTACAATATCATTAATTTTCTTTTGTGCAGCTAAAGAAGACTCTGTATCAGATGCAGCTATTTTAATAGTTCCATCATCTTCAATATCAACTTTGGCACCAGTTAATTCACAAATTTCTCTTATCATTTTTCCACCAGGTCCAATAACATCACGAATTTTTTCTACTTTAATTTTCATAGTGGTTATTTTCGGAGCAGTATCAGCAAGAGCTTCTCTAGAAGATCCAATAGCCTTAGACATTTCATTTAAAATATGAATACGGCCATCTTTTGCTTGTCCTAAGGCAATTTCCATTATTTCTTTTGTAATAGAAGTTATTTTAATATCCATTTGGAGGCTAGTAATTCCATCTACTGTACCAGCTACTTTAAAGTCCATATCACCCAGATGATCTTCGTCACCAAGAATATCTGATAAAACAGAAAAATCGTCTTTTTCCTTAATTAGCCCCATTGCAATACCTGCAACAGGTTTTTTAATTGGAACACCAGCATCCATTAAGGCTAAGGAAGCTCCGCATACTGTTGCCATTGATGACGAACCATTTGACTCAGTAACTTCAGAAACTATTCTTACAGTATATGGAAAATCTTCTGCAACTGGCAATAATGGATGTACTGCTCTCCATGCCAATTTACCGTGTCCAATCTCTCTTCTTCCAGGCGAGCCTACACGTCCAGCTTCTCCTACTGAATATGGAGGAAAATTGTAATGGAGCATAAAATTTTCCCTATACTCTCCATCTAAAGCATCTATGATCTGCTCATCCTGCCCTGTGCCTAACGTAGCAACTACAAGAGCCTGTGTTTCGCCTCTAGTAAATAAAGCCGATCCATGAGCTCTTGGCAATGTTCCTACTTCTGCTACAATTGGTCTAACTGTTGTAGTATCTCTTCCATCAATTCTCTTTTTTGTCTTTAAAATACTACCTCTAACTATTTCAGCTTCAATATTTTTCGTTAATGAAGATGCAAGTGTCATATTAGGATTTTCTCCAAGAGATAAGATAATTTCATTTCTTATTTCAGATAACATTTTAGATCTTTTAGACTTATCCATTTCTTTATAAGCTTTTTCAAACTTCTTTTGATAAGGCTTTAAAATTTTTAAATACTCTTTTTGTTCTTTAGGTTCTTCAGCTAAGGGACGAGGTTCTTTAGCAGCAACTTCTGCTAAGTCTATTATTGCTTGTATTACTGCACCCATTTCTTTATGACCAAAATCAACAGCGCCTAACATTATTTCTTCTGACAATTCAGATGCTTCAGACTCTACCATTAATACTCCTTCTTTAGTCCCGGCAACAACTAAGTCTAAAGTAGCATCTTTCATTTGTTCTGTAGTAGGGTTTAGAATATACTTTTCTCCATCCCACCCAACTCTACATGCTCCGATAGGTCCCATAAATGGAAGCCCAGAGATTGTTAAAGCAGCCGAAGCTCCAATGAGTGATATAACATCAGGATCATTTTCCATATCATGAGCTAAAACAGTTGCAATTATTTGAGTTTCATTTTTATAACTTTTATGAAATAAAGGCCTTATTGGTCTATCAATTAATCTACAAACTAATGTTTCTTTTTCTGACGGCCTACCTTCTCTCTTAAAAAATCCTCCAGGTATTCTTCCTGCAGCAAAGGCTTTTTCTTGATAATTAACAGTTAAAGGGAAAAAATCTATTCCAGGTTTAGCCGATGACGCTCCAACAGCGGTACATAAAACTTTTGTTCCACCATATGTGATCATAACTGCTCCATCAGCTTGACGTGCAACTTTTCCAGTTTCTAAAGTTAATAAACGTCCACCCCATTTAATTTCTTTGCGATATACTTCAAACATAATTTTATCCTTTTACCTACTATATTAAATTCTTATTATATATTTTTAACATGACTTATTAATAAGAATAACATTGTTATATCTCTAATAACTTTCAATATTTTATTAAATTTTATCTTCTTAGTCCTAGTTTCTGAATGAGTGCTTGATAACGATCATCATTTTTATTTTTAATATATTGTAATAAATTTCTTCTTTGTCCAACCATACTTAGAAGACCTCGACGTGATCCAAAATCTTTTTTATGAACTTTAAGATGCTCTGTTAAATTTTTAATTCTTTCTGATAAAATAGCAACCTGAACGTCTGCTGACCCAGAGTCTTGTCCACCTTTTCCAAAAGTTTTAATTATTTGAACTGTCTTTTCTTTTTCTATCGACATCGTCATTCCCTTCTTTTTAAAAATTAATTATGCGAACAGGCTTAACTATACCATCATAAATTGTTATAAAAGCTATTAGATCATCACCTTCAGTAGCATAAATTTTTTCAAATTTATGATAATTTGGATATTTTTTTAAAAAATAATCAATGCTTTCTAAAGAATTTAAGTCAAGCTTTTGACCTTGTTTTATTCGCCTCGCTTCATAACCATTTAAAACTAATGCCGGGATGTCGTCTAGCACAGCCTTAATTGGTAATATTTTATTAAAAACTGATGGACTATGTATTATTTCTTGAGAAAAATCTATAAAAATCGTATTTTTTTCTTCGAAATTACCTACAGATAACCTCCTAAGCTCTATTACATGCCCTTTTGTATTCAATTTTTCTGCTAAATCTTTCGCTAAAGATCTTACATATGTTCCTTTTCCACATTTAACAATAAATTCTGCCTTATCAATATTAATAATTCTTTTTAATAGTAATTCGTATATTTCTATATCTCTAAACTCATGATTTACTATAATATTTTTTCTAGCTAGCTTGTATGAACGTTGTCCATTAATTTTAATTGCTGAATATACAGGTGGTTTTTGCTTAATTTTTCCAATAAATCTTGGAATTATAGAATTAATTTGATTAATATTAGGTCTTACTTTTGATGTTTCTAAAACCAGTCCTTCTAAATCATCTGTTTCAGTTGTTTCTCCCCATTTAATTGTAAATGAATAAGTTTTTTTTTTATTTTGAATAAATGAAATAGCCTTTGTAGCTTCACCTATGGCTATTGGCAGTATACCTGACGCTAATGGGTCTAACGTGCCTCCATGGCCTACTTTTTTTATATTTAATATTTTTGAAATCTTAGTGACTGCGAATCTGGATGAAATTCCAACTGGTTTATCTAATACTATCCAACCATTAATTTTTTCTGTAATAATTAACCCCACAAATTCAATAACTTCTAATTATTATTATTTATTTTTTGAATTATGTTGTCAATTTTACTTGCATACTCAAATGTTGTATCAATTACAAAATTTAGCCTTGGAATTTGTCGCATTCTGATATCACTTGATATTAATTTTTGAATATACCCTTTTATCTTATTTAAACTTTCGAGAACTTCAGTCTTTTGCTCACCACCTAATGGCATGAAATAGACTTTAGCATTCTTGAGATCTGGACTTACATCTACTTCTGTTACAGTGATATTTTTACTTTCTAGAATAGGGTCATAGAAAGTTTCACGATGCAAGGCATTTGATATTAAATGTCTTAATTCTTCTCCAACTCTTAATTGTCGTTGAGAATGAGTTGTGCTGTCCTTTTGTTTTCTTTTTGTCTTAAAATTAAATTTGTTTTCCATATCTCATCTAACCTACCTTTTTATCAATAGAATCCAAACTTCTTGCAACCTCTTTAACTTCAAAGCATTCCATTATATCACCATCTTGAATGTCATTATAATTTTCAAAACCCATTCCACATTCAATACCTTGTCTAACCTCTTTTACCTCATCTTTAAATCTTCTAAGTGTTTTTAACATACCTTGATGAATAACAGTATTATCTCTGAGCAGTCTAAAACTACATCCTCTTTTTACAATACCTTCTGTAACAAAACATCCTGCTATTTTGCCAATTTTAGAAACAGAAAACACCTTCCTAATTTCAGCATATCCAATAAATGTTTCTTGAAAATCTGGATCCAAAAGTCCAGTTAACGCTAACTTAGCATCTTCTATTAATTCATATATGATTGAATGATATCTTATCTCAACACCATCTCTTCTTGATAAATCTCTCGCTTTAGGAACAGCTCTTACATTAAAAGCAAAAACAAGAGCAGAAGACGCTGAAGCTAAAGATATATCAGATTCATTTATTGCCCCAACGGCTCCAGTTAAAACTTTTATTTTCACTAAAGAATTTCCAATTTTTTCTAATGCAACTTTTATAGCTTCTAATGAACCATGGACATCTGTTTTAATAACAACAGGTAATTCAGAGGCTTCACCAGCTTGAATATCGGCCAACATTTGCTCTACGGAACCTCTAGCAGATTGTGTTACCTCTTTTTCTTTAAATTTTCTTGCCCTATACTCAGCTATTTCTCTTGCTTTTCCTTCAGTTTCAACTACGTTTGCTAAATCACCTGCATTTGGCGTTCCAGACAAACCTAGAACTTCAACAGGGAAAGATGGTCCCGCACTCTTAATTCTTTCGCCACTATCATTTAACAGAGCTCTAACTTTCCCTGATTCGCTTCCTACTACAATTATATCACCAATATTTAAAGTTCCAGATTTTACTAGCAAAGTTATTACAGAACCTTTTCCTTTTTCTACTCTAGATTCAATAACAACACCTTCAGCATTAATTGTTGAATCACTTTTAAGTTCCATTAACTCAGCTTGAATCTCTAGAGCTTCTATTAAATCATTAAGACCTTCTTTGTTTTTTGCTGAAACATTTATACATTGAATGTCTCCTCCCATCTCTTCAGGCACAAGTTCATGTTGGAGCAATTCAGTGCGAACCTTATTTGGGTTTGCCTCAGGTTTATCACATTTATTAACAGCAACTATAATTGGACAAGCAGCTGCTTTAGCGTGTTTTATCGCCTCTATAGTTTGAGTTTTAATGCCATCATCTGCAGCGACAACTAATACTACAATATCAGTTACATTAGCTCCTCTTGCTCTCATTTCTGTAAATGCTTCATGTCCTGGAGTATCTATAAAAGATATTTTTGATCCCGATTTAGTGGTTATTTGATAAGCGCCTATGTGTTGTGTAATTCCACCAGCTTCTCCGTCAGCAACTTTTGTCTGCCTTAATGCGTCTAATAAAGAGGTTTTACCGTGATCAACATGTCCCATTATTGTCACAATAGGAGGTCTAACTTTTAAATTTTTAGAATCTTTTGCTAAACTAATCAGACTTAACTCTATATCGGATTCAGAAACTCTTTTAACCTTATGACCAAATTCAGTTGTTATTAACTCTGCTGTTTCTGTATCTATGACTTCATTTTCTTTAGCCATAATTCCATTTTTCATTAGCTCTTTCATGACATCAGCTGTTCTCTCTGTCATCCTGTTTGCTAATTCTGAAACAGTTATTCTATCAGGAATAATAACTTCCCTAAATTGTTTAACGGCAGGAGTGTTATCAGCTTGCATCCTAGCTTTTTCTCTTCTTCGTTTAATAGAAGCAAGCGATCTAACCCTTACGTTGTCTGAATCTAAAGCTCGAGCAATCGTTAATTTTCCTTGTCTTTTTTCATTTAATCCACGTGTCCAAGATGGTTTTTTAGCAACTTCTTTAAAAACTTCTTTATCTTGTATATTACTAAAATTTCTTATTTTGGAGCTATTAGGGACAGTTTCATCATCAGATAATTTTTGCCTATCTTTTTCAGCTTGCAAAGTAGCTTCTTCAGCTATTTTAGCTTCAACTTGAGCTTTTTTTTGTTCAGCCTCAATTTTTTTTATTTCTAAAATTTCTGCTAATTCTAATTCCCTTCTTGCTAATAATTGATCTTCAGGAGCTAAGTTTGACGCAGCCACACGTGCTATTTCAGCATTAGCAGCCACACGTGCTTCCTCAGCTTTAGCATGTTCAAGTTTTTTTATTGCTAACATTTCTGCTTCTGCAGCTGTTTTAGCCAACCCCTCTTGTAGAATTTTACTTCTTGATTGTATTTCTTCTGCACTTAATCCAGAATTATTTTCTATATTTAGTTTTTCATTATTATTTTCTTTTAAAGTGGAAGTTGCTAGCGATCTTTTTGTCCGCTTAACTTCTACTTGAACTGTACTTCTACCAGAACGTGAATTTGTAGTAACTCCTCTAGCAGATTTAGAAGATGTAACAGAGTTATTTAAATTTAATTTACCGCCAAAAGAAAGACTTAATTTTTTTCTTTCTCCGCTACTTTTTTCTTCCATAATACCTATTTCCTTAGTTCATTTTTTTATTAAACTAATTATTCAGATTTTCATCTGAAAACCAATGTTCTCTTGCAGACATAATAACAGAACCCGCCACCTCTTCATTAGGAAAAACTTCTTTTCCAAGTATGTTATATAATTCTTCGCTATCTAATTCAGCAAGATCGTCAAGTGTTTTAATTTCATTTTCTGCTAGGACTAAAATATTTTGTTTACTTAACTTATCAAAATTATATAAATCATCACTGACTTTTAATTTCTTTAAAGAACTTTCAACACGCTCATTTTCTATTTTCATATAGCTTTTTGCTCTTTCACTTAGTTCAGAAGCAATGTCAATATCAAACCCTTCAATAACCTTCAACTCATCCAAAGACGCATCAGCTATATCTTCAATTGAAATAAAACCTTCTCCAACCATTAGATGAGCAATAACATCATCAATGTCTAATGCTTCTATAAATATTTTTGTTCTTATAGAAAACTCTTCCTGTCTACGTTCAGATTCTTCAGCTTCTGTTAAAATATCTACATACCAATTTGTTAATTGAGACGCTAATCTTACATTTTGCCCTCTTCTACCTATAGCTAGGGACAACTGGTCATCAGGAACAACTACTTCCATTCTTACTGCATCTTCATCCATTACAACTTTAGATGGAACAGCAGGAGCTAATGCATTAATTACAAAAGTTACTGGATCCTCAGACCATGGTATAATTTCAATTTTTTCTCCTTGCAACTCTCCGACTACTGCCTGAACTCTAGAACCTCTCATTCCAACACAAGCTCCAACAGGATCAATACTAGGGTCATTTGAAAAAGCTGTTATTTTAGCTCTACTTCCCGGCTCTCTGGCAACTCCCTTAATTTCAATAATTCCATCATAAATCTCAGGAACTTCTTGGGTAAATAAAGCAGCTAAAAATTCATTACAAGAACGTGATAAGAATATCTGCGGACCTCTAACTTCTTCCCTTACATCTATTATATAAGATCTAAGTCTATCTCCGGGCCTTAACTGTTCTCGAGGAATCATTTGATCTTTTTTAATTGTAGCTTCAGCTCTACCTAGATCTATAGTTATTGAATGACTTTCAACTCTTTTAATTGTTCCTATAACAATTTCACCAATTCTATCTTTATATTCTTGGAATTGTCTTTGTCTTTCTGCCTCTCGCACTTTTTGAGATATTACTTGCTTAGCTGTTTGTGCAGCTATACGACCAAAATCAATTTGAGGAAGCGTTTCTTTATAAAAATCACCTATACTCAAATTAAGCTTTCTTCTTTCAGATTCTTGGAAACTCATTTGTATTGCTTCATTATCTATCGCTTCGACCACTTCAGTATATTGAGCAATAACTATCGCGCCATTTTTTCTATCAATATTTGCACGAATATCTCTATCAATACCATATTTAGATCTTGCTGCCTTCTGAATAGCCTCTTCCATTGCTAAAATAACTTCTTCTTTCTCAATAGACTTTTCTCTAGAAACAGCTTCAGCAACTTGAATTAACTCTAATCTAGGTATGGATTTTAATTCCATTTTTTTTTCCTCATGTAATTTCTTGCTTCTTTAATTGTTTATTCTTATTTTCAATAGCCCAATTTAAATCAATATTAGATTTATCAATTTCAGAAAAATTAATTTTCATTTCATTTTCTTCAGTTTCTAAAACTATTGAACCTTGTTTATCTAGGCCTTTTAAAAACCCCTTATGAGACTTTTTACCCAAATACGTTTCTTTTAAAGTAATTTTAACTTTAGTTTCCTTGAAATATTCATAATCATCTAATGAAGTCAATGGCCTTGCAAGCCCTCCGGATGACACTTCAAGAGTATATGCTGAAGTAATAGGATCTTCAACGTCTAAGAATGCTGATATCTGCCTACTAAGAAAAGTGCAATCTGCTATATCCATTCCCCTATCAGTAATTCTTTCAGCCATAATCTGCAATGTTTTTCTTCCATTTACACTTATTATTTTAACTCTTATTAGATGATAACCAAGATCCTGCAATCTTATTAATAAAATTTCTTTGATATTATCTTCAACCATAAAAATTGAACTGCCTTTAAAATAAAAAAGTGAGTCATTTGACTCACTTCAAATTTATTATAATTTTTTTCTTTGAAAAAATCAATAACTTTGAAATTTCAAATTAAATATTATTATAAACTTTAAATTTTTTTAAAAACAAAC
>TARA_B110000858_G_scaffold168083_1_pt1 | contig 11675 bp, 15 predicted proteins | sample TARA_B110000858 | Tara Oceans TARA_B110000858 (sample SAMEA4398247) | marine metagenome | biome: Polar Biome; feature: [SRF] surface water layer (ENVO:00010504); material: water (ENVO:00002006), including particulate matter (ENVO:01000060) such as... | depth 5 m | reverse complement strand
ATTAGTTTTTGCAGTTTCAGCATTAGTTTCTGCTAGCTCCGCTGCAGCTTGAGCCGCTTGTCCTGCTGTTAAATAAGAACCAGAAAGAGTTGCAGAGTTTGCAGCTGATGTTTGACTAGCTGCCGCCGCTATTGCTGAAGCCTCAGCTAAACGCGCGTCCTCGCTTGAATTTGCAATTAATTGTTCTTCGGCAACTGCTCCTCCATAAAATGAATTTCTTGCCATAGGGTATCTCCTTAATTATAAGCCTTGAAAACTTTGGAACCGCATTAGTACATTTGCACCTTTTAATTCTGCGTTATTGGCCCTTATATTTGTAGCGGCTATTTGTTCCATAAACAAGCCATTAAATTTTAAGGCATCGTCATCATTTCCTAAATATTGGGATGCTACTGATAAAGCGGCATATAAAATTATTTCATAGTCATTTAACAGCCAACTATCTTTTTCTACGTCAGCGTGATTAATTGTGCAACTACCATACCCATTAGCAGGGGAATAAGCAACAAATGAAGCGCCAGAAGCACCACTTGATTGTCTTGTTAAGGCTGTGCAAAATGTGCTTTGAGATCTAAATACCTCACCATTTGTGTAAAGTGCCCCAATAGCATTGTCTACTTTATAATAGCGGATTGTATAAGCTCCAGAAGCGTTAACACGGCCAGAGGTATCTGTTAACACAAATTCTCCGCCATCTCTAGCAAAAGCATGAGATATAGAGTGTTTATCTGAGCTAAATAAATTTCTAGTGTCGGTTCTAGTTAAAATAATATCGTCGTTGTCACTTGTACTTGTCCATACACCATTTGCAGAGGCGCATAAAGCTGGAGTTGTATTAGTGGATGGGTTAACGCTACACGCGCCCACACCTGTCTTTCTAATTTCAATTAGTTCTATAAAATCTGCGGGGATAGTAATACGAGAGTCGGTAACAGTAAAAACAACTGTCTTTTCTAATGCTGGTACCCTTAATAATTCGTATATTTTGGCCTCCCCCATTTCAATAAATTGATCTAACTGTGCGTTTGTCAAGTCAGAGCGGTTTAGCCAGTCTGCTACGGTTGTGCGTAGAGTAGCTTGGTTAGTTACTGCTGCCATAATTTATCTCCCTTTGGGGTTTTTAATAATATTACCCGTCAATAATTGGGGGTAGTTCTGTATAACTATATTTCTAATTTTTTGCAATTCTTCAACACTATTTTGTGGGTCATGCACGTCTATACCAAATTTAGTTTTTATATCTACAGCTACTATATCTGGAATAATAGCAAACGATCTAAAATTTTGTTTTTGGTTAGCAAACATACCCTTTGCAGTTGCTCGTGATTTAGAAGCATAGTCTAAATAAGCTGATACATCTTGTGTGGCTCTAAATTCGCCATTATTACCATATGTATCTTTAATAAGATTACTCATTCTAATTCTCCGATTTAAAGTTAAATACCTCTACTTAAATATACTAGTATAATACACTTAAATAGAGGCAGCCCCGTAGGGCCACCCATATTTCCAAATAAAACTTACGCTTGGATTGCGCCGATTCCAGAAATCATTCCAGATGCAAATGTGTTTCTGCATTCTAGAGTAGTTTCTTCAATCATCATAGCAGTCGTGCTATCACCTTGTGTACCAACGTCAGCTGTGTGCAGAGGGCGTAAATTAGCCATTGACCACCAGCTTGGATCGTAAACAAGAACGTCCGTAGCTCCACCAAGTCCATCACTCTTGTCTATGCTGTTAGCAAGACCTTGAATGTAGTTAGGTACAACTTTTACTAAGCCAAAGTCACTTTCATATAATTCAACAGATTGTCTGATTGAACCTTTCTCATCGAGGTTACGACGAGTTCCAGTAACAGCTTGTGCTAGAGCAGAGAAGTTACGTTTTTGACTTGGAGACATCATAAGTACTGTTGCCTTTCCACCTTCTTCGTAAACTCTTTGCATTACTTCATCAACATCACTTAAAGCAAGTGAATGAGTACCAGCAGTAGCAGCAGCACTTGTAAGACCTGCGGCAGCGCCTGTAGCAGCTGCATGAGTGCCAGAAGCAAATGCCGGAGTTGAAGCAGAAACGTCCCATGTGTTATACGCAGGAACCCACGCTTGGTATCCAGCCATAGTGCGACCAGCATTAGCGCCAACACCATCAGCTCCACCAGAGCCATTAGTTACTTGGCGTGAACCAACTAATGCATGCTCTAAGTCACGTTTAAGCTCAGTACCTTTCTTCTTCATTTGGTACGCAAATTCTGAATTGCGTCCAGCTTTAGAAACACTATCAAGAGTCTTAGACACTTGGATATGCTTAGTAAGGATCTGCGAATAGTTACCGGCACGAACCGTGCTAGTATTTGCAACAGCTGATGCTGAAAAGTCGGAACCTTCAGCTTGAGCGTTTGCAGCAGGTGCCGCTAGCTCATCAGTCTGCCATTCATGAAAGACAGCTGTAGCTTTTTTGTTACCAACAGAAGACAAGAACGGAGTCTCGTCTCTAGTAATCATAGTTATAAAAGATGCCAGGTCTTCCTTTTTACCCTTGGTATCTTCCGTTCTAAATATTGCCATTTTAATTTTTCCTATAAAATATTACAATTGTTAAGAGATAAGAAAGATTAATTGCTAAACATCCCGTCTACCATTCCGGCTAGAAAAGAATCAGCTTGATTCTCTGTAGCGTCGCCTGATAAAACTCTTTTGCGTAGCTCTTTTTCCTTCTCACTAGTTTTAGCCTTTTTGTTCACAGGCTTAGTTGCCTTAACACTTTTAGTAGGAGCTTTTTTACGCTTTTGGACCGCAACTTTCTTGCTGTCTTTTAAAGATTTATAATCGTACATTAATGCAATAACTTTAGGATCTACAATGTTTGCAAACTCAGGAAAGCCCAAGTCTTTTACTGCCCAGTTAACTACGGATTCGTAATCATCTTGCCAGCCTGGTAAATCAGTATCTAATGCTGCGATAGCTTGTTCTTTAGTCGCTTGTAATGTAGCTGCATCGGCTTGAGTCTTTTCAGAAATAGCTTCGTCATTAAGACGTGTAGCTTCTTTCTTTTTAGATTCAAGTTCTTTAGCTTTATTACGCCTTGCTTCTTGCCATTTAGGCAATTCGAACATATCGTCATCATTTATTAGTTGTTGTATTTTACGATCATACGCTTCTAGCTGTACCGCGTCACTATCAACTTCCTTAGCGAGCAATTCAGCATTTTGCGCTTTAAGCGTAGTAGCTTCTTCCGCAAGTACTTTAGCTTCTTTTAGCTGTGCACTGGCTTCAATGGATTTCTTGTTAGAGCTTTGAGCAGTTTGGTAACCTTTGATAAGTTCAGCCATAGCCACAGTATATTCTTCGCCATCAACTTTAACTGGCACTTCATATTCCATGTCTAATTCTTCAATATCACTTTCCACTTCTTCAGAATCATCTGCATCTTCCTCAGTTTCTTCCTCTTCAGTTTCTGGGTCTTCATCACTACTTTCTTCTTCTAATAGTTCAGTCTCGGATGCCTCAGCTTCATCACTCTCTGCTGCTTCCTCCACTTCGTTATCAATATCTTCGCTGGATAGAACTTCTTTTGGTTCAACACCAAAAAACTCGTCCGCTAGACCTTCTAACATTACATCTTCATCAACCAAATTTACGTTAACATCCTGACCATTTGTTAGGGTAGTTTCTAAACTCTCTGACATAATATAATCCTCCTATAGATTATTCTTTACTTGGTAGCAGCTTTCTTAGTAGGCGCTGCTTCCTTATTAACCTTTTTAACATCCTGTTTCTTAGAATTACGCTCGACTATATCTTCAAGACGTGCAATAAGAACTTGCACTGAAGTAAGTTTTTCGAGTAGTTGTCTAATAACGGGACCGTGTCCACCGCGGCCTGTTGCTCCGCGCATTTCACGTAGTATATTTCTTTTTTCTAACTTGAACATTTCCAAGTCACTTAGTGTAAACTCATCCATTTAGATCCTCCTGTTCTTTCTTGAATATTTCGTTATCGCCAGCAACTGCTAACGATTCTATTTCTTTCTTCACATCAGTTAATGCTACGACAGTATTATAAATAGTCTCTCGTAGTTCTGTTTGATGTGAACCTGTCTGGCTCCATGCCACCAAATATTTTTCTCTGACTTTCTCAAAGATTATGTTATAAGCCTTATTGCTTATAATCATTTTGGCATGGGTCCCTAACTCTATTTTATCCATTTGACCTCCGTTTCATGAATTAATTACCAATCTTAGTAGGTTTGCCTGTTTGTATTTCTAAGGCAATCTCTGCTTTGTCTTTAGCAACCATGTGCTCAAACTTAGCTCTATCAAGTTCCATATCAGCTTGCTTCTTTTGAATATCAGCCATCTGCTTTTGCAAAGTCAGCATAAGTTTTTGTTGTTCTACCTCATGCTCTTTCTGTGCTTCAGCACTTGCTGCTTGTTGTTGTTGAGCTACAGCTTGTGCTTGCTGTTGACCCTGTGGTGTTGATGGATCAACAATAAAGTCAGTCCAATTTTCGACACCAATAGAATCCATTAGTTGCTTAGCAATATTAAACCCTGAAGCAGGATTAATAATACTTTTAGTTTCCGGGGCTTGATACAGCATTGGCATAACTTGTGTAGCTAGCAGCATCATGTTTTCTTGTGTGTTGGCTTTGCTATTAGGACCAACATCTATGTCAACTGTTACGTTTTCAATAGGCATCATATCTTTGGATGTAACACCATAATATGAAAAGTCTTTCATAATAGCATCTGCATTATCTAGTATTAAACTATAAACACCACGACACAAGTCTTTAAAACCAGTTTCAGCAAATCTACGTGCCACATACGCAATACGTTTTTGTGAAGCTGCTTGTACTTGAGCCACTTTACCCGCAGAGTTTCCAGAATCAAATAATTTCTCATTAACTCCTTGCGCTGCGCGCGTCATACCACTTGCTTGTTCTTTCTCATTGTTCATAAATTCTAGCAAAGAGAATGTTGAAGGTGACAGAGAATCCGGGGTAAGCGGTTGCACTGCGGCAATCGGGCTACCATTGGTAGGGATAATTTGGTGAGGCTCGGGACTCTGAAGCGCACGGAAATCTACCGTGTTGGGATCTGCAAGAACTCGACCATAATTTGTCAAGTATACATTTTCTACCATGCCTCGAGTAATAGCCGTTTTGATTTCTGTAGCTGATCGAGTTACGTCTGCTATAGACAACCCGTAAAAGGCATATGGAATCTCGATAGGATTTAAATTAGCTAAGGGTATACTATCAGCATACTCTTCTAACAAAATCTCGCTACCGGCCACTATGAACCTCTTCAACTCAGAAATGCCATCACCATCTCTGTCAATCTTCATCCAGACTTCACTAACCGTAATTTCTCGGTTTGAAGCTCCTAGGATATCATCCTCTTCTCCTACCCAAACGCCATTGACTGATTGTCTATGTGCGTCTTCGCCGTAGTTACCTTTAAGACCTGCAAAAGACTCTCCGCCTTCTGTTGCCAAATCATCTGGTACATCAAATCCTTGCGCGCGAAGGTCAGATAAAGACACTTCGGTTTGGATTCCTACAAATTTAGAATTAGCTATTGATGTAGCTGTTCGATTAATCATGAACGATTCAGGTGGAATATTTTCTAGCTCTATTTTGGACGTGTCTATTTTTCGTCTAATTTTGGCTAGCTCGTAGTATTCAACCTCTTCGCCTTCAACCATTTCTGAAGCTGTTACCAGCTCGATAATTTCTACATCATCTTCCGCGGTTATAACATCAAGTTGTGCTGAAGTTAAATTTTCGTATTCCTCTACTTTATACTCAGAAGACTCTACCCACTTCCAACGAATAGTCGAATTCTTAAAGAGTAAAGCACTCTTAATCCACGTATTTAGCTCTACCCAACCATTATTCTTAACAAAGATACAATGGTTAGTAATATCGGAGGCTATGCCTGCAGCTTTGGACTGTGTTGGGTCCATTGCGTTGAATTTAGCTATTTTTCCGTTGCTTAGCATCAATTCTGAGATAACTGCTAAATATGAATCTACAATTTCTACAGTATCTGATGATACAACTTTAGAAACCCCCATTGGCGCTAACCTGCCTCTTGGCTGTTGGGTGTAGTAGTGAATAGCCTCTTCTCTTGCTTCTGATATTTCAGAACCATCAGAGAATGACCCTACTGACTGATGAATAGCATCGTTGATGATACCCGTCAGCTCTTCATCCGTTATTTTGTTAATATTTTTCGACATAGTGTCTCCTAAATCCAATTGTGGTTAGTTTCTGGTATATACATATTACCAAATCCTACCCTATCATTTGTTAACTTATCAATGTGTGTTCGGTAAACTTCGCAAGCAATAGCCAAAGCCATTACTGAATCATCAAAGCATCCAGGGCCTGCGCCAGTTGAACCTCTATCATCAGATAAGTAATCTTTTAATTCTTGAGTAATTATTGAAGATTTAATATCTAATTCTTCTTCAAATAACCAATTCTTTAAGTTGCCTATGATAGCGGGTTTAGATGCACTAGTTGTTCTAAAGCCTAACCTTATTCCCTCTTCATTTGATATGTTAGCAATCTTTGTTTGAAAGTACATGTTAACGTAACTCATATCTTTCAGCTTCTGAAGAGTAGCTACGCCCATTGAATTAGATTCAACAGCCAAAAGTGCATTATTAAAATAGCGCCCTAAATAAAATAGCTCCTTGCCAAAAGCAGCAGGGTCTATTCTGTTATTACGGTACAAACCTACTACTTCTCTTTTTGAGTTCATAACTATGGCAGCACTATAATCTTGTCCTACCCCAAGAGCAACGTCAGCTCCAATAATATATTTCTCTTTGAAAGTAGGGGCCTCCCATATTTCAAGGTGCCCTTCTCTCTGTTCATCCCAGGACATCATCTTAGGATTAAAACTTCTTATACTTGTAGCGGATTCAACTTTTAATTTTTCAATTTTTTCAATATCAAATACATTAGCACCTGACACCTGGAATGCTTCTTCAGAGGTTGCAGGGTACTCCTGAGCAAACTTCTTTGCACCAGATTCACCAATCTTCATTCGTCTCCAATAAAGTTGGTCATTAGTCAAATTATATAATTCGGATAATGCTTCTTCTTCTTTGGTCCTCACAAAATTTTCTGAGGCTTCCATAGTATATTCTAATGTCATATGCCAAGGTAAGAATACCGGGACATAGTCATTTAAACCTTGCTCTGCTTTCTTCCACATTTCGTAGAAAGAGCCAGAGGCGCCATTAGCTGTGGATTCTAAGATTATTTCAGTGCCATCAGCACTAGAAACACCCTGGAACAACCCAGCTAAAATCTTTTCTTGATTTTGCCAAAACGCTACTTCAGAACAATGCAGAATTGTTGGAGTTGTGCCACGCCCAGCTTCCGGTGAACCTGCTGTATACAATCTAAATCCTGAGTCATTATGCGCAAACTTAATTTCTTTCGCGTTAGATTTAACTAGCTCAGGGGCCGTGTCATCCGGCATTCTTTCAATAAATTGCTTGCTCATTGTAAATAAAGCATCAGATGTTGCACTGTCATGCGCTAGCACTACTGATCGGGTGTAAGGAGTATATAAAGTCTTCCAAAATACTCTTCCGGCTGTATATGTAGATATACCTTGCTGGCGAGCTTTAAGAATTAATACTCTTACTCTACCTTTTTTCTTTAACTGTTTTTCAACAGCATCATGTATCTTTTGTTGCGCTTGATTAAATTTAAAAGGTATATAACCTTGCGCGGCGTCTTTAGTTATTATTTTTAATCTATCTTCTGAGAACTTTTTAAAGTCAGCTTTATATTTTAAGTCCTTCTTTTTTTCAGCAATAGCTCTGCGTATTTCTATTTCTTTTGCCAACTTTACTTTATATTCTCTACTATCCTTATTCATAATTACCCTCCAGCTCATATGATAATGGTTTTAAATTAGGTGGTTGGTTACTCAGGCTGATGCCAACCGTCACCGTTCGGAGGGACCCAAGTTTTTAGCTACTTAGACAATTCATTCGTTATGTCTTTGTCTAGTAATTTCCAGATTATGCCAGCAGCAATGATACCTGCTAGTCCAGCGTTACCCAATGTCCATACTATATTAAGTATAGAACTAATTACATCTCCTGTTAAGAAAGCTACCTTTGATCCAAAAATAACTTGTAGTATAATCGACAAGCTTATTAATTTTATACCAACGTCTATTGCACCGTCAGCTCCGTTCTTTATTTTCTCTAACATATTAACTCCTTTTGATTAAAAAATCCTCCGGTCTAGTCTCCTAACCCCCGAGTTTTCTTTTATTTAAAAAATTCCACAGTAACGTGTGCTAACCCTGTAGCATTCAGTTTAATTGTAGGAATTGATCTAATGTGCTTAATACCTGGATTAAGAACAGAAACAGATGAAGCAGAAGCTGCAGTGTTACCTGGCACAGCTACTGTCGATCCGTTAAATGTAGCATAAAAATTTGCATCAGAAGTAAACTTAGCAAATATAGCTCCAGCTGGAACTGTGATAGATTGCTCAGCAGGTGATGCTGGAATTACCACACTCCACGCTGAATCACTTGCGGGTGTTACTTCTGGATATGCATTTGAAGATACATCGGTTAAAAGTAAGTTAATCATTTTTTGTCTCCAAAATATTTATTGTAAAAAGGCGTTAATTGCTTTCTAAATGCAAAAGCTGCCACTGCTGCGAATATAATAAAACCTATTATGTTCTCCATGTTACGCTCCTAAATGTTTAAAAAATCGTTTAAAGTATTCTGGATCATCATCTCTTGATTTGTCCGAACCTTCACCCCATCTCCAATACTTAATCATATTCTCGAGGGGTTTGTCTGTTGTTTTGGCCTTAGCCCATAAATCATCCATAATTGCTTTAGATAATTTTGAGTAGCCTTCTTGGTCAGCTTCAGTGGACATGCCACCTGAGCCACCGTAATCGTAGTCTGGGTTAAAGTGAGGTATCTTACCTTTGTTATTGCCGTGCTCTGCAAACTTTCTAGCATTCATTAAATACCTGTTAGCAAAATCTTTGTCCCCAATTACCTCTGGTTTATTTAATAAGTAATTCTTTACTAAATTTCCAGTTAATTGTACAGGGCCAAATGCGGTTGAGCCACCTTCAGCTTCTCTAAATGTAGTTCTTATCCAGGGATTATCAAAGGCTTCTGTCTCGGCCCCACTAAAAGCTTTATACAAATTTTCTATTCCCATACTATCTTCTGGAGGATTAGACAATGCGCCAGGGTTTGCCCCTGCTCTTGATAGTATTGCCATAAAAACTCCTAATAATAATATGTTAATTTTTTTCATTTGCGTGTGTTGCTTCCGTTGCGGTAGCGAGTCACTAGCCCATTTGGCTTATGATCCACAAGTCGTAGTATTTTTTCGTTGTATACATGAAGTACACCACGATCATCTTCAATGACTAATCTTATTGCGCCACTTAGTTTTTCAAATACTGAAACAACATGGCCTACAAATGTATAGTCACCACCCACTTTTTCTACCAGGTCCCCTACTTTATACATAATTATTCTTCTTCCTCAGATTTGTCAAAGTTACTACCCTCTACCTGTGCGTTAACTTCAGGTGGATCTAAGTCTTCTGGATCTATATCAGTAACACCAGCTAACTCGGCTTCTAATTCTTCAATAGTCATCTCAGACACTTGAGTAATCCTTGAGTCTACTTCTTGTCTAATCTTCTTACCTTCCGAATATTCTCTTTCTTCCGCAACAGCTTTGTATGCTCTATCGTACTTAGTCATATCTGTTGGGTCATTAGCATAAATAGCAAAAGCCGTATTTTTTAAGGCCTCAAACATTTCTGTGTTATCTAAAGAATCTACTAACTCAGCTAGCTCTGGATCTTCTTGCATCCATTTCATAACTTGTAAATCTCTTTTTAATTTACCTTTTGCCCCTAGGGCTCCTACTGGTCTTCCTTTTGGATTACCACTTTGCCCAGACTTCCAGGATTTTAAATTCTCTGCACCTCTATGGGGTTTCCCATTACGTCTATCTATCGGTGTCTTGTTATTAGCATCTGCCATAGTTACCTCCCGTATATGCAAATAGTAGTTTGTTGAATGAACCCTTAAGGACCCACAGTGGTTATCCCCACGGGGTAGCCATATAGGCCACAGTTACCTATGTTATCCATACTAAAGATACTAGGTATCCTAAAAGGGTAAGGGGTTACCCAAATATCCTTAGTGTATCCTTAATGTATCCTTAGTGTATCAACATAGATTAGCTTAACCCTTTAAACCACCCCTTACCCTTCCAGTGTTACCTTAGCAGTATCTTACAAGTTATACCTTTATGGTAGGTATAGACCAAACTGGGTCAATTATGTCCCCAGTAGCTGAGTTTAGGCTAAATACGTTGTTACTTTACATATAGTGATACATAATTAGCCCACTTTTTTTATATATTTAAATATGGGTTAATATAAGGCTTAAGGGGCTCTATGGCACCACCTTAACCTGACATAAGGATTGTGAATAATTTGTATATATATAATGTACCCGTGTTTTATTTGTACACCCCCTAGAACCACAGGGCCATGGGGGTAATCAAGGATACACGGTGGACCCACAGTAGCCCTTAGGTCTCCATATTGGCTCATATAGGACATATTGTCTATGACCGAGGGGTAACTGGTGCCCATAGTGGTTAACAGTGGGTCATTAGTAGCCCACCGTGGCCTCATTGAGGTCAGTGTCTCCACAATGGCTAAGCCACTAGTGTATCCATATTGGTCCATATTGGTCTAGTGTGTGTTAATAGTAACCAATCCGATATAGTGAGCCATATGGGGTTATATGGGACACATGGGCTATAGAGGGGTTAATTATGGCCTTAATGGTCTCCTTGTCAATATAAATGTGAGGGGAGTTGATAGTTATACGGATGTATAAGTAGAAAGACTCTATGTCTATAGAGTATCCTTAATGGGTATTCTTCTACTACTAATTTAAATAAAGAGAGGTATTAAGATGTTAACAATTGATATTGATTTTATTGGTTCAAAAGAAGATGCAAAAGAAATTGGTGAACTTTGGGGAATTAAAATAACTTTAGTTCCAAATTGTGACCAAGCTATTGCTATAGTTAAAGGTTCAAAAACTAAAGTTAGAGACTTTCTTATTGACCATCATTATGGTGATGAGCAAGAAGTTGAAGAGATTTATTTTAGTAATTAAATAACTATTGCCTATTAGAGATAGTGGGCAATGTTGATTTAATTGATGGAGATATAAAATGATGGAATATATTATAGTTTCACTAGTGTCAATAATTACTATTGTTGGTTTTACTGGAATAGTAATGTTTATAGTTCATAAATAAGTTATACGGATGTATAAGTAAGAGAATTAAGTTCACACAATAAACCTTAAAATATGAGGGTGAGTGAGACTATGTCAGGAACTTAGTTCTTTTGCTTTAATTTAAATAGTTTAAAGATATAGTAATTCAGAAAGTTAATATTAAGACAATGTTATTAAGAATTATAAGGAATAGTATTAGATTGATTAGTATGCACTTATTTATTAAGGACAATATTAATGGCTATACTTCTTACTTATATATTAATGCTAAGTCTCTTATTTCAATAACTAGTATGGAATACTATATCTTTAAGCAATTT
>TARA_B110000858_G_scaffold198358_2_pt1 | contig 11728 bp, 11 predicted proteins | sample TARA_B110000858 | Tara Oceans TARA_B110000858 (sample SAMEA4398247) | marine metagenome | biome: Polar Biome; feature: [SRF] surface water layer (ENVO:00010504); material: water (ENVO:00002006), including particulate matter (ENVO:01000060) such as... | depth 5 m | reverse complement strand
TTTTTTTTTATATATTTTTTAAATGCAACTTCTCGAATAGCATTTTCATTTTTTGTTGGATGTTTAAAACTTTTACCTAAAACTTTATTATATTTTCTAATATTCATAACCATATTTGAAAACTCTTCAAGTTCCAACGAGGCCTGCCAATCATAATTTCTATCATTTCTTGATAAGGTAATATGTTTTTCTAACCAAGTTGCTCCTTTTGATATTGCAATCATAGGAATAGTACTTGTTTCCAATGAGTGATCTGCAAAGCCAATATTCAAGTTCCATCTGTTTTTCATGTATTGGATTGCATTTAAATTAAGTTCTTCACCCTCAGTTGGATAGTTACTATAGCCATGAATTAAGCATTCAATTTTGTCTTCTCCTATTATTGATAAGGCTAAATCAATATCTCTTTCGGTAGCAAATTGCGTTTCTAAAATAACTTTTATATTATTTTTCGATATTATTTCTAACATGGGTATTGTAAGTATATCTGTTCCATGAATTTTTATTAATTCAAATTTTTCTTCAATACATAAATTAAGGCTTACAATCTCTGTGGGGCAAGGTATCAAATTAATTTTGAGTTCTCTACACGCGATGAAAAATGTCTTCCATTCAGATTTACTAAAACAAATATTCTTTACAACTTCAATGCTTGGATAAGTTTCATCGCAAAAACTTTTAGCGTCACAAATTTGTACAGTAAAATAGTCTGCACCAGCTAATTTTGAATTTTTAGCTAATGACAATAAATTATCATAATTACCATTATGATTAGAGGCAGATTCTGCTATAACTTTGATTTTTTCCACAATTTAATATAAATATAATAAAAAATTATCTTATACAAAGTTTATTTATGAACCAAGATAATAACAATTATATCTCTTTAAGCACCACCTACATGAATAGTTTGACCTGAAACTAAATTAGCTTGCTCAGATAGCAACATATTAACTTGATTAACAACATCTTTAACTTCGCAGACTCTTGGGAAAATTTGTTGCGACACAATGTTATCTATTTGCTTTTCACTCACTCCACGAAGCAAGTCTGTTTTAATCGGACCTGGAGCTATACAGTTTACTGTAATATTAAAGCCAGATAATTCTCTAGCTAAAGATCTTGAATAAGCCTCAACAGCAGCTTTTGAAGCAATATATACTGCCTCTCCTTTGATACCAAGCTTAATAGCCAAAGTAGAAAAGTTAATAATTCTTCCAGGTTTTTTACTTCTTATAATTAATGGAGCAAATAATTGATTGGTAAAAATAGTTCCTATTAAATTAGTTGAAATAATATTTCTTGTAGTTTTTTCTGGCGTTGCCAAGGCAAGATTCATAGAGGCGATTCCAGCAACATTTATGAGAGCATAGATATTTTTATGTTCTTTTTTAATCTTTGAAGCAACTGACTTAACTGAACTAAAATCTGAAATATCACACTCAATTATACCTTTTTTTGAGTCTCCTGTTCGCGAAATTCCAAGTACATCAATTTTTTTTTCTTTTAAATCTTCGAAGATAGCGCTACCAATACCTCTAGATGCACCACTAATAATTATCATTAAGATTTTTTTTGTCTGTTAAATTCAAGTGCAAGCTCTTTAATACTTCTAAACATACTTTTTGATTTCGACATTGTTTCCCCGGACCAGTCAAACTCAAAACCCTGTTCTTCAGATATTTCTTCAAGTCTTATGCACAAATTAACTATACTCATTGAGTCTAATGGTGAATCTCCTCCTATTAACGCTGTTTCAGGAGTTATTTCTATGTTTTGATATTCATCATCGTCATGAATAATTTCTTTAATTAGATCAGTGATTATTTTTTCCATATAAAAAAAATTACAACTTAATATAATTTATGTCAAACTATTTTTTCTTAAACCTATGATTTACTTGAACATTTTCAAAAATTATTTTTTTTGGATTCATATGGCTAGGCAACTTAGAACTAAAGTATTTAGTTAAGCTTTTTTTTTCAATAGTAGTTTCTTTTTTGCACTGTAGAATTATTTCAACATGTTGCCCTGTTATGCTATTTTTTTTCCCATATGCTTTGGCTTGTTCAACTCCATCATAATCTAGTGCTACCTGTTCAACTTCTGACTTCATAAACTTAAGTCCTCCAACATTTATGATATCTGTATTTCTTCCTATAATTTCAATATAGCCATCTTCTTCTTTGATTATATCTTTTGTGTTGTACCACCCTTCATTATCGAATGGGCTTGGTGCATTTAAATACCCCAACATTGCATATTTACTTTTAATATGAAGCATGTCATTTATGTTTTTTGTCTCCACTCCTTCCCCTCCAACTTTCATTAAAAGACTATTTCTATCTTTACTTTTCACTCTAAATACGCAAAATTCAGAAAGTCCATAAGTTTGCCTAAAATCTACCTTAGGCAACAAGTCACAACACTCTTTTAAAGTAGATTTATCCATCATTTCCGTTCCATATGAAATAATCTTAATAGAATTAGGTATTTCATTTGGTATATATCCACTCATTAATAACATTCTTATAAATGTAGGTGTTGTGGGTAAGACCTCAATACTATGTTTTTTACAAATTTCTAAAATTCCTAAAACTGATCTATCTCTTGTTCCTATTATAGTTCCACAATTAAAGATGGTGTGCAAAAGGGTATTAATACCTCCCATATGATCAAACATTAAGAAATTTAGAGTTTTATATGGTATTCTTGGTGTTAAAAATCTTTGAAATAACAATTCAACATCATGAATAATTGCTTTAGGTTTTCCTGTAGTTCCTGTTGAAAAGAAAATTAGTCCTGCTTTATTTGATTTTTTTAGCCGCAAGATTAGCTCATGGTTATTTTGTTCATGCGAAGAATTGGATATTTTTCCATTATGAACTATGTACTTAGCTTTTATAGTTTCAAAATAGTAAACATGATCATTAGATGTCTTGGATGTTATCGGAGCAACAATGGCTCCAATTTCAATTAGTTTAAATATTGATGCAATTGATATCAAATTAAAATCACCAATTAGAGCTACAACATCGCCTTCTTGAACAATATCTAAAAAACTTAAATCAACTTTTTTAATATCGCTGAAATAAAAATATTTATTATCTGTAATTAGAAAAGCATCACTATTATTTTTCCATTTTTTTTCTAAAATAGGTAAAATTTTCATAATTTGATAAACAATTCACCTTATAGAAAAAAATATAATATGATAATTACTTATTTGTAATATTTAGATCTTTTAATGATCTGTAAACATACTTTCCTTTTTCTAAATTGCTATAGCTGGGGTAAAAAATTTTTTCGCAATTTTCATAGTGAAAGTGGATTGCCATACTTTTTCTGGATAGCTCTGTATTCTTAATTTTATAAGCGCCGTGTAATGTATTTGATTGCCAAATAATGCACTGCCCTTTTTTAATTGTTAGCTCTTTAATATTAATATCATTATCTTTCATTAAATTTCTGCACCATTCTTCATAAAGTGTGTATGATTTTTTTAACTCTTTTTCTGACTTTGGAATATCTAATCCAATTGACTCATAGCTAAACAATGGAAGTTTATGAGTTTTTTCACCAATAGCTAGAGGGCCACTATCTTCGTGAATATCTTCAAGTGCAACCCAAACACCGGTTAAGTAACTGTGGGGTATAGAGCCAAAATGAACTTCATCACTGTGAAGGGGTTGCTCAGTACCTTTAACAAAATTTATGGTTGAAAATGGGATAGGTTCACTTTGATAACAATATTTTAAAATATCAGAAAGCTTTTTATTTTTAACAATTTCTTTAATAGAGTCACTAAATTTCCAAGCCTCTACAATTCTTGGGCTAGAGTTGTAATGATAAGCCTTAGAATTTAATTTAACACTATCAGCTTCTATCTGATTTTGAATATCTATATTTGCCTGATCAATTATTTTTGAATCTATTTCAAGATCAACCACAGTGTAGCCTTTATCATTTAGCTCATCACAATAGGCAATAAATTCTTTATTGTATAAATCTTCTCTAAGAGATTTATAAAATGGAGAATTTACAAATGGTGCTCTATATTTTTTAGTAACTTCATAGCTCATAGTTTTTTAAATAATGTTATTTTTTTTATTATATATATCATGTGTCTCTTTTGAATGTCTATTGATTTCATATAACCAAGTATTTTCATTATAAATTTGAACTAATTTAGAGAGCTTTAGATCAATACCACCTATTTTAACCACTTCTTTAATAGCTTCAAAGTCCTCTTTAGTGTCTAAAGTTACTCGAATATCATGATAATTATTAATTGATTCATAATTTGCAATTTTAAATAAATTTTGATTTTGTCTTATATATTGAGTTACGTGCTCTCTATTAGATTCATTTTTTGCATCAAAAAAAGATTTTTCTAATGAAGAAAAATTAAATACCTCAACATCTAATCCATGAGGAAAAGTTTTTTTAACATTATTAGCAACATAGTCATATTTTTTTTGGTAAAGTCTTATAACTTCGTCAACAATCTCTATATCTATTAATGGATTATCAGAAGTAACTCTAACAATCGTATCCAATTTATATTTTAAAGCACAATTATAAAATCTTGAAAGAACATCATGCTTTTCACCTGTAAAATATTTAATATTTTTTTTCTTACACCAATTAACAATCTTAGTATCGTCATCGTTATCTGAAGTTGCTATTATTACTTCATCTATAAAATGAGATTTACTTAATTTTTGAACAATATGTTCTAGTATAGGCTTACCCCCTAAAAGTGAAAATATTTTTCCATAAAGCCTAGTGGAATTAATTCTTGCTTGAATTATTGCACCAATTTTTTCATCTTTAATAATTCTTTGCATAAAATATTATTGTAATAAACTATTTAAATTTATTTTTAAAAAAATGATTTAATAAGATAAATAAACAGGCCTTCAAAATTTTTAATTCTCCATAAATATTATTTCCAAATTTTGACTCACCAATTCTTATTTGAGATGTTATAGGTAAATGACCAATTTTTAGATTATTGTATTTAGATCTAATAAGCAACTCAGATCCAATCAAATTATAACTATCAAATGGTAAAAGCTTTTTTATTGAATCCAATCTATATAATTTAAGTCCACAGAAAGGATCTTTAAGATTTAAGAACATATTACTAAATATACTAAAAATATATTCAGAAATTCTATTCATATAATTTCTATGTCCTACAACTAAATCATGTTCCCCTTGATTAGCTAATTTAATAAATCTAATAACATCATTAGCTGATAGTTGATTGTCTGCATCTAAAGTTACAATATATTTGTAATTTTTTTCAGAAAGAAATTTAAATCCTGTGTTTAGAGCTTCTACATAGCCAAGATTCTTGCCATGTTTTATTAAAATAACATTTTTATCTAATTCACAAATATTTGCAGTGTTATCCGTTGAGCCATCATCGACAACTAAAACTGTGAAACCTATTTTTCTTATGTCATTTAAAACTTGATGAATTGTAGATGACTCATTATATGCAGGAACGATCAAGCAAACTTCATTTTTATTTAAAGTCTTCATACTTTAAGTAATCACCATATTTCTTTTCTACTTTTAATTCTTGACCTATAATTTTATCTATTTCATATGGAGGAATTGAATTGTTTGCTGCAGGTCTCAAAAAAGAAAGATCATCTCTTTTTAAAATATGACCTTTCCTTAAATTGTTATTTAACCTTATCGCCCGTCTTTGTAAAATGATCGTTTCTTTTTCATTCTCCTCTACTTTTTTCTCTTCTAAACCTAAAGAACATTCTAACTCTCTTACAGAGTTAACCATTTCTCTCCAAGATTTTGGGTCTAAAGAAAAAGCATGATCGGGACCATCTTTTTTATTATCATTTGTAAAATGTTTTTCTATTACCCTAGCCCCTAGAGATACCGCACCTAAAACTGTAGTGTGGCCAGGTGTATGATCTGATAAACCCAATACTACATCAGGGTAAAGTTTTTCGTATGTTTTAAGAACTCTTAAATTAATATAATTAAAATTTTCTAAACTACCTGTATAATTTGTATTACATTGCATTAAACATGTTGGCACATGGTATTTTTTTAAGACAGCCATTGCTCTATCGACATCAGTTATATCAGATGCTCCACTTGCAATAAAAACTGGAATTCCAGACTTTGCAATATGTTCAATAATTTCAATCCATGTAATATCACCCGAACCAATTTTATGAGCTTTAACACCATGCTTATTCAGCATATCAACTGAATTAAAATCATAAGGACTAGAAAAAAATTCAATATTAGCTTTTTTGCATTCATTAATTAATGTTGATGTCCATTTGTCTGGTACTGAGGCATCTGCATAAGTTTCAAATACCGATTTTTTCCATACTGATTGATGTGAAGATTTAGTCTGCATAGACTTAAAACCATAATCCGAAACAATCATACTTGCTTTAAAGTGCTGAAATTTAGCAACGTCAGCTCCTGCCTCTGCAGCAAGATGGATGAGATCTATCGCCTTTATTAAATCTCCATCATGATTGGCTGCAATATCAGCTATGAAATATGTTGGATAATTTTCTCCAATAATTTGATTTTTAATCTTAATTTGACTCATTGTTTTATTATTTTTTTTGCAATTGAATAGCTTTTCTCAAAGGAGATTATAATACTTTCTTTAAGATCAATGAATGGGTCACTTATTCTTACTTTGAGTGAATTTTTTATAATTGGCATTGCAATCAAAATGAGTTCAATATCTGAAAATTTCTTTTTATTTAAAATATTATCAATTTTAATTTGAATCGATCTTAATTTTTTAATAAGTGAATGCTGTTCCCTAATATAATTCTTATAATCAAAGAGATCAATTTTTTTAGGCTGGGAATATTTAGGGAATATATTAATATTCTGTTTATTCTTTTCAAATCCAGCAATGCATGCAGCTTGGGTAATTCTTAAATTTATACCCTTAGAATGATCAATTACATCTTTCTTAAAAATTTTTGTGAAACCTAATTCATTAAATAGTCCATCATAATAGTCAGAACTTATTAGATGTCTGTAACTACAACTAATATCATCGATTAGTATGTTAGTATCCTTTATAGAAATGCCCATGAGGTGCAAGATATCTCTGATAATTAATGGGTTAATTTTATCTTTTAATATTGATCTATACATTTCTGCATAAAGTTGATGAATTGAACCAACTTGATAGTAATAAAACCATATTTTTGATTTATATTTACATGATGAAGCTATATTTATAATCGCTTGTTTAGGATTTTTTACGTGTTGTATAATACCTTGTAAATAAACAAGATCATATTTATCACCTTGATTAAAATTTTTTTTACAAATATCTATATGTTTTGATTTAATTTTCTTGATATTGTTTTTTTTAAGGTAAGTCTTAAAGTTTTTAATATTTGATTTTGAAATATCATAGTGCGTAACAAATTTCGCACCAAGTTTATTTAGAGCAAGTGTTTGCCTGCCAGATCCAACATCCATAACATGCATACCATTAATAGAATTAATATCTAATTTTGAAAGATCTCCTGCTACAACACTAATATAACTATCAATGACTTTTTTATCATAAGGATTTTTCATTCCAATTAGAAATAATTTATCTGATAACCAGGATCCAGTTCCTTGAGTAAATTTACCATAAACTTGATTATAATTTTTCATTTTCCAATTAATTCTTTTCTAGGATAGTAATAATGATGATAGTCTGTAGATTTTGGATTGAATGCTCTTCCAATTACTGAAAATCGAGCCTTCTGTGTGGAGTTGTAGCCACTCTGATGAATAAGATTCATATCATATATTACTATATCACCAGCATCAGGCTCAATAATTTTGATTTTTTCTTTATCAATATAAGAATTATCAACTTTATTTTGCTCAACATTAGTATTAAATTTTGTAATTTTATTATTTTCAAGCTTACCTAATTTATGTGAACCTTGAATTAGTCGTGGCACACCCATTTCACTTGTATTGTTCTGAACACACATATTAATAACAAGACTATCTTTACCATTTCTGTCTTGCTCATAGTAAGTACTATCTTGGTGCCATTCGAGAGTAAATAATCTATCATTTGGCTCATCAAGTCTAAATTGGTTTTCGGCAATAATTAAATTTAAATATGCTTCTTTTAAAATTGAACTAATGAGTGAATAAAGCGCTCGTTCGTTAAATAGATTATTAAACGCGTATGTATGCTTAAATGTTCTAAATAAACCATGCAGTGTATCAGGATCTTTTTTCCTAAATTCATTCAATTTTAAAACAAATTCTTCAGAGTCAAAATTACTTTCAACTTTATTATGGCTATAAAAATTAAATAAAGAAAAGAAAGTGTCTCTAAAATCATCAATCTTACTTTGATTGATTATCGATTTAATGTGAACATAGCCAAACTCTCTGAGATGCTGGACTTGATCCAAATATTTATTAGTTGATTGCATGAATTATTATCTCTAGAATAGTATATTATTAAAATAAATCAATTATTTATAAATTTAGACTGTCAAATTAAGTTAAAATAGTATCATTCTTTACATAACTAAGGTTCATATTGTTTTACACTTTATCACTAAGTAATTAAAATTTAATTTGTATAACAAAAAAAAATGAATAAAAAAATATTTTTTGCTGAGTATTTTACCATTAGTTTATTTATACATATTTTATTCAAAAAAAACCCCAGCATCATTTACTTGCAAGACTCAGTTGATTCTTATACCGACAATAAAAATAAGAAAAACATATACGAAAAATTTATTAATAAGCTTTTTCCTAAAATTAAAATAATAAGAATTCCAGAATATAAGGACAATATTGATATCTTAAATTATAATTCAATTTGCTATATAACAAATGATCAGACCCTAGAATTTATTGAAAGTATTTTTTTCAAAAATAAAATAAAAGAAATAGCTAAAACCTTATTCAATTTAATTGATGATGACAAAATAATTTATGCATTAAAAAAAAGTTTTATATTCCCTATTTTTCAAAAAATACTTTTTTATAATTTATTAAAAGAATTTGAAAAAAATAATATAATTATTGATAAAGTTTTCATAAATAAAAACGATATATTTAATCTTAGAAAATATCTCTATGCTAATACACTAAAGATAAATCATAAAATAAAATCTAATAATTTTTTAAATTTTATAAATAATATAATTTATCTTTCATCTCCTTACGTATTAAGATCTATATTGAAACGAGGAATATCAATAAAAAGTCCAAAGCAACAAAGATATGATATTGGTTTACAGGTAGTTTGGGGTTTTAATCATAGTATTTATAAAATAAATACCCAACGCAACTTTATTGATGATGACGAGTTATCAAAAAGCATATTTCTAGAAAATAAAAAAATTGTCTATTTGACTGGAAATAAGTTTGGAAGATCACTGACAAAAACAGTGATAAAAAATGAAACTAATCATGTAAAATCTATTGGTGCAAATATTGTTGATGAAAGCAAATTTAAAATTCCTATTTTTTTATTTTTTAGAGATTATATTATTAATGGAATAATAAAAATTAATGCTAATATGAATTCTCCTGCAAAAGATATTATTCAGAAAATATATATAGAGTATTTAGATTGTAAGTTAGCAAACAAATATATGCGCATTAAAATAATCGTTTCAAGGGATGACTATGATTCATCTCATATAACAAGAACTATTGCACAAAATAAGGAAAAGTTATTGAATTTTGGAATACAGCATTCTGCATTTGCAAAACCTGCTCAACATCCTCTTCAAGCATATAATTATTTTGATAAATATTATATTCAAGGAGATGGATTTAAAGAATTGTGGTCACCATTTTGGAATACCAATAAAAACTTGTTTAAAGTTGGTCAGCAAAGGTCACATCTACTTAATGAAGAAAAGCTTAATCGAGACCTAATTTTAAGATTTAATGAAAAATACAAAGGTAAAAAGACTATAATGATAATGATTAGCAGCATATCAAGCGTGCACACTCCTTCATGGCTCTATAAAGAAAGATTTAATAGAATTGAAGAACTTCTAGATATAAATTCAAATATTCAGATAATTTTAAAGCCTCGAAATAAACAGTCGATTATTGAATTCTTAAATCTATTACCGCACTTAAAACCATATGTTAATTCAGGTAAAATCTCCATTGAAGATAAAGAGTTTACACTGCATGAATTAATATCTTATGTAGATATACTTGTTACAGAAGATAGTTCGAGCACAATTCTAGAAGCGGCACATAGAAAAGATCTATTAATACTTGCATATCAAATTAGATATCCTCATCAACCTTTATTAGAAAATTTAATGATGAAAAATTTTAATGAATTATTCTTAACAATAAGTTACTTTATTCAAAACAAATCTTTTCCATATAACTACCAAAAAATAATTACTGAACTTAGAGAAAAATATTCAATGGACAAAAGCACTTCTAGTTGGGATCGGGTAGCTATAGACTTAAATAGAACACTTAATTCTTTTTAATCAATACATGGACTTCACTTGATAAATATTCTTTATCTATTTCAAGTTGTAAGTGATCAATAAGAGGTAAAAATATCTTTCTCCATTTTTCACTCATTTTTGATATGTTTGTGTTTTTTGATAAAGTTAAAGAACCAAATCTAAATAAATCCAACATTTCCTGCCCAAACCACCAAGTGGATATAATTTTCATATTTAAGTTTTTAGCAAACCACTCAATTGATTCTTTGGTATATAAGTGTGTATGATCTCTAGAGAGCTGTCTATGCATCATATCTGGAAATAGCATCTCTAAATATACACATAATCCAAAAACGGGCACTGATAAATATATATACTTAATATTCTTATTATTATTAATTTCATCTAGAATCAGTCTTGGCTCCTGCACATGCTCAAGAACGCCTATCATTGATATAATTTCTGTATCTATATCTTTAATAGCTTGTCTAGTATCAGCAATTGAAAATATATTTAAATATTCATGTCCAATCATTGAATTTGCAAAATCTACACAATTTTGTGAAACTTCTAAACCCTTAACATTCTTAAATTCTGTTTTTAAAGCTGCGGAGACAAGATATCCATTGCCTGCTCCAAAATCTGTAATACTTAACTTGTTTATATCTTCATTATTATCTAGAAGACTTTTTTTTAAAAATTCAATTTTTGGATAATAGACTTTTTCAACTCTATTATTAAATTCATCTTTTGATTCAGAGTTATAATTATCTGCATAACTTTGGTCCCCATCTGCATAAACTTCATTGCAAAATACATCTGTATCTTGAAAGATACCATTTAAATGAGTACAATTATTACATATTGAATATCCAATTCCCTGTTTTGTAAAGTCAACAGTCTCAATTTCTTTATTACAATTCATGCAATTTAATCTTTTTGGTTGCCTAGAATATATTTCGTTAATTCTATTATTTTCTTTTATAAAATCATTTTCTTTTTCAATGAAAACATTTTTTATATCTAAAATTGCACCTATTGATTTTCCAAATTTTTCTATCATGCTCAGTCTATCCTTTTTTTAAAAAAAAATAATTGTCTATAATCATTCCATCAATATCTGTATTATCTAATACATACATTGCTTCATGCTCATTTCTCACTATTGGAAAGCCGTGTACATTCAGTGATGTATTTAACAATGCACCAGTTCCGGTTTTCTTTTCGAATGCTTTTAACAGCGC
>TARA_B110000858_G_C17809569_1_pt1 | contig 11731 bp, 1 predicted proteins | sample TARA_B110000858 | Tara Oceans TARA_B110000858 (sample SAMEA4398247) | marine metagenome | biome: Polar Biome; feature: [SRF] surface water layer (ENVO:00010504); material: water (ENVO:00002006), including particulate matter (ENVO:01000060) such as... | depth 5 m | reverse complement strand
TCAATAGGTGGACTCTTGGCGGCACAAAAGAATTATCCAAAACGGAAGAGGGGTTAGTTGATATGGCTCTTGATGGCACTGATTTATATTTGGCTTTTGAACTATACGGTACCAGCAAATTCTACAAAATATCGGGTGACTCTGAGACCGCCACCGCGTTAAGTTATACACCATCAAAGATTGCTGCTGATGATGGTCGGTACGCCGTGTTATCTAAAAACCCAACCAACCTATATCTCGATGATGCTTATATATCTCCCAGTGCTTCATATATGTCGTGGAACAGTAGGATAGATATGTCAAAGGATTGGATTGCTATGTCTGCAGATGGCTACTTGTCTATGCGTGACAACGACGGATCTTGGACACATTTTGATCAATGTAGTCTCTCGAGTGAGGTAATAAATTCGAATGTCCAAATCGCTGGCATCTATGTAGCAGCGGCATGTTCAAATGATAAGATATATATTTGGAAGTACGTTTCCAGTTGGGTACTCCATAAATCAATTTCTGGCTATTCGATGCAAATTGCAATGTCAGCTGTTCATATTGCAGTAGATCTACGGGGTGAAATTAAGGTGTACACGTTATCGGACGGATTGCTTGTAAAAATAATATCAGGTCATGGTGTAGACTATAATGGCTGGCGGGTGAACTCCATGACGTTTGAGGGTATCAATTTATTCATTGCAACTTACGATATACAGTCCAATGGCACATATATATATATAAAGTAACAGTTTAGTATTCACATTTTTTAGGTATAACTGCGTATTGATTATAATTCTTCGCGTGTCTGTCCATACAGCCTGGTTCATCGCTCTCATCTCCAACGCATTCGAATTTCTCTTCTATGTTATCTATTGTACCTGTGTAATTTTTTGTAATGACACCTTTTCTACACTTTGTTGGATTAATCAGGGCTTCTTTTCCCGTGGGTCTGCATTCTGTAGTGTTTTGGGTGAGTGTGTTGGTTATTTTTTCTAAGTGGAAGTCACAGTCTGGGATGTAATTACCGTATGGACCACATTGACCATTCATTTGGTAGCAGGTTTCGCTAATCACGTTAATCATGTCATTCCCGCACAGACATATGCTATCAGTCATGTAGGTACATGTTCCGTCATCTTGGATTACCGAGCAAGACGATACAATTTCCCTGTCCTTACAGGCTTTATGTTTGTCGTCGTGATATACCCTGCCACAGAAACAATTTCGGTCAGTGGTGGATTTACACTGCGTCTCGGGTATGTTGGGCATCTCTTCAAAACATGGACTTGACGGTTCTAGGTATGCGAATTTAGTTGTGTTCCAATCCTCGTTGTAGTGTCTACACAACCTGGCATAACCATTGCGGTCTGCGACACAGTAATTGTCCATAGGACCATTACATTTGCGGGTACACTCTGCGTCCACCCCTATTCCATAGCATATCTCGTAGTTAGGGTTACATACTTGGTCCCCACACGAAGGGAGACACATACCATCCACGCAGGCGAATTTGCAAAAATCTTCTTCTTCACCGCACCAACAGTTGGTTTGTCCTTCTCTAGAACAGTATTCCTTAAGACATCCATCTTTTAGGAAACCGTCGTCGCACTGGCGACTTGACATCCTGAAAATTTCGTCGTAGGATGTTTCACGAACGGCTTCAGTAAACATGTATTTCGCAGCAAGATTTGTGGGGTGTCTGAATGGGTAAATACGGTGGAAAGTGCGATGAATGCACTTGTCTCTAGCATATCCACAGTCATGAAGTTTCCACTCTCCATCAAGTGCAAAAAACCCATCGGGCACAGCTTTACAAACAGCATCTGATCCATCCCATTTTAGATTTTTTTGGACCCTAGCTTGGCTTATATCCCATGTTGTGTTGTATGTGTATTGGTCCCCCCCTTCAGGTGAAGTTTCATCCTGACTCTCATATGAAACGAGGTTACTCCCATCCCAGGTGTCCCTTACGCCCACATATGCGTCTTGCAAAGTACCTGCAGTGTAGGAAGCGTCTGCACATTGGAACCTGTGTGTACCGTCGCAGTATTCGTAGTCGTCTTTTTCGTCGTGGTCAATATCCTCTTGGTTGCACAGAGTACACTCTTCGTCTTGTCTGTTATCTGTTTGGCGGTACCATATGTATCCTGGTGCGCATCCGATGATCTGTTCGCCGTCACAGACCTGGTGATTTTTGCAGTTGATTACATCTGTTCTATCATTATTAACCTTTTGACCTGGGTCACTTGGACGTTTTATAACCCTACCATTAAACCCAGCCATGGAACCAGGTATCGCTGTCTTGCATACTGTCTGGTTTGTCTCGTTTTGGTATGCTCCTTTACCACCTTCAGGGTGGTATAGCCAGTGGTCACAATGTGTGGCGTATGGGTAATTAGTACCACCCACAGTGGGTCCATCAGGATTTTGGGAGTCGAAAAAGTGCCCAACGGGTACATCCACCCCGACACATACATTGGGGTTAGTAGTTGAATTTAAAGCCCACCCTGCCACAGATCCTGGTGGACACGGCACGCACATCTGTTGTAACTCTATAAACTGTTTTGGACACCTTTCACACGTGTAACCACTACAGGTGTTCTTGAATGAACGAGTTACACAATCTTCCCGGCTTAAGTCGGATACTGTACCGTCAGGTAGTGTACACGAGGAACTCCACTGTTGTCTTTGTATATTGAACTGGCTACAATCAGTTTGACTTGTTAATATTGTCATACCATGTAGTCCTTTGCAACCCCTGTTAATACTGGTGAAATTTTGTGTAGCAAACTCGCTACAATCGTTTTGATTTGTGAAGTCTAACGCACCTTTTGCCGTAGTACATGCCAGTGTACTGTTGAAATCCACCGCGTGTGCATCAAACTCGCTACAATCGTTTTGATTTGTGAATTGCGCCGTGTCATCTGGTAGAAGACATACATTAGCGCTAGTCTGTGTACTTGTAAACCCCTCACATGTATCCCTCGGAAGGTAGCTTATTATTCTTCCGCCTTTCAGGTTGCATGAGGAACTCCATGTATCCTGTATAGCCTGACGTTTAGGTACAAAGCCTCCATCACATATAAGATATCGTGTGTCAGAGTAGACTTCGTTGTCGATGTAATCTATATCGCCCACTGTATGATAAAATGGGTGGTAATCGTTTCCCTCTTCAAAGTGATACTTTTGTAGGTGTGTGGCGTGCACATATGCACTGTATGGATCATCGAATAGGGTACTCTCGCCTAATTTGTGTTCATGACCTAGGCATCTCGTGTGACCATCTGGAGAGGTAGTACCTTCTGGACATTTTGAGCACTGTCTGTAAATACCATTTACGAAGGGGACATCGCCCGTGTCGGTAGTATGGTCATATGTTCCGTCCCACATACTAAAGCCCAATCCATAACCTTCGGGACATTGGTTGGGAAAGGAGTGTGATAATTCGCACGAAATACTGTTGGTCACAGTAGTGTCTGGTAAGTGACCACACAAACGAGCATCGGTATTGTCATCTAGATCTCCATATCCGGGCAAATATACCATGCCCCCATTCTTTAGCCTATAATACGATTGTTCACCTTTTAGATACACAATGGGTCTGCACGCGATGTGTGTTAGTTTAGTGTGAGCACCACCGACAAGCACGCCGCTATTGAAAATATCGACATCTACTAAAATACCATCCCAGTCTGTGTTGTATATGTGTTCGGGAGTATCTTTGATGATTTGTGGAACAGAGTCTGTGGTGTTGTTTATACTGTGCATAATGAGTCCGATATTGGGTTTATCGCCATATTCGTCTGCTTGTGTTTGTCCGCTGTGATTATATTCTTCCACATATCCATTATTATTGAAGAAATAAGACTCTCCTTGCTGAATTAACCTTGTCGGTATGTGTCCAGTATGTCTGTATGCCAGAGTGGTATTTCGATATTTAATTTTGGTGTAATCCCTATAGATGGGGATGTACGAATAGTCATTTTGCCAGATGTGTGTCTTGGTGACATCGAACTCGTTCTCCTGTTTTCTCGCCCCTTCGTCGCGGGTCAGCACGTTCATCGTATTTGTTCCAGTATTTATCTTTTTGCGCCGAATAATTTTTACAACAGAGTCCGACCGGGATGTTTTTGCGATTAAAATGTTTGTCCCTAACACGAGATTATCATCATCATCATATACGGGTTCCATGTTATAGGGAACATCGTTAAACACGTAGCTTACTATTTTACGGGGAACATCTTCAAACTGTGGGTACCATCTGGTTTTTAGACGACACCCAAAGGTGGGTGTACCAGTGAATCGGACGATGTTAACTTCTCCCAGAGATCCTGTGTTATAATCCACTGGGGTTTTCCATACATTATAGTTGCCGGCGGCAATCTTGCATTCGTGTAGCGAATGTACAGGTTGTTCCATGTAGTCGTACTCTGTGTCGTTTTTTACAGTGTGCGTTTCATTTTTTCTAATATATGTGTATTCATTTCCCTTAAAACAAATGCATCTGAATTGGTTCGTACATTTGGCTATATGACTCGGTGCATTACCATACATCTTTTGACTTCGAAACCCAAGGGGGTTCAAATCTTTTTGCACAATGTATAGTTTTCTGTCCATAATATATGGCTCTTCGGATACAATCGTTAAGCCGGGTGGGATATATGAGTATTCAAGTGCACGGATATTGTGAGACGTCTTGTCCGTTTCTTCGATTAGGTCATCTTGGTCGTACACTACGTCGTCTCTACTAAATTCGCTAACTATTTCTGTCTTACTCCATATCTGTCTGGTATTTTCATCTGTGTACTGATTAATATCACGATCAGGGTGTTTATATACAAACGCATATGTCGCATATGGGTCTAGAACTGTATTTTGATCGAACAGTTTTTGAACTGCATTCTTTACAGCATTGTTGTTGTCAATATCTAAAATTGGAGTTAATCCAAATGTTTCACATGTTTCGTCGGAGACAATGCCTATCATGGGATCATTGTAGTATGGATGATCAGTCAGGCTGTCCAATATACCCCTGGCTTCTAGCGGATATATGTAATGATCACTCAATTGATTAAAGCTAGATACGTTGAGTTCAAAGTGTGGTACACCCGGCTGGAGAGCACTATACTTATCGAAAGTCACTCCCTCCTCGTTAATGGTACATTCATTTCCAGAAACACATTTCATTGTTAGGTTAGAGTTTGAATTTCCCTGTGCGAGCCCGAGAAGAGATAATTCACCAGGTAATACAGATGGGATGTATGTGTCAGTGTATTCAACAATATCTGTGTTCTCGTCTCTGTAGTGTGTCAGTGGGATGTTCATGAACGTTTCTGCAGAGGAATTCAATTTGATTTGATCCGACACGAATGCATGGTCTCCACACCCGTCTTCTATGCAGTTTGCTGAAGTCATGATGGGGTTCAGAGCGTGGTCGTTTAATTTTTCAGCATATGCCTGTAAATTACGGGTGGCGATACTCAATATACCTCGTCCAGCCCCGAGTTCAAATGTAATCATAAGTTCAGTCGCTAACCCATATATGCCACCAATTGCAAGCAAACCCATTTCTATAGCAGTCGGGGCAGATACGATACAATGTGTATGGAAAAGTGTTCGAACCCAGTCGTTATTTGTCGCTCGGAACGCAACAGCTTTAGCACTGGCTGTGAAAAACGAAGCTTCGATGGACACTTGATACCACTCGTACATACCTGGCGTGCCTATGGATTCGTGCAAGGCTTCATTGTCTGTCGAAAACCCTGTAAATTTCTTCTGAATGACACATGGTGGGTTAGAACAAGACCCAGTTTCGTACCAAAAACTAACCTCTACGGAAGTAGGGGCTGTATCGCCAACCGATTTATCACTTGCTTCGCTTTCAGCCGCACCCTTAGACTTCTTCTTGACCGCTCTGCCGGCTTTACCCGTTCTTCTATACATCCGGTTTACTCTAGAAAGGGTTCTTGATATCATGGCTCTGTATTGAAATATTTTGCTTTTCATCTTTGAAACCAACAAAACATCGGCTTTCTTAAGTATTGGAAACCCTGGAGGATCGACCCCATATCGTTTGTATTTGCGCAATGTGTGTATGCGATTGTCTAGGTCTTTCCTCATTTTGTTCTGCGATTGTGTCCATGGCTTTTGTATAGCCTTAGGCTTTTTCTTGATTTTCTTGAAATTACGCCGCGTAGCTGCACGACCCTTCCGCACAGCACGTGCGTTGTGAGTGGAAATGGACTTTGCATCCCCCGCGTTCCCTCCTAATCTTAACCACTTCGACCCCTTTGCCATCGATGCCATTTTGTTATATATTTTACTATCTACAGCAGTCAGAAGCTTTTTCGGAGAAGGGAAACCAGCAGGGCTCGCTGACACCTTTGCCCCCCCCAATGTAGCGTGTTCGTCCAATACATTGTAACAGTATGACACTTTCGTGTTTTGGGAATATGTGAAGGTGTATCCCGATTTTTGGAGCTCGTAGTAAGAATATCCCACATCTACTGGTATGATAAATAGAGGGATAGCCATCCCCATGTCAATTTTTTCGATATTGTGCGCTCCAAGCATGCACATAGCCCCTTGGCAGTTTTCCTCTGCCCAGAGGCGCAATGCAATTTGAGCTCGGAACATTTCATTTAAATGGTATGTATATGTCGTTTTTTCAAGTAAGGAAAGCTTGTCGGCTTTGTCGCGAACATCCAGTTTGCATAGTGTTGGACTGCTCGATCGTGTGCCGGTTTGGTGCGTATAGTGTTGTGGATGTTTTTCGACCATGTTATCATCCCCGATTGGGGTTCTGAAATCGACGTAATAGTCATTGCAATTATACTTTGCTGGCTGTGTCTCGTGATTATACCACCAAGCCATCATGTAGGACGTGCTACTGGTTAATTTACCATCATCACCACCGTGTCGACACTCCTCCTTTGTTGGAGTTTCCCACCCAATGCTGGCACACGAATCCTCCCCAATATCGAATGCGCCATACCGTATACCTCCCGTGGCAACTGTATTCCACATTGTACAGAGTGCACCTGGGTCTCCGCGTTCTACGACCTTTTTGGTCTGTCTCACCTCTCCAGAATGACTGACATAATCTGTATAATTCATAACATCTGCGAAGTTAATTTCCAGCGTTTGCACTACTCGAGTAAAAAATTGGGTATATGTTTCAGCTGTCTTGTGTATTTCGTCTCCATTATTAACCCCCAACCCGCAAATGTCAACAGCACAATTAACTTGCGTGGTGGTTTTAATGTCTGGTATTGAGCACCATAATTCGTTTTCTTTGACCTTTTTCATATAGATTTTTTTCCAACGATTGTTAAGTACTGTGGTGCCCTCATAAAATATGTTATCTTGTTTTGCGTGACGTTTTGGAAGCCCAAGATTGAGTTTATCGCATGTTTTTGAAATCTCGTACGCTATGTCGAATGTCTGGTCTGTTGGGTATTCGAAAGAGTTGTAGTGGTGTGTGGAACTCAGGCGAGATTTGTCTGGGTTTACTGAGGATTCATCAAAACGCAGGGTCTCCATATTGACTTCTTCTTTCGTATATTCAATTTCTTTGTCTGCAGTTTCTGTAAGAATAACAGGATTTGACGAGGGGTCGTTTACTTTGTGATTAAACCAATCTTCAAGATTCCATTCTGCTTGTGTTGACACAAAAAATAGAAACAGTAGCCATAGCATTTTATAAGAAAAAGTGTGATATAAATACGCGCCAGCTGTTTATAACATTTTACTGTTATAAATACGACACATAGTTATAAAAGATGCGGGTTCTTATTTTATTCATGATTGGACATTTGGTAAAAGGATCTCCGTACATAGACGGGGAGGGTGTTGAGCAAGGGGAGTGCACTGTATCTGACCCGTGTAGTTTGGGGACGTGCGTAGGGGGCGCATGTCAGTGCGGAGAGGATGTAGACTGTTCCGAGGGAAGATGTTTAGATTATAAGTGTTCAAAGGGATATGGAGACTGTACGAGTGGTTCAATGGACGGCGACGAAACCGATATCGATTGCGGTGGTATCTCATGCATGCGTTGCCCTCCTTTGTCCAAATGCAATGTTGATTCAGATTGTCAATTTAACTCGTGTCAGGGCGGTCTGTGCATAAGTTGTAGTGATAGTGTTAAGAACGGTGACGAAACAGACGTGGACTGTGGTGGGAGCTGCGGTGTATGTGGGTCTTCTAAAACCTGTTCTCGATACTATGTTGACGATACGACAGAACTATACGTACCTACTGTGAGTGGTAGTGTAAGTTTCATCCAAAATGGCAATGAAGTACAGTATGAAATATCTCCCCAGTCGTGTGTCCAATCGACCGCACAAACGAGTGTGCCTTTTACTTCGGCACAGTGTGATTCCGAATGCACCATACAAGTAGGTGTTTATAACTCTGCTGTTCCATCAGAAGACGGATGCATATGTAACACGATTGAAGAAAGAGATGTGGATGATAGCGTGTATGAGTTTGAAAATGCTTGGGCGGGCTCTAGCCTGGATCAACGGAAGAGTTATTGGGCAGATCAGTGGGGGTACGATGATGATTTCGAACAAAAGTGGAATACAGAATGTGACAGTGTGTGTTTTATGGGGGGGTTCTCCGGAATGATAATAGATATTATTTCTAACAGTGAAATTGTTAGGGATGGAAAATGCAGATGCCTTTATACTAGGAGCGTCACTAGGAGTTTGGCACCGGAGGAATGCAGTCCACTTTGCTCGGGCGCCTTTTATATGGACAGTGGGGTCTGCAATTGCTGCCCAGAACCAGATTGTCCATCGACATCGCCGTGTACTGAAATTTCTGGTTCGTACACATGTCATTCTTGTTCTGATGTGGAGAAAAATGGAGACGAAACAGACGTTGACTGTGGTGGGAGCTGCGATGGGTGTGGTGGTTCAAAAATATGCATTCTGGACAGTGATTGCACGACAGGCGTGTGTTCTGAAAACACATGCGTGGGTTGTGACGATACTGTTAAAAATGGAGACGAAACAGATATAGACTGTGGTGGCAGTTGTCCTACATGTGCTCAGGGGTTATCCTGTAGTGATGATTCGGACTGTGCTGGCTACTGTGATGGCACATATGGCACTTGTCAAAGTTGTCAAGATGGGATAAAGGGTCCGTCAGAACCAGTAACTGATAATGGGCGCTTGTGTGGAACACTTCCGAACGACAGCGCATGCTATGTCGGAGAAGATTGTACAAGTGGATACTGTGAAGGATCTATGTGTAGAGAATGTATAGACGATGCACAATGTGGTTTCATATGTCAAAATCACCAATGCATAGAAACTGATATAGGCAATACTTGTAGTTCAGGGACATTTGATCACGACTCTGGCATGTTAACGCCGTGTGAAAACTGCCCTGCGGGGTACACAAGTGTGACAAACGCTCGTGAATGTATTTTGTGTGAGGCTGGAAAACATTCTGAATCAGGTGGATCATGTGAGAACATTGCCTGTGGAAATGGAAACCACATACCCGCCCCACCCATTTGCCATGGCGAATGCAGCGTGATATTGATAGGGTCTGTAGATGAATACGCATGTGAGTCCTGTACTGGGAGATGGTATGGCGAGAAGTGCATTTACCATGCAGAGTGTAGTGCTGGTCAGAAATGGGACGGAACGCAGTGTGTGACGTGCGGTCATGGTTCGTATGGTAACCTCTACTGTACAGAAAGTGTTTGTGACACAGCCCCGTGCCAAAATGGCGGGGTGTGTATAGAAAAAGACGGTGATTGGGAATGTCTTTGTAAACCTGGCTTTTCTGGAAAGGTATGCCGGATTGAAGGTTTGCAGTGTGTACATGGTAATAACGACTGCGTTTGTGATGATGGATATTTTGGCGAGTACTGTGAATATTCTTACATATGTAACAGCATGGTATTGACACTGGATGGGTGTATCCCTCGGTGTGTTGATAGAGCTGAAAAACAGTCACAATCTTGCTTGTGTGGGGACACAAAGTTGGATGGTCAATACTGTGTGGATGGTGTGAGCTACCAAAAGTGTGAGAATGGGCTTAAAGATTGTTTCGATGGCACAGATGTGGTGCCATACTATTTTAATGGTCATCAAAAGAATTTTCTTACAGGGTGTACAACCACTGGCACAGCGAATTATGTAAAAACCCCTTTGACAGTGGCTGATTGCGTGGAAATAATTACACCATGCACACACAATGACAACTGCATTGACTCTGTGTGTATAGGTCAACTTTGCCGAGACCCTTGCGATGAGAACGAGTTCTACAACGGAACATGTAATACTCTAACAAATTGCGATTCTTGCTACCCAATTACTTATTGTGCGGCTGGTACAGGGAAAACTGTGTCTGTGAAAGAAGATGGAGTATGTGACGCATGTGTTCAAGGAAAATACCAAGATGGCTATGCGTACGAGTGTGAAGACCATATGGTGTGTGAAAATGGTGAATTTGAGGAACCAGGAACAAGCGAGACAGATACACAATGCCATGCTCCTATAACTTGTACCGCACCAACATACCAAGTGTTCGGTGTATGTCAAGATTGTGATGGATATGTTCAAGGCGGGAAATGCTTTGGGTTTAGCGAGTGCCCAAGCACCCAATACAGCAAAATTCCACGTGGTTGGGACGGGACTGCTGATGTAACTTGTGTCGATCGCCGCACATGTGCAAGTGGGACCCCGTACATTACAGAGAGGGTGACCGAAGATACGATTTGTGTTGATTCTACTTTAGATGAATGCATGCTTGCAGGTGTGAACTTTTCACATGTAAAGTGGCAAGATAGGGATCAACTTTTTAGAGCTAAAGTGGTAACCATGGATAGTGTTATTATACCCATGCTTTTATGCGTCAACACTGTGTTATCAAAGGATGGGGTACCTATTACTGTGTCTGACCAAATAAATTCTCAAGGGACATACGCTTATTCTTTCAATGCGACCACATCTTTATGTACAGAAAAAAGACCCTTTGATGAACGCGAGTGCAATGTAATCGAGGTCAATTCCCAAAAATACGATGTTTGTATATCTAAATTCGTTGCATGCGGATGTAACGGGTGTATACACGGCGAATGCGACGGAACGTGTTCAAATTGCACAAAGCTGCCTGATGGTACTATGTTTGAGGGTGACAAATGTGACCAAATCGCCGATTGCTACCAGTGTGTCCATGGTGCATGTACAGGTGACTTGAGAGACTGTACATGTTCCGAAGGATACGAAGGATACTTTTGCAATTCAGACATTAACGAATGCACCAGGGCTCCGTGTGGTAATGGCACGTGCCACGAGAGTGGAACAGATAGCAGTGTCGCGTTGGGCAACTACACGTGCTCCTGTGCAGACGAATTTGTTCAAACAACTAGTGGTGATTTGACATGTACTCAGAATTGCACAGCCGGTGATTGTGGAAATGGATATTGTTTAACCACTGGAAGTTGTAATTGTAATACAGGGTGGGAAGGGTACAAGTGCGGTGTTGCAGAGTGTGATATAGAATGTGCAGAACACGAGGTGTGTTTTGCAAATGCGTGTGTTGGCGGGTGCGATTCATCGCCGTGTGACATAGGTACATGTACCAACACAACAGGAGGCACACACACATGTGCATGTCCTGTCGGGTACGATGGCGCCGAATGCGAGATCGACATTAACGAGTGCGTATCCAAACCGTGCAACGTCACAGGCATGTCCAGCTGCACCGATGGTGTGAATAC
>TARA_B110000858_G_scaffold174576_1_pt1 | contig 11762 bp, 9 predicted proteins | sample TARA_B110000858 | Tara Oceans TARA_B110000858 (sample SAMEA4398247) | marine metagenome | biome: Polar Biome; feature: [SRF] surface water layer (ENVO:00010504); material: water (ENVO:00002006), including particulate matter (ENVO:01000060) such as... | depth 5 m | reverse complement strand
CAGCCAGTAGTAATGATCTCAATTCATGGTGACCTTGATGCGTTTGCTAGAAAGACTATTTCGCAGGACGTTCGTAACGAGTTAATGCAACTATCGTCAGTCAATCAGGTCAATAATTTCGGTGATAGGCCATACGAAATTAGCATCGAAATCTCTGAGCATAACCTGCGCCAATACGGCTTGACGATGAGCGAAATTTCGCAGGCCATCAAAAATTCGTCGATTGATATGCCGGGCGGCACGATCAAAACAGCGGGCGGAGATATATTGCTGCGCACGATCGGGCAAGTCTATACCGGTGCCGAGTACTCACAACTAGTGCTACGAACATTCCCGGATGGCACTCGATTGATTTTGTCTGATGTTGCGACCATCACGGATGGGTTTGTAGAAACAAGTGGCTACAGTCGCTTTGATGGCCGACCGTCTTCGACATTGCAGGTGGTTGCTGGAGGGCAGCAAAATGAGATTCAGACCGCGAAAGATGTAAAGAATTATCTCGCTGGAAAATCGAAGCTACTTCCGAGCGGCATCAAGATGGAAACCTGGATTGACCTTCCACGCTATCTTGAAGATCGTCTAAAAATGATGAATTCGAACATAATCAGTGGAGCGATTCTCGTATTTCTCGTTCTATCATTGTTCTTACGAATGAAAGTCGCATTTTGGGTCATTATTGGGTTACCCGTGACGTTTCTTGGTGCGCTATGGTTGATGCCCGTCTGGCCGGTAACGATTAATGTGATTAGTCTTTTCGGCTTTATTGTAGTTCTTGGTATCGTCGTAGACGATGCGATCATTATCGGCGAGAGCGTCTACACTAAAATTCGAGCTGATGGTCAGTCACTTAATAACGTCATTCAGGGCGCACATAAGGTGGCAATTCCAGCGACATTCGGTGTTTTGACAACCGTTGCCGCGTTTGCACCGATGATGTTTATCGGTGGTGCAGCCGGAACTTTCTTTGAGGCAATGAGTTTCGTCATTATTCTCTGCCTGCTTTTCTCGTTAGTTGAATCAAAGCTCATATTGCCATCACACCTTGCGCGCGCGCGTATTCCGGATATCGATGAAGATGATCTATTTTATCCGCAGCGTTCGATAGCATTTAAGGAGCGTATCCCACGATTTTTTCTAAAGATTCAGCGCCGTATACAGCATCGGCTGCATCGTTTCATTGAGAAGACATACCGGCCATGGCTTGAAAGAGCGGTCGACAATCGTGGCCTTACCTTATCGGTTTTCGTGGCCGTCTTGATATTATCGGTTGGCCTCATCATGAGTGGCGTAGCACGCGTGGTTTTGTTTCCAGAAATTGAATCGGATTTCATGCAAGTAAACTTCGAGATGGAGGCGGGTACTCCACCAAGCCAAAGAGATGCTGCACTTACATTTATTGAATCAGAATTGTTATCGATGAATGAAGAGTACGTACGTGAACACCCTGGTGAGCTTCCGATGATTCAACATTTAGGGATCTTTACGCGGGGTGACCTTGCCGCGCAATTATTTGTCGAGATCCCTATGACACAAGAGCGCCCATACTCGATGACAGAAATCGCCGCAATGTGGCGTGATCGAGTGGGCGAGATTCCCGGCATAAGAGATTTGAAATTCCAGGGCGAGAATGGTTTTGATAGCGGTGATCCAATCAACTTGCGATTAAGCGGCGCTAATTATGAAGCACTTGAAAGTGCCGCTGAAGAACTTGAGGCTGAATTATCCTCATTTGCGGGCATATTTGATATTTCAAATTCTGCGTTTGCAGGTGGAGATGAAATTCGACTAAAGATAAAGCCAGAAGCAGAGGCATTGGGACTGACGCAGTCATCCTTAGGGCGGCAAGTACGCCAAGCTTTTTATGGGGAGGAAGCGCAGCGCATTCAGCGCGGTAGAGACGATCTTCGAGTGATGGTGCGATATCCCGCTGACGAGCGTCGCTCGATCATCAATCTTGAAAACATGAGAATTCGAACGCCGAGTGGTGATGAGGTTCCATTTGCCTCTGTAGCGGAAATTGAAATCGGGAAAGGTTACTCACGAATTTCACGTTTGAATCGAGAGCGTGCAGTTACAATTACTGCTGACCTGGATTCGGACTTGGTGGCGCCGCAGGAAATAATTCGCAATCTCTCTGAAAGCTTTATTCCAGATTTATTGGCTCGATACCCCGGTATTAGTTATGGGTTGGAAGGTGCCAGCAAAGATGAACGCAAGTTGATATCTGAGCTGTGGCTCGCCTTAGTGGCGGCTTTATTTATGATATATGCGCTAATCGCAATCCCCTTGCGCTCATACAGTCAGCCATTACTTATTATGTCAGTTATTCCATTCGGTGCCATCGGAGCCATCGCCGGACACGTTGTTATGGGCAAAGCGATAAGTATGTTCTCGCTATTTGGGCTTTTTGCATTGGCAGGTGTCGTGGTAAACGACAGCTTAATCATGGTCGATTTTATCAATAAGGCAAGAGCGAAAGGTGTGGCTGTGCGGCAGGCTGTGATTGAATCTGGAACACAGCGATTTAGAGCTATTATTTTGACATCTTTCACGACGGCTGCTGGATTGTTGCCGATATTATTTGAGACCAGCTCGCAAGCGCAGTACGTTATTCCCACCGTGATTTCGATCAGTTTTGGCATCGTATTTGCGACTGTGATTACACTACTCCTTGTGCCATCACTGTATATGTTGCAATTAGATGCAGTCGCGCTTGTCCACCGCATCAAAGATTGGATGATGGGTTATCCGTCATCAGCTCAATCGGAATAGACGATATTGAATAATAATAGCCAGCTTGCAAAAGAGGGCGCTATTATTGGACTGCTGGCCTATACGATGTGGGGCCTGCTTCCGATTTATTTAAAGCAGGTAAGCGATGTATCAACGACGGAAATTCTTGTTCACCGCGTAATCTGGGCACTGCCGTTCGGTGCTTTGATCATCTATTTTCGCCGCCAGTGGCACGAGGTCCGTAGCGCTTTTTTGGATAAGCGTAAGCTGGCCTGGCTCGCGCTGGCGGCCGCGGCGATCTCTGTCAACTGGCTAATCTATCTGTGGGCCGTTAATAATGGTCGGATATTCGAGGCCAGTCTCGGCTACTACATCAACCCTCTGATGTATGTGCTTGTCGGGGTTCTTTTCCTGGGCGAACGCCTGCGCCCGTGGCAGCTGGTCGCAGTGACTCTTGCGACGCTCGCTGTAATGGTACTGAGCATCAGTCATGGGCAGGTTCCCTGGGCTGGGATTTCATTAGCAGTATTATTTACAGTGTACGGAGTTATTAGAAAACAGATCGATATAGGTGCAATGCCCGGACTTTTTGTTGAGATTCTGATTCTCTTTCCGTTTTCGATCGCTTGGTTGCTGATATTAATGAACGGCGAAAATGCAATTTTTCTGAAATACAGTCTAGGTATGGATGGCCTATTAATCCTCGCAGGCCCTATAACAGTGATGCCATTATTGTTATTCGCTATTGCGGCGAGACGATTGTCGCTCACGACAATCGGATTCTTGCAGTTTATCGGTCCGACCTTACAGTTTCTTGTCGGTTTGTATTACGGTGAAACGCTCACTACCGCTTACAAGATTTGTTTTGCCCTAATCTGGATCGCCGTCGCTGTATTTATTTATGATGCCATGAAGCTGGCAAAGAAAAAGCCCCTGCCGATAGAATCAACAGGGGCTTAATATCTTACGCAGACGGCAAGTTCCAAGACTAAGGCTATGGGCGCCTACTTGTTTGCTTTGCGTTCAGTCGCTTCCTTTACGACTGCATCAGCAACATTTTGCGGACAAGGTGCATAGTGGCTGAACTCCATCGAGAACTGTCCGCGACCTGACGTCAGCGTACGCAGATGGCCAATATAGCCAAACATATCAGCGAGTGGTGCATCTACCTTTACACGGACGCCTGTAGGACCTGCGTCCTGAGATTTGATCATACCGCGACGCCGGTTAAGGTCGCCAATTACGTCACCAACATTGTCGTCAGGCGTAAATACGTCGACTTTCATGATCGGCTCAAGTATTTGAGGGCCAGCCTTCGGCACTGAGTGGCGGTAGGCTGCCTTGGTTGCGATTTCAAACGCGAGAGCAGATGAATCAACGGCGTGGAATGCGCCGTCGAGTAAGGTGAATTTGACGTCGAGCAGTGGGTATCCGGCCATCGTGCCTTCGACCATGCAAGATTTAAACGCTTTCTCGATCGCACCCCAGTATTCACGCGGAACGTTACCGCCCGTTACTTTGGATTCGAATTCGTAGCCGGCATTCTGTTCGGCAGGTGCAATCTCATATTCGATCTTGCCGTATTGACCTGAGCCACCCGATTGCTTCTTATGGGTGTAGGTGTCTTCGATCGTGCGTGTAATCGTCTCGCGATAAGCAACCTGCGGTTTACCCATCTCAACGTCAACGTTATGGGTGCGTCGTAGAATATCGACCTTGATGTCGAGATGCAGCTCGCCCATACCCTTGATCAGGGTTTCACCAGAGTCTTCATCGGTAGCTACCTGGAATGAAGGGTCTTCCTGAACCATCTTGTTCAGAGCGACGCCCATCTTCTCGGTACCAGCTTTGTCTTTCGGCGAGATGGCAATAGAGATTACAGGATCCGGAAATACCATCGGTTCAAGTGTTGCAGGATTATCTGCATCAGCGAGCGTGTGGCCTGTGCGCGTGTTCTTCATACCGAGGAGGGCAACAATGTCACCCGCTTGAGCAGAATGGAGCTCTTCACGAGCGTCGGCATGCATCTCGACGATACGACCGATTCGTTCATTCTTGCCGGTAAAGGTATTTACGACGCTGTCACCTTTCCTTAATGTACCCGAGTAGATACGAGTAAAGGTCAGGGCGCCGTAACGGTCGTCCATGATCTTGAATGCCAGTGCCCGTAAAGGCCCTTCCGGATCAACAATTGCAAATCCGCCGGTCTCGTTACCCTCGAGATCGATTTCCGGCTGCGGCTTCACTTCCGTTGGGTTCGGAAGATAATCAACAACTGCATTAAGAATATTCTGTACACCTTTGTTTTTAAAGGCCGAACCACAGAAGGTTGGGAAAAAATCGAGTGCAATGGTGCCCCTTCGAACGCAGCGCTTCAGATCATCGATCGACGGCGTTTCACCTTCGAGATACATTTCCAGGAGATCATCATCTTGTTCGACCGCCGTCTCGATCAGCTTCTCACGCCATTCAGCAACCAGTTCAAGCATGTCTTCGGGTACATCGCCAATCGTGTAGGACTCGGGGTCACTAACATCACTCCAGATCCACGATTTTTCAGTCATCAGGTCGACAACACCGACGAAATCATCCTCGATACCGATCGGCAAAACCATTACTAGCGGGTTTGCAGCCAGTACATCTTTAACTTGTTGCACAACGCGATAGAAGTCCGCGCCAATACGATCAAGCTTATTGACGAAAATTATACGAGCAACTTCCGAGTCGTTCGCGTAACGCCAGTTCGTTTCAGATTGGGGCTCAACGCCACCAGAACCGCAGAATACACCGACACCGCCATCAAGCACCTTAAGTGAGCGATACACTTCGATCGTGAAGTCTACGTGCCCCGGAGTGTCGATGATGTTCATGCGGTGGCCGTCCCACTCACAGCTGGTCGCTGCAGACTGAATCGTAATGCCGCGCTCCTGCTCCTGGTCCATAAAGTCCGTGGTGGCTTCGCCATCGTGGACTTCGCCGGTTTTATGAATCTTGCCAGTGAGCTTCAGTATGCGCTCTGTGGTGGTGGTCTTGCCCGCGTCAACATGGGCGAAAACTCCGATATTTCGATATAAGTTAAGGTCTGTCATTTCTCTGCTTCTGCTCTGTTAGTTGTTTCCTGGTACCAACCATCAATTACTGACATACCGTTAGGTGCTCTCATGGAGTTCTAGCAGCGAGAGCCCGGCAATAAATCGAGGTGGACGCACGTAATTCCTTGCCGGTCCTTAATGCACTTCCTGGCAGCAGCTATGGCGCTGCAAATCAGGTAGGACGGGCTTTCGGGCGCGGATAATAACAGTGCAGGGCGGCCTAAACCAGTCCCAATGTCGACACCACCCAACGAGTCATGCCAATCATTCGAAAAATTAATATAAACAGTAGGTTAACGTATTGAAGTCAGCGACGAAGAATCGCAATCCAGCGCGCGATATTGAGTAGGCTCATTAACGACGCCGAAACGTAGGTCAGTGCCGCAGCAGTTAGCAGCCTGCGGGCATGAGGGCGGTCAGCTGGTTTGAGGGTATTGAGTTTATCCAGAAGGGGTAGTGCTCGATTGAAACTGGCGTCAAATTCGGTCGGTAAAGTAAGGCCGTGCACGATCACTGAACTGCCAAGCGTCATGAATCCCGCGAGGATGGTGATGATGCCTAGGGCTGGAACCCGAGTTAGCAGGCCTATAAAGGGCGATATCACTAGCAGCCCAGCGCCGATTTTCTCGATTTTACTCATTATTCTGACGAGACGCGTGCGCCATTTGAGCGGTGCGTAACCATGGTGATCCTGCAATGCATGGCCAACCTCATGAGCTGCGACTGTAATTGCTGTTAATGATTGTCCATCGTGCTTATCTGGAGTCAATCGAACAGCCTTCGCGATTGGATCGTAATGGTCACCAGACTCCGTTGACTCTACGACCACGGATTGTAAGCCGTTAAAATCTAACAGGTGTCGCGCGAGGCTGGCACCGGTTCCCGCGTAGCGATCTGCCGGCTGACTGTACTTTGCGAGTACACGATTCACCCATATCCCGGGACCAAGAATCAGTGCAATTGTAACTACGATAATGATGAGGTAAGCCATCGATCTATCGTACCGGCAATGTTGCAAAAGGTCTTCCATAGAACGGCTTTGCTTATCTAGTAATAAACTATAAGGCCAGCATGACTGCCGTCTCAGTACCGGCGATTGCTTTCTTTTGGCCTATGTAAGCTTTACATAAAGAATGTGCCGCAGAAGATAGAATAATGCATTAAATTCTTAATATTTATTTTAATTATTTTTAATAAATTATTGATATATATAAATATAATAATTTTTAAGTAGGTTTTTCAATATTGACTTATGACCATTGATTTTGACGGAGGGAGTAGTGGGCGGAGCGACCATCCTTGGCTGGATAACTGCAGGCATGCAGCTAAAAATGGACGTGCGTCACGGCGGTGCAATATCAAGCTTATCGCGACACTGCGAGATACTTTCTGGCGGCCAGTCTGGAGGATAAATGGAGGGTCCCATCCATACCCTCGCATTACTTGATGGTATTAAACTCGATCGAAGCAGTTATGAGGCCTTCTTGCGCTATGTTTTGCCAGATATTGCTGCTGCGTGGTCCGCTACTGCCTGCCAAACACGCAGGATGTTTCCGTTGAGTATCTTCTGGATGTCATCTTCGCTATAGCCGCGATCCAATAGCCCCTGAATAAGCGTCGGATACGCTGAGACGTCTTTTAGGTCGATCGGTAACGAGTCGCCAACGCCGTCATAGTCCGAGCCGATTCCGACGTGGTCAATGCTGGTAAGTGCCACTACATGATCGAAATGGTCGAGGACATTATCGAGCGACGAATACGGAAACCTCCCGTGATCTATTTCGTAAATGGCCGGAAATTCTTTACGTATTTCGGATTCTGATAACTCAGGATGCTCTGCAGTAAATAGCGCGTTGGCTTCGCGTCGAGCCGCTGAATACTCTTGCGCTTCGGCGGTAATGAAGCCTGAGCCGAAGTTGATCTGTATTACACCGCCGTTTTTAGCCAGCGCGATAATCATCTCATCACTCATGTTCCGCTCGAAGCCCGGTGTGAAGTGCCTGGCTGATGAATGTGATGCTATTGCGGGTGCATTCGTAATCTCCATAACCTCCCAAAAGGCGTCATCGGATACATGGCTGATATCGACCATGATGCCAACGCGATTCATCTCAGCTACCACTTCAGCGCCAAAGTCGCTCAGTCCATTCCATTGGCGGTTTGAGTCATAGGAGGAATCAGATATATGGTTTGAGAGGCCATGCGTTAGGGTTATATAGCGAATACCACGATCATGAAAGTGCTGCAAATTGGCCAGATCGCCCTCGATCGGCGAGCCATTCTCCATTCCGAGCGGCATTGAAATAATACCGATCTCAAATTGATTCCTGACGTCTGCTGGAGATCGAGCAATTGCGAATTTATCAGGCCACTGTTGAGCGAATCCTTCGACCATATTGATTAATTCTTCGGCAACTTCGCGTGATCGACCTTCAGCCTCCAGTATAGATGGTGTGTAGATGGACATGAACGGTGCATTCAGTCCGCCGGATACCGCTCTAGGATAGTCGAAGTCGCCGTCATTAGTGGCCTCGGAGATGTCGGCCAGTGAGTTCACAAGTCGATACGGCACATCGACGTGTGTATCGACAATGATGCTGTTCAACGCAATCGCATTTGCATTGGGAATGGCTGCCTTAGCTTCAGGTTCCGCCGTTTGGCTGCACGCAGAAATAAATATTACCAATATCGCGACAGCCGCCGCATTCCGGGTTCTGTGGGTCATTTTAGGGGTACTGCGCTAGTGGAGAGGGTCGAAGATTGTAACAATACGCAGGCTCACGTAAAGGAGCAATACGATGAGCGACAACAACCCACCGGCAGACCATTTAGATTGGAAGCTCGCGCTGGCCGGGCTGCCAGTGAGCGAGGTTAACGTGGGCGGCACCTACACCCAGGCTGCGAACCCAGCGAGCAGCGGCATCAAGTGTGACCCAGGTTCGAACTTTGCCTTTTCGTGTTTCTGCAGTGATGGGGCCATTGGGCGTTTTCGCCTCGATGTGAAATCTGGCGCCGCTGGCGATGATGTTGATGTCCTTTATCGCGCCGGCCGCCACCATTGCTTTCAACATGCGTTCATCCATTAGGATTCCCCGGGAAGAAGTCGTTTTGTTCCGGAATTGATATGCCACTGTCGTCACAGTGTCGGCGAATCAGCATTTCAATCATATTGGCCACGCTACGGTGCTCGCGAGCAGCCGCTTCGCGTACTGCATCCTTCAGCCCCGGCTCTATTCGCAGGTTCAAGGTCGATACTTTGGTTTTCGCCATGCGTTACATTGTATAGTAAAAATAATTATAATGTAACGTATAGCGCATTTTTCGGTTCCACATCGATAATTTGACCCACACAGACACGTTCCCTAAGCTCTGCCGATGCAAAAACACCCTTGGCAGACACCGGGAATGCTTCTGATTTTGATGTCAGTCGCTATGCCGGTCGCATTCAGTACCTGGTCAGCATTGCTTAATAATTTTGTTATTGAGCGTGCTGGATTTACAGGCGTCGAAATTGGCATCCTGCAAAGCCTTCGCGAGGTGCCGGGCTTTCTCGCCTTCACGACTGTATTCGTGCTGCTCGTCATCAAAGAGCAGATTTTTGCCGTTATCGCGCTTGCAATCCTAGGGACTGGCGTGGCTTTAGCGGGCTTCTTTCCGAGTGTAATAGGCCTTTATTGCACAACCGTTCTCATGTCGGCTGGATTTCATTATTTCGAGGTGGTGAAGCAGTCACTATCGCTGCAATGGCTTTCCAAGGAGGAAGCACCGCAAGCGCTGGGGAAGCTCATCTCTGTGGGCGCTATCACGTCACTTGTCGTTTATGCAGTCTTGTGGGGAATGCTTGAGTTGCTCTCTCTTGACTACGTGTGGATATTCTTATTGGCTGGCGGATTGTGTTGTTGCCTGGCAGTCTTCATGTGGTTTGGGTTCCCGGAATTTCGTGCCAAACATGAGCAAAGCAGTGCACTGATTTTGCGAAAACGCTACTGGCTGTATTACGCGCTGACTTTTTTCTCCGGCGCACGGCGGCAGATATTTACGGTTTTTGCGGCGTTTCTGATGGTTGAGAAGTTTGGCTATTCGGCATCGCAGGTTGCGCTGCTATTCCTAATCAACTACGCGTTTAATTGGTTGTTTGCAGAAAGAATTGGCGGACTGATTGGCCGAATTGGTGAGCGAAGAGCGCTAACGATTGAATACGTCGGCTTGATCATAGTCTTCAGCTCTTATGCCTATGTCGAAAATCCCTATATAGGTGCAGGCCTGTACGTCGTGGATCATATGTTTTTCGCGCTGGCGATTGCGCTCAGCACGTATTTCCAGAAAATCGCGAATCCTGCTGATATAGCCAGCAGCGCTGGCGTGTCATTCACAATTAACCACATCGCTGCTGTCGTTGTGCCGGCGGCTTTAGGATTGGTCTGGATGGTTTCACCGACCGCTGTGTTCCTGATTGGGGCGGGTTTCGCTGTCTGCTCACTAGCTCTATCGCAAAACATTCCCTCTCTTCCAGAGGAGGGTAATGAGGTTAATTGGGGGTATGTGGGTAAAGCGTCCAAGGCCGATGCCACTTAGGTAGCTTTGCTAATAGTCAATATATCTTTATTTAGGGTAGCAACAAGGCCCGCAATTATGGCAAGAAAGGCTGGCGTGGAAGAGGTGATTTGCATGTTCTTTCGTACCAGCACCGTTGGTTTGATGGAGTTGACATTGTTAATGATTGCTCTTGATGAGGTAAAGATCTAGAAAGTCGAATAACTCTAGAGTAGAGCGAGTTAGGATCCAGCACATGGGCAATGCACTTTTGCGGAGTGAGATATGTTGAAAAGCATGCTGTTGGAAAGCATCAATGTTGGCCAGGCCGAAGTGATCAGCCATAAGCGTAAGACGCATGAGACTGGTATCTGCAAGGTGTCGGTCAAGCAGTCCGCCTATCTCGACGATGCAGGCGTCCGAGGCGACACGATCGTCGATTTGGAAAATCATGGCGGGGCTGATCAGGCGGTTTACGCTTACAGTGCTGATGACTACGACTGGTGGGCGAGCGAAACCGGGCGCAACTATCCGCCTGGGTTGTTTGGAGAAAACTTGACGATTCGCGGACTGCCTTCAGACATGAATGTTGGTGACCGCCTCCTAATAGGCGAGGTGATTCTTGAGGCGGCAGCACCGCGTATTCCGTGCAAGACATTTACTACTCGCATGCTGGATGCTGGATTCGGGCTGGTGTTTCGGAAGGCAGAGCGCCCGGGCGTCTATTTTCGAGTATTAAGCAGCGGTGTAGTATCGTTCGGCGATACTGTCACTTTTGTCGCTGATGGTAGTGGTGCGGCTTCAATATTAGATTTGTTCAGGTTTTACTATGCGTTAAAACATGACGCAGATGAGCTGCGCCGTTTTTTGGAGGCGCCTCTTACAATTCGTTTTCGTAAAAAAATCGAGAGTAAGTTGGAGTCGATGGCTAATGCCTCAGACTGATTCGATTTTCGCCAGCAATATATTTCCAGTCGCCGGGCGATTCCGCGCCTGCAACGTTTTGGCGCATTCTCCCAGCTTCTGATTAATGGCCCTTTATAGTGCTTCAAATCAAGGGTCATTAGATGACGCTTAGAGCTAGATCCGATGTTACTATTCTGATATGCACAACATACTTCCCTTTGCCGGTGTCATTCTTGCCTTGTTTGCCGCAGGCTGCGTCGCTGTAATTGCCTGGGAAATAACGAAAGAAGCGTCACGTGAGAGCGAGTTAGACGACGATTAGAGTTTAACGCTGACCCTCTTGCGGCCGACTGCGGTTTTTGAGGATGGAAGCGGGCGAGACGCTATACTTCGGTTTCCTGTGGGATGGCGTGGAGCCGGAGTGCCCGAAGACCTAAATTGTTATCGATGCGGTGAATCAATTGCCATGTTGTCCTTGCCCTTATCGCGACGGGATCA
>TARA_B110000858_G_scaffold198185_1_pt1 | contig 11778 bp, 8 predicted proteins | sample TARA_B110000858 | Tara Oceans TARA_B110000858 (sample SAMEA4398247) | marine metagenome | biome: Polar Biome; feature: [SRF] surface water layer (ENVO:00010504); material: water (ENVO:00002006), including particulate matter (ENVO:01000060) such as... | depth 5 m | reverse complement strand
GTCAAATGTAGTAACCTTTGTACCTGCATCTACTTTTCTACCTAGTTGAGAGTATAATTGACTTTTTGCCATATTTACAGCAGCCTGCTTATCTTCAGCACTTAAAACAGATACAATCTGATTGTTTTGACTAACCTTCTGAATAATGTATTTACTTTTTTGTCCTGTTTGAGTTTTTCCAGCAGAATCAATATAAGTATAGCTAATTTGTTCATCCAAATTAACTCCTGAAGACTTTAACTCTTCTGCTTGAATTGAGTTAATAGGTGTACTTCTTTCTTCTAAAGGGCCGTTATCTGATAAAATACTAGATACACTATCATTACTAGAAGTAATTGTACTTGCGGCTTGGTCTAATAATTGGTTTAATTGATTTCTTGATTTTTGTCTTTGGTCATCTGTAACATTACCAACCATTCCTTTATTAATCCCTTCCATTATCTGATAGGCTTGACCTAAAGCTGTTTCTTCACCTATAAAGCCTTGAGCTGCTTTATCTAAATAAACTCTCTCAGCTCTTTGATTTCTACCTTTATTAAAAGCTAAAACACTTAGACTACCCATTCCTTTTTGAATAATAGGTTCTCCTTTTGAATCTCTTTTTATAACTCTAGTATCAGTTTCTTCATCAATTTCAGTTTCAAAAAATGTAACTCCACCCATACCTTTTTCATCAAAAGTAATTTCGCTGAACTGAGGATTTCCTAGTCTTGACTGAAGATCTTGTAAGGCAGCTTCTACGCCACCTGCTGTAGGAGGAACTACTGTTCCATCTTTATCAGTATAACCCTTAGCTCTTTTCATGGTTAAATCTCTTTCTTCACCATAATTTTTAATTACTTGAGATAATATGTCAAAAGATTGCTTTCCGTTTTCTTGAAAAATTAAATTATCTTTAGAGTCAATGTTTCCATTTTGAACCAGTTTCATATTCATATAGAGTTGGTCTTTGTAAGAAGCCAAACCTTTAATCATATTAGCTTTTTCCGTTTCATTAGAAGGCATATTCTCATATGCTTTTAACTCCGCTTCTCTATATTTTTTAGCAGTATCTGTTTTTAGTTTTTGTTTCTCAGCTTCTATACCGCTTGCCCATGTTCCAACATCTGTTATTCCTTTATCAATTGCTGATAAAGTTGTTGTTGGTTTTCCTACTCCTGTGTTCCCTTTCCCTACAGAAAACATTGCTGCTGTTAATGCGTTACCTGCCATTATTTAAAATAATTTTTAAGTTTATTTAAAAAATCTAAGCTCGTATCTTTTACATCTGAACCTATTGATTTTATTTTTTCTCCAAATCCACCTAAAAAGGTATTATCAATTTGGTTTGAAAATTGCGGAGATAATATTGGGTTTCCAAAACCTTCTGGTAAATCTGCGTCCATTGTAGGTGTATTATATGTATAGTCTGTTGTAGCAGCTGGGTCTACTGTCGTTACTGGGGCTACTATTGAATCTGCCTTTGGAATAAATTCACCACCTTTGGCAATTGCTCTTAATGCTTTGTTATCTAGACCACCTAAAGATTTTGTTGCTTCAGAAAGAGTTGAGTATTTACCTGAGTCTACTAGCTTTTGAGCTGCTTTACCCATGGCATTTTTACCCATAAGATTTGCTGCTACCCCTAAGGCTGAGACTCCTGCATCTATAAAAGATCCTGTTGCTTGTCCACTTAAATCAGATGCCTGTTGAGTTAATGCATCTGCTTGCACTCCTGCTGCTGCTGCTCTGTCATCTTTTAGTGCTGCTATTTCTTCAGCGGAAGCTTCTCCTGCTGCTGCCTTTAGTTTATCTATCTCTGATTTTTCAGCTGCAAATTTATCTGCCGTAGCGCCTAAAGTAGCGTCTTGAACTTGTTTAACTTTTCCTGCTCCCGCAGCTACTCCTCTTTGGTCTCCTTCTTGAACTGCTTCTAAAATTTGAGCACCCATTGCATTACCTGTCTGAAGTTGCTTGTCGTATATATCTGTGTTAGCTCTTAGTGCATCGTAAAAATTTTGCTCTAAATCAGCTACAGCCTCTTTCTCTAACCTATCTTTTTCAAGATTAAGTCTTCCTGCTTGCCTAGCTGCATCTGTTGCTGCATCTCCAGCTAATATTCCTTTTGCTACAGAACCACCTATTGATACTGTTGCTGCTGCTATTGTTGTAAATGCTGCCATATTATAATCCTTTTATCATTTCTTTATTGTAACTATCTCCTTCAATATAACCATTCTTTTTATAATGCTCTATTAATGAGTTAGATTTTATCAATGCATAAGAGTATTTACATTTGGCTAATTTAAGAGTATTTGTTAAAACTCCAATTAATTCAACTAAAGCCTCTTTGCGATTTTTTTTGTTTTTGTATTCGAAATTAGATATAATCCAATCACACCAACCTACCTTAGAATTTGTTAAATAAATATAACCTGCACATACAGGAGTATCTCCATCATACACAATAAAACCACCTTCCCCATCGTCTGGTAAAAAGTCTTTTGGAGGTGCTGTCCATCTCCAATCACTCCACCATTTAACTAGTATATCTTGGTAATCTGTTTTATTTAATTTTCTTACAGTAAATTTCATTTACGCAAATATACGAAAAACTAAGGATTACTTTTAAACACATCAGCATCTATTGTAAATAACTCTACAGCATTAGTATTACTATTTGTTAATGTAAATTGTAAATAATACCCTAAAGTACCATATGACTCTGCTACACTGTTTTTAGTTGTAAAAATATAAGCTCCTGTAGGAATACTTGTACCTGCAGGTTCTAAATCAACAGCATTTACTTCAATGGTTTTTCTATTAGAACTTATGTTTGTAATTTTACCTACTTTTTTTATTTCACCTGTCCCAAGTAAGTCTTTGTAATAAACATTATCTCCGTAATTTATAATGTTACTTATTGAAATTGAAAACTCAATAGTTATAGTTCCAAGAGAAGTACCCGATGTTAATAAGAAATTACCAATACCCTGTGTTGACCTTAAATCAAAGTTTTCTGAACCACTTATTCTTCTAATGAAAGCAAACCAACCACCTTCTTTTTCATCAAAATAAGAAGCAGGCATATATCCTTGCCCTAAATCAGATGACAATAAGCAATCCCATGAATCATCACTTTCTAATTCAATAGTTTTAAAAACTTTTGTCGTTGTAGGTTCTTGATTAAATACTCCTGTTATACTAGAATCATAATCAGCTCCATAGTAATTATTTCTACGCTCGTTCGTATTATGGCGGTAAAGGTTACCCCCGTTGAAAGTATAAAGATATTGATTCATACCTAAAATAAAATCAGGATTGTAGCTGTAAAACGAAGGCCATCCTTGAACTGACTCACTATATGTTAATGTGTAATTTTCCATATTTATTTATTTATGTACAATTATTATCCGGACAGCAAAGTCTGTAAACAGTCCAAACAGTACTTACATCACTAGGAGCTGTTATTCTAAATACAGCATTAGTGCTTACGTTGTAATCAGAACTTAAATACTCCCACCAAACTATTTGCTGATAAACCTTTCCGTCTACCGTCATACTAGGTATGCTATATCCGGTTGCAGTATTAAATTCCGTTTGTCTTGTTACTGGACTAACGTCCGAAGCTATAAATTGAGGCAACGTATCAGCCTGAGCTTCCGTAGGAATAGTATTACTAGGTGATGTTCCATAAATATTATCAAAAGGGCCAAAGTTAGTATTTGCATTTTTGTTTGATGTTGCCTTTTTATTAGCCGCTACAGTAACACCACTACCTCCATCAGCACCGTGATATATCTCGAATTTATCGGGATAAGAATTAGCTCCTTCAACAAGAAATGCTATTAATCCTCCATTAGGTTCTAGATTAACAGAAATATCAGATATACCAGAGCCTCCTGGGGTAGCAGTACTACCGCAAGATATAGCAGGTGTACAGCTTTCACATAAAACTGAAGGACCTAGAAGTCCATTTAACTGCCTTCTATAAGTTCCATTATTTTGATAATAACCATCTGGAGCTAAGGTAATTAAATCTTCTTCGTTATAAACCGAAATAGCTGTTAAAAAGTTATTAGAATCAATATATTTATTTACTATACTCATTTTATTTTTTTATGGAATACAATTTATTGTATTGTATTGTGTTATTGAGGATATTTTTTTAGTTGAATCAACTTGAATAATATACCAATCATTTGGCACATTATAAGCGTTGTTAGTAGGGTCTAAGTAATAAGAAATTATATCTGACGGACCGTTTAGGCTTCCTCTATATAAATAAAACCCAGTAAGAACACCAGTAGTGTTATACAATTGAGTACCTACATTAATCCCATCCGCAGAAAAATATTTGGTATTTGCAGTGGAGCCACATGCACTAAGGGCATAATTTTGCTGAACTATATTAGTAAAAAAAGAATCCATTCCGCACTTACCAGCGGTAGCTGAAGCTGCAGTTACATAACTAAACTGTACAGAATTGTCGCAAGCGCGTCTGTCAAACCATAATTGAAGAGTAGCGTCAGGAATGCAACTACAGCATGAGTCTGTTGCGCTTGTTGCGCTGTAACATAATTCAATAGAATTTGGGTCTCTTAAGTCCCATACTAAATATAAAAAATCACCTTCATCATTATTTGAATAATTAAAAGAAGATTCATAATTTAAAGGACCACCTGTTATAGGTGTAGCTGTGTTTAATAATGGCAATAAAGTATTTATATCACTTTCCTCATAATTAGCATTTGAAATTAAATATTTAAATTTGTCTGTTAATGGATCAAAATCATAACTCTGACCTGCATTTTGTCTACTCTGCATTATTACTGTAGAATTATTTGCAGGTATTGTACCAAAAGATTCTTGTCCTGTTTGAGTTTTAAATAAAGAAATACCATCATCTTCTAATACAATAGAATTAGTATTATATGGACTAACATCTGTACCTATTTCCCACTTGTATCTAGTTGTTGTTGTTAAACTAACTTCTCCTTCAAAATTTACAACAATTTGTTTAACTGTTAATGTATTAGCTATTGGACAATTAAATATCACTGAATATGAGTCTGCTCCTGATACAGGTGTAACTGTTACATTAGCTGTTGTAGGGTATGATGTTGGTTTATTAAAAGTAACCTGTCCGCCACCTGATGCAACTACTTGGTCAAGAACTGATGCTCCATCATATGTAACTTCAACATTTACACTATTTGAATTATTTGCTACATCAAAAGTAACATCACCAATTATTGTTGTAAAATCTATAGTAGCTATATAAGGAGATAATGAATTATTTATATCTAATTGGTATCCACAATTTCTTTCAATTGGAGGTGTAGGTATAGATTGAGTATTACTACTTAATACAAACTCGTTCATATAAGGGTCAAACCCTCCTAATTTCTGAGTTGCAAAAGAATCAACAAACAAATCTCTAAACCAACTTCTCATACCTACTTGAGATATAATTGACAATTTATCACCTGCCCCACCTTTAGAACCTCCCTTTAAGTTCACTACAGAGCTTCTTTTAGCATCTGTAAAATAAACATCATATCCATACGAGGTAAAGCTTTCAGGATTATTACTAATTCCAAATTCCTCTATTCTAGCTAACTGAGTTCCTAGTACTTCAGGAACAGATGTTATAGCTCCTCCTGCTGCAGCATCAGATAATAAATTTTTACCAACCAATACATAGGATATCTTATCTTCTTGTAATGTTAAAATATCTGTTTGTCTTGCATGAAGTATTCTTATAGGACCATATGATGTCTCTAATGTTTTAAAATTAGCTAAAGCCAAATTAAATTGATTTAACTTATTTAAATTACTCTCTTGATTAAATACTCCACTATATGTTATATCACCAAATCTATTTGACTCTTTAAATTGTTCTTGAGATACTGAAGTAACTTTATCACCTAAAGATAAAACAGGATTTACTAGTGCATCTAAAACCTTATCACTTTCAGCTCCATTTCCAAATACATAACAATTAAAAAAAGTTAAATCTATAACTGCTGCTTGAGTAAGATTTTGGTTTTGGTCTGTATCACTTGTTCCTGATTGGTGAAATGAATCCACAATATCAAAAGTTTGTTCATTTTCATAATACAATTCATCATTTGCTTGAATTGGTTCTGTCTCAAAAATCATTAATGTAGTAGCTCTTTGAACTTCTAACTCAATGTCTCCGTAAGAATTTCTTTTATTCGGGCTACTACAATTAGGTGTTCCATTTCTAAAACATAAAAACATTCTACCATCTGCTGCGTCTTGTTGAAAAAATATTGTGTTTACTCCTGGTTGTGGATTTGGTTGAGGGTTTACATTAAACGCATATAATTGTTCATCAAATACAACAGTATTTATAGTATCATCTGAACCTCCTGATATACCATTAGTTAAATCAATATTATCACCTAAAACAAAATCATATAAGCTATCGTAATCTTGAGAAGCTGTAAATCTTTTGTCATAATCATAAGTCCTACTACCGCAACTACTACCTCTTTTAAATCTATTGGCTCTAAAATAAAATCTAACAATACTACCTGCGGGTATATTATAAGGGATAAACACGTCCGTAGGGCCAGTTGTGTCTGGATTATCTATATATGCTCCAACTTTTACTGTACAGTAACTTCCATTACACCCTGCTTTTTCTTCTATAAAAGCATTTTCAGGAGCACTTGCTGCAAATCCAGAGGGTTTTAATAACATATAAGTTCCTGGAGATTGTCCACAAGGTTGACTATCTGGTAAAAGCTCACCATCTATATCTTTATTACAAAGAAAATCTTCAACTTTACTTTCAAATTCTAAAACCTTAGTTTTTGTACACCTAAGAACAGGTCCATTTGTATCAGACTTTACATATAAATTTCCGTTATTCTTTACTTTGTCTCTATTGTCGCCTTCAAGTTTAAACCAAACATTACCAGTTGATGCTTCAGTATAAAATATATTTGAATATATTGTTCTATATCCTGTTTTAGATTCTTTAATTACAAACTTATACTTAGTTGCCCAATAAGGAGCGTAGTTATTTAAAGTAACTCTAATATTGTTTTTAGTAACAGAACCTTCACAAGGTATGTATACTGTATTTGCCGTGTCTACTAATGCGGTACTACTTCTCCCGTAGTCATCCATATATACAATTCCAACTTCATAATCTCTATTACTATGTAAACTTTGTTTTGAAGAGTCTAAAGCATATAATCCAGTCGCTGAAGTTGATGTTAAATATTCATAAGCATATATTCCTAAAGCTGTTGGAGGTTGTACTGATGTGTCGTATTTCTGAAATTTCAAAGCAGGAATTGTAATGCTAATTACATCACTTCCTTGAGAAGTTTCTATCTGAAAACCTTGACTACTATTAGTAACTCCAAAACCTTCATATTGCCATTCTGGTTTGTTTTTAGCAAGAATACCACAGTTATAAATATCAGTTACTGAAGTTCCTCTTACACCTCCTGTGCCTTGGTATTCAAAACAGCTTGAATCAATAGGAGCTACAAACTCTTGTATAGCCGTAATAAACTCAGGGCTAGATGCTAAAGCATAAACGCTAGCGTAATCTTGTTGTAAGTTAAATAAAAATGTGTATTCAAATAAATTTTCAGGTTGAGTTCCATCATCATAACTTGCATCTCCACCGTATTGACTGCTTCTATAATTAAAATCAATTCCTATCTGAGACCCTTGAACTAAATCAATTCCATCTCCTCCGAAATCAATTGAAATTTTTGCTGCGTTAACAGTTTCAGAAGGTCCTATTGAGTAAACAACAGCACTATCTGTTGCAGATATTTCATCTGTAGTTAGTGTTTCTGAAATTAAATCTAAATTGTAATCTAAATAAATTTCTTTTCCATCATTCCTTTTTTGTTTATATTCATCTTTTCCATTTTCATTTGTAATATTATATCCATCAATGTAATTTCCATACATTAATCTATTACCCATTATTGTTTGAGCTTGTGCTTTTCTAGGAACATTGTCATACAACCTTAGTAATTGTTCTTCAGGTAACGATGTATAAATCTTCTTGTTTGTAAAAGGAATAGTTTGCGATTGATTATCTAGCCAACCTTGGTCAACTTTATTGAATCTTTCAATAACATTAATTGTTTGGCTTGTTGAAAACTTAAAAATAAGGTCAACACTTTTTACATTTTTACCACCTGTATTAAATCCAATATTTACACTATTGAATGAATTAATCATTGCGGAATTATCATAGGTACTATAGTCTATTTCAAAAGGTCCTGGAGAAAAAGCAGTTTGAGAAAAAGGAGATATAGCTGAGTATTCTCCATCTTCATATTGCCATCTGTATGCAAAACTTAAAAAAAGGTCTTCCATAAAATTCTCTCCCCCTCCTAATTGAAATTGGTCTATAGTTGGGGCGTTTAAAGGCGGTGCTAAAATAACACCTATATCTTGCTCTGTAATTTGGTCTACACCTGCAATTGGTTGTAAATAATTTCTAGTAACATTTATTTTTCTTGGAGCATTTAAATTATCTGTAAAAAATAATAAATCACCTATAAGATTAATTCCATTGACTAAAAATTTTTCATCAAAATTTAATAAAGTTGTTGAAATTACATGATAAAATAAAACAAAAGATGTAGTATTATATGATACTATCATATCAACAGTTGGTGATGTTACGAACCAATAAATAGTTTCATTAGCTCCATCTTCATATGCACCTATACATCTAGCTTCTGTTAAAAGTTGATTATTATATTTTAAAGAAACCAAAAGTTCATTCCCTTTTGAGTTTTCTACAGCTCCAATTTCAGTTCCTTCAGTAGAACCTAATCTAACATTTAAAGCATCAATGTATTCGCCCTGAGGAACAATTCGTTCATCAGCACTTTTATTCATTCTTCCTTTTATGAAATTCTTTTGAATCTTAGGCATACTATTTTATCCATTTATTTTGCCCCCTTAGATTCATTAATAATCTCCCTGGGTGTATATTGCTTAATCTTAACTTTGCATTCCTTAGAAGTGCTGATTTCTCTTTTCTAGCTCTATTTATAATGTACTCTTGTATACCGTATTTGCTCTGTAATATTACAAATTTCATATAAGAATAAATAAACTCTTCAAATAATTTATTTACACTTACCTCAGCATCGTCTCCACCTTCCATTCCATCTGAAACATACTCAATAACGACTAACTCATCAGCCATGCTAGAGCTAAAATTAATTACACCTGATTTTTTATTTATTTTAAATGTAGGATTTGCATTTGCTGTTTCAGTATTTAATCCAAATCTACCACCTATAGGGTATTCAAAATACCATATGCCATTGTAAAAATAACCTTCTTGTCCATTGTAGTTACTTTGTTCATTTAAGTATATACTTTTTTTACTTCCTGTTATCCTATCATTGTCTATTGTAGAGTTTTCTGGTTTTAGAATATTTCCATTTTCGTCAAATAAAATTTTACAATTATTGTCCTGCAAATATGCACTACTCCAATTTGTTTGGATATTCTCAGTTAAAGGAAGTAACGTACCTCCTCTGTACATTGATATTCTAACCCAATTTACATAGTCTGGTGGTAATATAAATCTTAATGAATCACAGACATTTAATTCTAATATTTTTATTTCTTTTAAGGAATCATAATTTAATTCCTGTATAGCTCGTTTTGCGTGAAATATAATATTATATCTTTCTACATTATTAATTAGTTTGTCATTTCCAACATACATAACCATAAAGTTATTTACTATATCGTTTAATGAAATGTATTGATATGAACCCCAATTCTCATTCTCAGGGTTTAGTCCTCCATTTTCGTAATATTGGTAATCTGTTAAATATGCCATAATCTATCCTTCTTGTTGGTTTGCTTCTTGTTCTTCTATTTTTCCAAAACTCATTACATCTTTATCTCTAATAGATAATCCTGCATATTGTAATATTTTATTTATTAAATTTGTTTGGTCAGAAATTGGTAATTCAAAATCTTGATAATCTACAGCTGTTTCATTAAACGAAGGTTCTCCATTAGATATAAGGTCAAGATAAGTCCAATTAGGATCTTTAGGATATCTTATGTATTGAGAAAGAACAGTTCCTGTTACAAGTTGTTGTGTAGGGTAAACTGTAATGTTATTACCTCCTAAAACATAAGCAGGAAATGAAGTACTTGGTGCTGTTAATGGAGTTGCATTTAAATAAAATATTTTATTTTGCGAAACTCTTTCTACTTCTGTAATACTGCTATTTGCTACAATTGTAAAAACATCACCTACACTAATGCTCCCACTTAAAACTAATGTGGTTTCATTTGTAACCGCTAATACATTAAGTATTTCTCCTGAATTAGTTGAATTAGCTAGTAAGTCTGTTGGCTTAACTCCATTAGTAATAAATAAAGCATTTGTATCTATAAGTGTTGAACCAGTTCCCCCTGTTACTGAACCTGATGTTCTTAAATTAGGATAGTAATTTATTTTATTTATTAGATAATAATCTTCCGGTAATGTAAAATCATAACCATTAGAACTTATTAATGATTTTGTTAAAGAGAAATAATCTAAAACTTCTACCAACCCTTTTACAATATCTGCATACCCACTACCAGACACTCTTGCATTTTGTTTTACAAGCCATGAATTATACTGATAAAAGTAATCTTCAAATATATCTAATTGAGCTTGTTTTGCGTATAGGTTAAAGTCGTTTGGAGTTATATACCCAAAGTTGTTTTTATTGGCTATCGAAAGAACCGTAGCCCTTACTGTATTTATTATTGACATCTATAAAATCTTTTGACAAATATACAAAAAAAAAAGAGGCTTCTTTTTTTGAAGCCTCTTTGATTGTTATAAGTTAGATTCTAATATTTTTAGAACTTCTAATCCTTCATCACTCTGAAGAAATGAAGCTAAAATAAACAATGGGTCTTCGCCATACGGCACAGTTAAAAGTTTATTTTTATTTCCTTTTATATTATAATAAACATCTTTTTGGTTTTTTATAACTAATAACCCTTCATTTAAAAATGCAGCACATTTATTTTGAAGTTTTAATAATGGGTCATTTAAAGATTCCATAAATTCATTTGGATATCTTTTAGCAAACATTCTAACATCTCTTTTTAATTCAGCTGATGTTAATGAATCTACTCTTAATCCTATTACTACTCTCGCAATAGTTTCTAGCATTTCAAGATCTAAATCTTTAGCTAAAACTTGTGCATCTAAAGATAAATCCATTTCTTCTACATCTAAACTAGCATCCTTTTCTTTATCTACCTCTACAAATGATTGACCACTTAAAGGGTGATGTGCTAAAAATTTCTGTAAAATTTGATTTTCTTTTGGGACTCTTAAGAATCCATCTTCAAAAATAATAGGTTCTAAAAGAATATTTCCGTCTTGCTCATCTTCAAAAATACTTTTTTGATTTTTTGCATAACGCATAGACCTGTTTTGTCCTGTTTGTTCATCAAAGTATAATAAACTACTTCTTTTAGTATTTCTTGTTGGAATTGTGTAGCTCAATGGAGCTTTGTCTCTTGTAAGTTTGTAGGTTTTATCTACAAAGGTTTCTGCTTTTTTTCTCATTTGATTAAAATTAAAATTAATAAAAAAGGGGATGGGTTAGCATCCCCCTATTAAATAATATCTATATCTTATTTAAAGATAAAGAAGTTGTTTGCACCTAAAGTACATAAAGCTCTTTCAGATAAGAAGTTTACTTCCATAGCATCTAAGCTAGAAGTAGCTGCTCCACCTGCTGAACC
>TARA_B110000858_G_scaffold77533_1_pt1 | contig 11834 bp, 12 predicted proteins | sample TARA_B110000858 | Tara Oceans TARA_B110000858 (sample SAMEA4398247) | marine metagenome | biome: Polar Biome; feature: [SRF] surface water layer (ENVO:00010504); material: water (ENVO:00002006), including particulate matter (ENVO:01000060) such as... | depth 5 m | reverse complement strand
GGCAAAAAATGCCCATTATGTAGAGTCATAGCAACAGATAACACATACGCAGATGGCATATTAAGACTTCGATTTTAAACACCATAACATAAAGCGTACACTAAATCCGGGTTTGTTTTTAACTTGACTACTTTAGGACATGGGCACACTTGCATGTAGAATCCCTCACAGTTCATCATAATGATGGCATTGGCTTCACAGCCTCTATATATAAAAAACACTACACTTTCTTCCATCACAGTCTTCTTCATCTGTTTCAAATCTTCATGTGTATCCACACATGCCATAATATCCTGGTAGGATGCACCCGTTTCCAGAATTCGAGTAGAGAGCGGGCGCATTGTTAACCTATACACGGCGTAAGTACTAGAAAACATTATCAGCAATCTCCTCTATTTCCAACTGTTCCACCACCCTTGCTAGTAAATCTAACATATGATTAATATTGTTATACATATGATGCACCGCCATCTGTCGGTCCCTTAGACGTATGTCCTCGGTTGTTTTGAGCACCATAGGTGCCAAAGGTTCCACCTCCATGTCGGCTGCCAGGGGGAGAAATGGGTTTACAATACCTGCCAAGGGCTCACCCAAGAAGAGGGCTTTGGACTCGGCTTCTGTGAGCCCCTCTATCCGCGGGTAATCGCCGGTCACAATATCCCATAATGTTTCTAATATCATTCTTTCCCTGGCTCCCACCTCACGATTCATGAGTGAAGACAATATCATTATATATAGGGGGACACATACTTATAAATGGACATTGACGAGTCAAAAACGCTGCTCCAAGAAATTGTCGCTGCTAAACGTGTAGCAGATCGGAGAGGGGGTACGACTGGAAAGGGTACAAAACTCATGGAAAACCCCTATTTCCCATACGAAGACATATCTACAATATCTAGAGGCAAATTATCTGGCAAAATATGGGGAAACGACGACCCTGGTAAATACACCGTTGCAAAAAGTAAAGCAAAGCGTGCCCAGATGTATGATATTTATAATGTACAACCTCATGTGCAAGCCATGATTGAAACAAGGTTCAAGTTTATTCACCAAGGTGCTGTTGGTGGATGTTTCTTTACGAGTATCATTAACATATTGCAGATGGGAGGTTTTGGGAACCAGGTGGATTCAGTATTACAGGATTATGGGTCTTCTCTAACAAAATTAACTAAACCTTCTCAATTTAAGAAACTTTATTTAAATACCCTTGGACTGGCTGACGATGGGTATAATACATATCTGCACCCTGTTCAAATTCTCACAGAAATCATACCAGATTTTATGGAACTGACGAACGAAGTAGGGTTTACATGGTTTCGTTATCAAGCGCTTGGCAGGGCATCTCGCCGTGTTGGACCTTTTAACTCTATAATTGCAGACGGTGCTGAGACAACTGAAGCGTATAATGAAAACATTGTGGCGTACCTCCGAAGATTACTGGACGAAGGTTATGTTTTTGCCACTCCTTTCAATGGGCACTTTGTTGTCTACATTGGTTATAATGCCGATGGGTTCTTAGCACTTGGATCTTATGGTCAACATGCCGATAAAGGCGGGTTGCACCCAGTTAGAGAAACAACATTCCTTGCAGATGCTGTACGATCGTGTCTCTTCGTAAAAGTGCCACGCATGCCAGCCAGTAGTGCAAGTGCATCTTCTAGGCTACATGAAACGTCCCAGGAGTTTGATCGAAAGTTTCGATTTTAACGGTGTATCCAGCTGTGATACAATCTGCAGAACATGGAATCTCTTAATGCTCTAGTAAGGCTTATCACAAGACGACCTTTAACCGAAGCAGAGACCGACACGATGACAGAAGCCATCATTCAGGTCAGAGAACTGATGAAATTCGCCATTGACGAAAAGGAAAGACGTGAGAATGAAGCTCGAAATCAAATGATGCTTCCTCCGTGGAATCGTTAAACGGTGTATACGAGCATATGAGCATATTTAGACAATGGACGAGTTGCTCACTATTGTTCGCTTGTGCAGACCGCGGACACGTGAAGATAGGGCTACCATCCGCGCTAGTGCAAACATCATTAGAGAGAAATTACACTTTGCCCAAAAACAAAGGGAGAGGCTTGCTGCAAAAGCTTTGTTATTGTTGCACGGTGTACCTGAGACAAGGTATCCATCCAGACAATGAGTATCCCCTTCGGCAGGATCATCAGCGAGACCCTTGACGAAGCAGGAGGGGAGGGTGTGGCAGACCTATGCAGGCTCAGCCAAGCAGTAGGGTACTGGGCACCAGAAGTCAAGGAATCTTGGTTTTGGTATGGGCATGGTGGTGTTTTGGGGTATTTGGATATATTGAATAACAACTTTCAAAACAATAGACGAGTTCGTGATATCTACACTGGGTTTCTAGAAGAGTACTATAAAGATACACATGTACAAGTATAAATGCAACGCATGCCTATCTATGGTGAAAGAAGATTTTATCTAGGTAGGTTTTTGAAAAGGTACTTTCTAATCGCTATGCGACCCTTTCGGAGGGGAAGGGTTTAGAATTACAAAATAAAATCATACTTTTATCATTATTTTTATGTGGGCTTTTTATGGTCACCTCAGTCTCAAAACCAGGTGCAAAGTTGCTTCTTTTTGTATGTTGTAATCTGAAAGCGTCCTGCCTTGTTCTAATTGTTTTCCAGCAAATATAAGCCTCTGTTGGTCTGGAGGAATGCCCTGTTTAGTGAAAAATGAGAAAATGGTTAGTTTGAATTGATATGGGGTTAAAAAATAACAATTTAAATAGTTCTACTTACCTCTTTATCTTGGATCTTGCCCTTTACAGCTTCGATAGTATCGGTGGGTTCTACATCAAGTGTGATTGTCTTTCCAGTTAGGGTCTTCACAAAGATTTGCATTTTTAAGACCACGAGAAACCTAAATATGTCATTACTTTTGTTTCAACTTTAAAAACTCCTCGTAAAAAGCCTGTGCTGTATCGGGGCATTCTATAAACATAATATTCTCATGATGTCTGCATGCGCTCTTTGTGAAATTGAACGATCCACTTGCCACCCAAGCCGGTTTCTTGCCGCGAAATCCCACACAGAACTTGTGGTGCATGAGACATTTTTTCCTGCCGCGTCCCTTTCCTAGAAATTTTACCCTAATGTTTCTTTTCCATTTATTAGACTTGTGCTTTGTCATAATCAGTTCGGTCGGGATTTTCTCTAATTCATCAAGTATCTTAGGGTGTGTCACCCAAGCCACACACGCGTAGATCCTCTCACTGCTCCGAATATTACGGACGAGTGCCCGTATGATGGCAGCAGAGTCGAAATAGACCTTCATATTTCCCTTCTTGAACATTTGATTAAATTTGAACCATATATATAGCACGGGTGTACCCTTTAAATGTCACAGAAATGTTATGGTGTAGTTCGTGTCTATAACACACTCACCCAGGGAACAGCTGTTGCAGGGTTAGAAGCTGGATCTGCTGTATTGTGTAAAGAGGCTACTGAGGCGGTTCAGGACATTTACCCCAACTCTATTATCGCTGTGACCAACCACCATGTGGTCGGGGAGCAAAAGAATGTCATGCTGAACTTCCACTTTAGTCAGATCCCCTTCCCCGCCTCTGTTCTCAAAGTCTGCCCCCAGTTCGATATTGCCTTTCTTCATATTAACACTGAGCAAAACGAATTCAAACTTGCCAACTTTGATCACCGCGCCCAAGATTTGCGCCCAATTGAGCTCGTTGAAGGCGGTTCTATCCTTTATGATACATCCGACGCCTATACGGACGTTACTTCTGTTGGTTTCCCCCTTGGAACAGCCCATCAGACCATCACCAAAGGAAACGTCACAGCCAAAGATATGATGAATGGTAATGTTGTGCTGTACCACGATTCTCTCATTAATCCTGGCAATTCTGGCGGCGCTCTCTTGCATAAAGGCAAGCTTGTTGGCATTAACACGGCGATTAAGAACAGTGGTAATGTTGTCTCTATCGCTACTCCCTTTGAAACTGTTCGAAGCCTATTCCCTTTTCTGAAACCTACACTTCGTATGTCTGGTATGACTCCCGAAGCCTATCGTCAACTTCTATCTATGTATCACCTTCATGTAGATCCTAATACTCTTGTACAGCGTTTTAATGACCAGACTAATGTTGTTTTTTCTGAGTGGTTCGATGAACACTGTTTAGATCAACCAGAGTGTCATAGTTTATTACAAAATGTTTTAGACCACTTACATAATAGTGAGTATAAATTGGACATGCTGGGGAAGGAGCATCTTGTGAAATGCACAAAGTGCACTCGCAAATGCGATGTGAAACCGTCGGTGATTGCACCAGATAGGATTGTGTTCAATGAACATTTTTCTGTCTCTACGACCATTCCTATTATGGATGGACTTACAGAGAAGTACGGGGCAGAAGGCGTAGTGATTACAAATGCACAGCCACACGAACCAGTGGAAGATGGGCAGCTGTTGGTCGGCATTAATGGCAGAGCCTTGGACAATTATGGCAGTTTTGTAGATAATGGAGCACCCTACTTTACAGCATTTAAATTTTCTCCAGGTCAGCAGGTGCGTTTAAATATTGCAACATTAGAGAAGAGGGTGCAGAGTGTCAATTATACATACGAGCAGGTGAGTGAGTTGCCTCTTATTCATGCACCCCAGATGACACCTTTTACTCCTCCAGCAGTCGTGCAGATTGGAGGGCTTAAAATCACACAGATGAATGCAGCGATGGCACAAGCATCGTATCCTGAATATTTAAAAGCACCTCTAAACAATAAAGTAGTTGGTGTTGTTATAGAAGTAGATTCTATATGTCCTGAATGGAACATACAGAAAATTTCTCCAGGGCATCTTTTAACAAAAGTGAACGGACAAGATATGCAGGGTTCTTTAGTGCAGGCTTTAGGAGAAGCACGATTTGTTACGTTCGAGAGTAAGCAGAATAAAATCATAAAATTAATATAAAAAAAAAGTGAAAATGGGATTAATTATTTAATTTTTTTTTTGTTTTTTTAACTTTTTTTTTATTTTAGAAAATAGTTTTTTCAGAATTTTTTTTTATTTTCTTAATTTCTGTTCTACAGCATAGCCTACGATAACAGCTATGAAACAGTCAGACATGTAATGCCAGTCAGCTAAAACCAACTCAAAAGCCATCGCAAAAATCATAAACCACCTATGTTGGACTTTATACAGAATAAGGTACACGAAGCAGGTATGACCACTAAACATCATATCCGCACATGATTTGAGTTTCCATATGGGTTCTCCAATACAATCGTCCATTCCAGCTGGCTGGGGCTGGATCGTTAATATCTGACTTATAGCTTTGAGTGCGTACATAAGGGCTAGGCGTTTAAATAAGAGGCTATAGTCTGGTCTGGTGACGGCACCCATAAGTATAGACATTATGAACAATACAGGAATAGCATAAACAGCATAATCGTGGTACAAATAAAAGATGTCATGATGCGTAGGGTTTGCAATTGCAAGTTGAGTGGTAGCGTATGCTAGTGCAAAATATGCTGGTGCTGTTAATATTAAATAATAAGCTCCGTGCATTGTATTAAGCGGGCAGATTTATATAGTCACCTGCAATTAACTGACTTGCAGATTTTGTTGATGATAAAAATAATTTGTTTTACACCGTTAATAATATACAGGAACACCAAAATTACGACTCAATAATTCTCTTTTCCTCTTGTTGACCCTGTTTCTGATTAGAGTCCGGGAGAGTTTCTTTGGTGGATCATTGAACATCATACCCCAGGGCTTAGTGGCATACACCACGACAAAAATGTGTGACGGCTGTATCGATGGGCGCCTTTGTTTACCATTTATTAGTTTCAAAGGTCTTCCAGTACTCTCTTCTAGCGTAGAAAACATACAAGCTGCAAATGCCTCTTCTTTATTGTGCATGTTTTTAATTGAATTTCTATAACTCGCAAACAAACGAAGAGCTTTCATTTTAGGCGACAGCTGTAGCGCTGAATACATTTCCCCCATAATTTGCTTAGCTTTCAAGATATCTTTGTCTGCTTTTGTGAGATCTCTTGTATTCCTGTTGATTGAATCCAGCTTGTCAATTGCAGCTGCAGATATACTTTCGTTTCGTTTTCCCCGAATAAAAGTTTGATTTCTATACCCATCGGACATCATTCTATCACGTTTTTGACCAGTAGTATTTCTATCGCTTTCTCCTGCGAATGTTCTGTATGGAAGACCCTGATATATATTTGATGAAGAACCTGCAGATCCGTTGGGTCCTGCCTGGAATGCAGATTCCACTGCTTGCTTTCTTATTCTAGCTAAACGAGCCTCTACGCCCTCCACAGTAGAACTAGGACACACCCTTTCTACAATCAACCTTTTCATATCTGCAACATGATTTGAGAATTCCCAAGCATATTCCTTAGGTAATGAAATTCCATCCATCACCTCTTTACTTACATCAACCAACCATGTTATAACTCCAGAAGATCCCTCACGTGTATATGTTTTACTGGGAAGATACTGTGTATTACGACTTCCTGCAACATTAATTATATCATGGGTCACTCGTTCACTATTCGGTTCATTTGCAAGTACACCCAGTGTATACATTTAGAATATGGAGTGACATATTTATACACAAAATACACCGTTATATGCGGTACCTAAATGCGACTTCTAGCGTTTTTTTGGCACCTCCACTCCAATTATATTATTATTTATTATTATTATTATTATTTTTTTCTAAGAACTAGTTCAAGTGCTAAAAAGCGCTAGAAGTCGCGTTTTGGTACCGCATATAACGGTGTATCTCTCGATTCCTATTTGTGTAGAAAGATGATTTCTGGTGCATGCGTGTTCATCCATAGCCATCGGCTGAGAGACGGTGCTGTAAAGTACGGTCTGCTACTTTACCCTGGAGATAGAGGAAAATTCAAGACAGAAGAAGATAAACAAAGGTACCAAGACCTTTTTAAGGGGGATGCACCCTTTTTGCCTTATGCAGAAGTTGGCAAGAAATATGCTCAAACCACGTTTACGAAAGAGGAGCGTAGAGAAGCGATCCTGAAACATATGAAGAGCAAAGGGTGGGAGCCCAAAGAAGTGAACGAGACGTTCTGGCAGGAGGACCAGCGAGCCCAGGATAACCTCGTGTTTCCCATCGGGGCAGTGCGAGAAAGGATTGAAGGCAACGAAACACCCTTAGGGTGCGCAGTACGCGGTGTCTGGGAAGAAACAGGAATGAAGGTGGACCCAGGTGAGCTCAAATACAAGGGAAGGGTACGCAATACTGAAGTGTACGAGATGTGGACCAGTTATGAACGAGCTGCATGGGAGTGGATGGGACACCAGGCTGAGCGCCTTACTTTGACAGATTGGGGAAAGTGCCCGCACTCTGGGGTGTTGGATTTCCTTGGTGTATCTCGCAAAGTGAAGAACTCTTACTGCGAGACGTTTGGAGGACCGAAGCTCGTCACAGACATTGCAGACCATTTAGTAGAGAAGCCTACAAGTTCAACATTTGCGGAACTGGGAATTGCGTATAAATAGCATTGTCTGTCTTTAAAATGAACCGTTCCCGTGCACAAGTCTTGCGCATGTTTAGTGATTTTATGGAAACCTTTGAAGAATTTGGGGAAGACGATGACGTGTTTTGGACGCTTCCTGACGGGCGTGAAATTCCTTCCGAAAGAATAGATGATTTTAGACGCTATAGCGAGTGCGTGGAGGCGTTTCGGAGCTTACGCTTGGCTGGTGGTGAGAGTTTTATAGAGATGGTTGAGCAGAATACTACACGTACTCAGGAACGCACTATCGATTTCATGCAGGGTGCTCGTATGTTTATAGGTAGATTAGAGGTCCGGCGTGCCGAACCCGCCAGGCTCACACGACAAGCGGCTGCAGACCCATCCTGGGAGTTGGAACAGCTGAATATAGGTGGGGAAAGCAAAGATGCTCGGGCTTTCGCGCCTTTTGACCCTCGCGAAGATATAGCTAATTTAAGAGTATTGGCTAGTGATTTTCGCAGTTGTATGGAGGAGGAAATTTCAGTGGACGAGGTGCGAGAGAAGTTGCGCGGACTGCCCGGACACAGTGAATTAAAAGATAAAATTTCTGAATTATTTTTGGCTCACGAGAATGTTATTTTACCACAAAGGGTGGCGTGCAGCTTTGCAGTAGGGGAGCTTCGGCGCGAGATAAGGGCAATTCTCGACCGAATCGAGCCGGTCCCCATCGCCGAGGTAGAGGAGTATGACTCAGACTCAGACCCTGATTTGAGTGCAGCGTATGGAGAAATTGATTCTGACACACTTGCCTACATGACTACGGACGAGGACGAGGAAGACGACCGCCCTCCGATTGCCCGTAGATTGCGCTTTTAACACGGTGTATATAAATAACTAAGATAATATAAACCATGCTTTCTATTTCCCAAGTTGCTTTTGAGAGGTGGAATCCCCATTCTATCTTGACCTCGAGTGTAATTGCTGTAGAATCAGAAGCAGATTTATCCTCCCCCCTGTTAGGTGTGGTGTTCGGGGGCAAATGTCCAACCTGTTATCAGACGAAACATAGTTGCCCGGGGCATTTTGGTTCTATAAGGCTTACAGAACCCGTATACCACATCTCTTGGATCCCTCACTTGCTGCGCTTGCTAAAGAAACAGAAAGGAAAGTTTTCTTGGGACAAACATAAGGCAACTATTACGAAGGATGGTGAGATTTTCCCAGCTAGCGAGATGTTTGACTTGATGGACGATCCACCCGTCATTGCAGTGTTGCCCGTACCTCCTCCCCACGTGAGACCGCCACTCTTCGTGAACGGTGAGTTGAGGGGGGAGAATGATCTGACTTACCGGTTGCAAAACATCATTCGCAAGAACAAGTCTATGTCAGAGTTAAAGCGATGTAAACGCCCAGAGGAGATCATTAACCAAGGAAGGGAAGCGTTACAAAACGCTGTGACCGGTTACATCAACCACGAAAAGCTGGGACCTACCCGGAGAGCAAGAAACAAGCGAGAGTATGCTTCTTTGGAGTCTCGTATTAAGAAAAAAAACGGACGCATCCGGAGTAATCTTATGGGGAAGCGTTCTAATTTCACCGCTCGGTGTGTGATTACTGGTGACGACAATCTTACACTGTCCGAGATTGGAGTGCCTATAAGCGTTGCTCGAACACTGACGATCCCTGTGAAAGTTACAGATTATAACAAATTCAACCTGCAAGAGCTTGTAGACAACGGGGACACAAAGTACGTGACCGCCAAAGATGGTTCCCGCAGCTCTAAACGCTCTATCCTAGAGGTGGGATGTCTGGTGGAACGGTACTTGCAGGACGGGGACATCGTGCTGTTCAACCGCCAGCCCTCTCTGCACAAACAATCTTTGATGGGACATACTGTGCGCATATTACCCTACTCTACGTTTAGGATGAACGTTGCTTGTACTTCGCCCTACAACGCTGATTTTGACGGGGACGAAATGAACCTGCACGTGCCCCAGACGATTATGGCTCAGTGTGAAGCGAGGGAGGTGATGGCTGTCAAGCATAATATTATATCTGCACAGTCCAACTGTCCCGTCATTGGTTTGATTCAGGACGCCCTGCTAGGCACGTACCTGCTCAGCGGGGCAACACTGCGACCCGACCAAGCCATGCAGATTGCAATGCAGCCTACGGGGTGCACTGGTAGAGATATTATTAGCACTATTTTGCCAGACATTACATATGAGCGAGGTGGTGTGAAGATTGTGAACGGAGTCTTTCTGGAGGGACGTTTGACTAAGCGTGATGTTGGTAAATCGAACGGTTCGATCAATCATGTGATTTACAATGATATTGGACCAGACGCTTGCGTGGACTTTATGTTTCAGATGCAGAGATTGGCTCATCGATATTTGCAGATCCGCGGGTTTACGATTGGGATTGGGGATCTCGTAAGATCAAAGGAGGCATCGGTCAAGTGTGAAGCAGAGAGGGAGGCTGCTTTTGAGGAAGCAAAGTCTCTGGATGACCCTAACGCCCGTTTAAACGCGTGCAGGTCTATTATGGGCAAAGCGGTGATTGACGGAATGGACGAAACAAACAACTTTTATGCCATGGTTCATTCCGGGTCTAAGGGTTCGCTCATTAATCTTACCCAGGTGCAGGCATGTTTGGGACAGATGAACGTGCAGGGTGGACGCATGCCTTTGCAGTGGAGAGAAAGATCGGCAACGCAGTTCAAAAGAGGGGAAACTGGACCTCTCAGCCGCGGTTTTGTGTCTCATTCGTTTCTTGACGGTCTGTCTCCCTTCGAGATGTTTGCCCACAGCATGAGTGGCAGAGAGGGATTGATTGACACTGCTATTAAGACGGCTCAGACGGGGTACACTGAACGCAAGCTCATGAAATGTTTGGAAAATATTACAACGCACGTTGACGGTACGGTCAGAGACGGGGAGCGTATTGTGCAGTTTTTGTACGGGGACGATGGTTTTGACGGAGCCAGGGTAGAAACGCAGCAACTGCGACCGCTTCCAGCCGCGCGCGCGGAGGATCTGAAACTGCTTACGGAGACTTGCTATCATTTTCCCGTACCGATTCATCGCATTGTGAGACGTATGGAACTGTTCGGTGGGGTACTTTCGGGCTGCGGTCCCCCTGTGGACGGAATTGTGAACGAGCTTTTGAGTGCGTTCATCAACGTGCATACTCCCAATATGATTCCTACTACTCGTGCAAGGTACGAGCGTGAGATTACAAAGTACTTGGACCAAGCCAATATATGCCCGGGTGAGTGTGTGGGGGCTTTGGCAGCTCAAAGTATTGGAGAGCGTACAACTCAGTGTACTTTGAACAGTGTGGATTATAAGGAGTGGTTGGTGCTGCGAGGGTACCCTAAAGACGAGTGCATAGGCAAGGTGATTGATACTATTATGGATCGTGACGGTTATTATTTGGAAAATAAATCCCACGTGACGGAAGTGGAGGGAATCGAAGCGTTCACTATTGATTTTTCTGGGGAAACGTCTTGGAAAAAAGTGACTCATGTGACGAGACATCCTCCGCGATGGCACAAAGGGTCAAATATGCTAGTGCGCATCTGCCTCACGTCTGGACGTACTCTAGTAGCGTCTCGGGCAAAGTCTTTCCTGGTACATCGCGAGGGACGCCTTATGGCTATTGATGGGGCAGACGTTGTGTTGGGGGACATGGTGCCAGTACTTGCGCATACAACGGGTGGGTCAAAAGGATTTGTTGGTATTGGTGGATTTTTGGGTGCGTTTTACGCGTGCGGTAAAGTATCTGGGGGTGCGGTGCTATTCCCCAGCCACGCTATGAGCTATTTTGAAAACTATATGCGCCCTTTTCAGCCCGTGATTGTAAAGGAAAACGACATGATAAAGATCCTCTGCAGCCGCCTGTACTACATGGTGGCAACTGCGGGTAAGTTCCCAAATATAGTGTTGTCTTTGACCCCAGAGTGTAGGCTTCAGTTTTGCAGGGCATATGCTGAGTTGAAGGGTAAGAAGGAACACGGGTATATCTGCGTTCGGTGCGGTAGGTACATGCGCGACGGTATTTCTTTCATGCTTCTTGGGTTGGGTATCCACGTAAAGTTATCCGACAAGGGTTTTATGCTGGACCCCGAGTGTGTGGAAGCCTTGTCCAGACCTGCTGTGGAGGTGCCCGGGTTTTACTTGGAGCAGGTGGTAGCAGTGAATTCAGTTCCATCGTCAAATATGTACGTGTACGATTTGACCGTGGTAGAGACAAAGAATATGTGCGCTTTGAACGGTATTGGATGCAGAGATACGTTTCATTTTGCGGGGATTGGCAGTAAGAACGTGACTCTCGGAATTCCTAGAC
>TARA_B110000858_G_scaffold107307_1_pt1 | contig 11864 bp, 8 predicted proteins | sample TARA_B110000858 | Tara Oceans TARA_B110000858 (sample SAMEA4398247) | marine metagenome | biome: Polar Biome; feature: [SRF] surface water layer (ENVO:00010504); material: water (ENVO:00002006), including particulate matter (ENVO:01000060) such as... | depth 5 m | reverse complement strand
TCTTGTATATACGGAGGAGAGTTGAGTGTTATGTCATAAAGAGTTTTAAAGATAAGATAATGTAAAAATTCCTTTTTATCCCTAACGTATATGCTATTATATTGCGATAGTATGTGTTTTACATCGTCTATATGCACAGACAACGTTTCGCTATGCGAGATGGGTATAATGAATCCTTTCGTCGATTGTAACGGGCGGATATAAACAGCACATATGGAATTTTGGGTAGGGTGAACCTTATCATTATAAGGAATTATTTCAACAAATACCTCTTTATAACTACTATTGTAAAACCTATCTAATTGTTCCTTCGATTCAACTAACCAAAACATATACCTTTATTTTAATCCAATATACGAAAGGATTAAACGGTAAACAAGTTACTTATAAAATTTTATATAGTTTTCCCTTAAAAAATTTTGAAATCCTAGTAATTTATTTCTTTTTTCAAATAACAATACTATATCTCTATTTGTATTATAAACACTTTTCTTTTCTCCTTTTAAAGTCCATTGAAGTTTGAAGGGTCTATAGGGTTCCCATAAATAATTAGGATCTTGGTTTGTAAGAAAATTAAAAGTTTCTTTATTTAATTCTAAATAAATAGGTTGATTTGCCTTAACACAAAAATATCTTGTAAAAGTACCTAAAGCATATTCTTCAATGTTTGGGATTGGGTAGAATTGTTGAGGTAGTAATTTTGTTTCAGAATAACCCTCTTTTCTTAATTTATGGTAAACCCCAACACTTTCCATATTTTGTTGTTGATCGTTAAAAGTAAAACCATCATAATTATCTGCAAATTGTTGAAACTCTTGATCTTTACTTGTTCTTTCCCAAATCCCATCTGTTGTATTAGATGATTTAATTATCTGATCATTTGGAGGATCATTAGGGGTTTTGCCTGTGAAAAACTCACCAGTGTAAAGTTTATAATAGAAGCCAATATACGATGTGTTGTCAGATAAGAATACAAATTCATTGCCTGTAGTATATTGATTCGTTATTATTCTATTCTTAGGTATATACATTATTGGATGAGTTTTTTAGATCTTGCGATTGCTTTTACACTATCATTAAAAGATGATGGTAGGTTTCCATTAGCTGCCCCATTATAATTAACTATTTCCATTCTATACGACCCCACATTGTATAAAGTTGCTACGATCTTATCCATTGCTTTGTAAGATTCAGCCAAAGCGTTGTTTAAATAACTTTTACCTGTTCCTTTTTGTCGTCCTGTTTGGTTTGGTGTTGCTGATACATTAAATCTAAGACCAGGGCCTATACAACCTTCTAACCATCCAGGTGCTTTTGGAGATTTATGTATTAATACTGCCCCTCTAATATAACCATTACCAAACAGTTTATTGAAAGCATAATTACCTTGTGAGTTACCAATTACCCAAAAACATTGACCATGTTTACCACTAACATGAGATTTAACTCTATACTTATCAACTGGAATTGAACTAACACTATTTCTATTACCTTTCCATGGTAATTCTGATGTTGCTAATGTGTATAGTACTGTTTTTTCATCTTCAGCTAAAACCTCCATATACCCTAAAGTTTGAGTGCCATCATCCATTATTCTAGTTACCCTTACTCTTAATTTTTCATCTTCTGGGGGTTGTTGTCCTGGGGGTGGTGCTGTTGATCTACCAGGACCTGATGATGTTCCTGCTTGTTTAGTTAAGGCACTAGCTAAAGCTTTAGGTCTTATAACAGGTGCTAATTTATCTGCTGGAACTGAAATAGTTTCAAGACTAGTAGTCCAGGCTACTGGTGTTATGTTATGGTTAATTGCGCTTATTTGTAAGTCAACCCCATCTTTTTCGTATGAAGGGGGTAAAATATCATCAGTCATAAGGAACTTTTGATACAACTTCATTCCAGATAACCCGTCCATTTCTAAACTAAGATTGAAAGGTAAAAACATGGGGGCTTGTAATTGGGAACCCCCAGGTTGTTTTTTTGTTAATTCTCCTAATATTAAACTACAATGAGTTGCAACGTGGGAAGTTAAGGCTGTTAAATTTTCAGAAGTCCATTGTAAATCTCCATAAACGTTTTGAAATAAGCTATTTTCTGATGGGTTTATATTGTTATCCCAATTAGTTTTAATTGATAGGGGGGTATTTGCTTCTACTTCTTTTTTTGTTATTTCTGTAGATGTTGAAGATAATTTATCCTCTGTTATTCTATCTATTAGTCCTGCACTGTAATTAGAGAATGAAGTTGCATTACTGCTTACCTGGTTTGAATTAGTTTGGGCTCCTATAGAAATCATAGCACCTAATTCATTACTTAGTTCCGATTTTAGATTTACACTTCTAATAAAACTGCCATCTACCCCAGGCTTTACCCCATATATGTTAAACCTAGTATATTCTTCTTTAACAGCATCCCATTTTGGTTCTCTTTGGGGGATGTTTTCATAAAATTTTAATAAATTAGGAATCTCATCATCTAGTTTAATTTCAAAACCATTAATGCCCCCTAAAGCTTGTATTAAACCTGCATTTATTTTTTTTAAGAAATCTAATAAGTTTATATCTCCTTTATCATTTGTATTAGTTAAACAACTTGCAATAAAGTTAGTATTAACTAAAATTTGACCTACTTTTCCTAAATATTGGTTATAAGGCCAAGCTAATGGAGATATTAAAGTTTGTATCTCACTATCTGGAATTGTTAGCCCTTCCTCAGGAACTACGGAATTAGAATATGGAATAAGACATACTAGGGGGTTTGCGGATAATTGTCCTGGGATCTTTAAGATGACATTTTCATCCTTATCTAAATCCTCAAAATTCATATCAAATGATATTAATGGGGACCCATTTTGCTTGCTGTTATATAATAAAATATTATTTTGAATATATGCTAAAAAGGCACCATATTTTATATAAACTTGGTTAGCAATAGCCCCATCACCATTATCCGTGGTAACTGCATCTTTAATTGAAAGTATAGCATTTGGGATTTCTAAGTCTTTTGGGGTTGTTTTTCCATCTTCACCAACCCCCTTAAATCCTGGTATTTTGTAAGGGGAAAAACCTGAAGATGTAGAACTTAAGTAAATATTAAATAATTCCTGATTAATTATTGTTTTATTAGCGTTTGTAATAAGAGGAGGAGCTTCTTTACCCTCCTCGGTTATGGCAGATACTAACACATCTTGAACTGTTGTAATAGCTGGGAGTTCAGTAGGACTTGTTATATTTGCTTTAAGGGATTCTACAACATCCCCCATACCTATTAATTCAATATTACAATTATAACTTCCATCAGTATTAAAATCCCAGCCAAATTTAGATATTTTCCCGTAAACCGCATCATAATTACCATCGTACTTCTTTCTTTCTTTTCTAATTTCTCTATAAAGCTCATACTGAGTTAAATCTCCTTCAGAATTTATAAATTTTGAGAGAGGGGTTGAAAAAAAATCATTGACAGATTGAAGATTACTACTATTATCTAAATAAACGCTATGGCCAAATTCTAATAAGAGGGTATAACCTGGTCTTAAATAAAGAACATCAAACATAGAAAATTGTTTTTTACTCCATAATCTAACATTGATAGTTGCTTTTGCTAAAGACCCATTAGAATAATATGTAACACTAGCATCCGTAATACCGGGCATAGGCACATATCCTCTTTCTTCAGAACCTCCCCAACCGTAAGCACCATTAAATAAATTACTACCATTATTTAGACCACTTTGTAGTCCCCCAAAAGTATTATCTTTTGCGGATACCGCCCCGGCTTGTAATATAAATGATTTTGCTAATTCAGGGCCTGATATATCTGACTCAGACATTCCTAGAGATGATGCTAATTTTTTTAATACAGAATTATCTAGGACTGTTTTCTTTCCATCTTTTTCAGGGCCTTCATTTGTTAAATTAACAGAACTTGCTAACCTTAAAAAAGGGGTTTTGGACGTATATGATTGTAAATCTGCAGATGGGATGTTTGAATATTTCCCCAGAGATTTTTGTCTTACATTTACTTGCTCCTTTACCCAAGATGCGAATGGACTTCCGGTTAAACTCATAACTTTATCTATTTAAAACATTATAACTATCTACAATTGATACTATATTTGTAGGGATTCTTATTTGCGCCCCTGGGGTTAGATATAAAGACCCCATATTTATTTTATTTGGATTTGCAGTTGAAATTATCCAATATAAAGAAACATCACTATAAAACTGAAATGCTAATGAATCTAACCTATCACCAAATTCAGTTTCTACCCAAATATCATCTTCATTTTGTGGTATTTCTGGGTAAGTAACTGTGCCATAATATTGAGTGCCCAAAGTTCCTACAAATTCATTTGTATTTCTTAATATTTGTATTTCAGAGTACCTATTCATTATGTTGCTGTATTATTATCACCTCCACCATCACCTAAACCTGTATATTTTCTATAACTGTCATTATAATTTGTATTTACACCATTTGATAATGATATAAATTTAGATGTTGGGTTATTAGCTTTATTTGGCTTTTGTGGGAGGAAATTATGAATTGGGGTAAATGTAGCACTTACATTTATCATATGTGGTAATTCTTTAACACTTCCATCTGATCCTCCAGTAGCATTAATTGCTATTTCCCAAGGTGATTCTTCGGGAACATCGTAACTTAAAGAAGTTATAAATCCTGGTTGTTCATATAGATACCCTCCTACTGTCATTCTTACTAAATTTCCTCTCATAAACCCAGCTTCTGAATAATCTGGGGCTAGTGTTGATGCTAAATAGTTTAGTTTTTTATACATAGGTATTAATTCTGCTTTTGATTGTGCAAATACCGTATACGATAATGAAATTGTTCTGGTAAACCCACCATAATTGTAAAGAGTATCACCTCTTCCCACATAATTTACGGGATTCCAAGTAGCACTATAATTATCTGTAAATGAATCTAAAAATGCTCTAAAATGCATATATACTGCTGATCCATCAGTTTTATCATTGTTTATAGCTGCTATTCTAAACTTTACAAAATCATTTATTGCTTGGTTTGTATCAGGACCAACCCCATCATACATGGGAGAAGCTGTTACTTTATCTAGAGCTGTTAAATCTGTAGCCTTTACTCCGTAGTTCCAAACATTTTTAGTACCATCAGCATTATTACTTTTTCCAGGCTGTCCTTGGTATAGTCTTACGTCTTTATTTTTAACTCTATAATTAGGAGATAGGGAAATTACTGATGAATTTTCAGTTACTTCTAAATCATCTCCATTAATATTGTATAGTTCTTTTCTGAAGTCTGTTGGGTATAAACCAGCAGCGCCTCCCCCAATAATATTATCCTTATCAATTAATTGGGTTTGGGAAAATGTCTTTGTGCCGTTAGCATATATTAAGGGAGTATTGGTAGGCCATGTGTTACCTGGTGTAGTATCTGGGTCGTATACGTTGAAAAAGAACTTGTCAGTGTAGTTGTTGTCAAACTCAGTTCCCGTTAAAGTTTTATATAAATTTGAATTTCCTGAGGCTGCGTTATCATAATTAATTCTAATGCCCCCTTCTAATTCACCATCCCTTGTTTTTACAGATAATGCAGTTGTTTGTAGAAGATGTACGTTTGGATTAAGTGAGCCTGATTCTGTTGTACTATTGTACCAAGTTTGGTCATATGTGTATCCCCCCCTACTATCAAGAACTTTAAATCCAAATTTATCTTCAACTAATCCAATCCCACCATACTCCTCATATTTGGTGGATAGAGAAGTGGATGAGTAAAACCCATCTGATATAGGGTTAATTAAACTACTACTAGTTCTACTATTCCATCTAGATGTTTGGTTTGTTTGTAGATTTGATGCTGGAAGTAGTGAGCCTGATTCTGTTGTTTTATTATCCCAAGCTTGGGAGAATGTATAACCCCCCTCACTATTAAGTATAGGTGACTCGAAGAATTCAGTTAATTGTCTTCCCCCATGCTCTTCATATTTAGTAGATAGTGATGATGATGAGTAAACCCCATCTGATATAGGGTTAATTAAACTACTACTAGTTTTACTATTAGGTCTTGAGGTTTGATATGTTCCTATATCTCCCCTAGGAGTTAGAGAGGATGTTGTATCTGTTGTTAAATAATCAAATGTTGGGTTTGTTGTATAACCACCACTAGAATCATATTCATCTAATCCTAAAGAACCGGTTTCTCCTATAATATTTTCGTATGTAGTAGAAGCTCCACCCAATGTTGGGTTTTTAATACTACTACTAGTTTTACTGTTAAGTCTGCTACCTGTATAAAAATATGTTGGGTTTGATGAGGCTAATTCGTTTTGATCACCTGTTCTTTGATCAGCAAACCTAATATTTGTTTTACCTATACCTAATACTGAACCTGGACCTCCACCATAACTTATTAATAGAGGAGAACCTTTAACATTATTTGGTAATAAATTATATCCTTTTACAAAACCAAAATTATTTGTAGAGGTATTATTATTTATACCATCATTTAAAGCTGTTAATCTATTATTATCAACTGTAAAATTTGCAGCGTTTTGATATGATTTTATTGAGCTTTCGTATGTTTGTAGTCCAAATCCTGGAAATAACCCTCCACCTTGGCCTACATTAGCCATAGGGTCTGTTGGGTCTAAACCTAATAAATTTAAATGGTTACCTTGAAAACCTGTTGCGACTTGTCCTAAAGTTGCTAATGGTGTATAAATCCCTTGATTAACAGCACCCCCACCATAACCTGGACCCCCTGATGCTTGGGTTGATACAGAGGTTCTTGATAATAAGTTTTCTTTTGCTATAAATAAGGGACCATTAGGTGACCTCACATCAACAAGCATTTGTGCTAACCTACTAACATCCCGGGCTGCTGCTGCTGGTGCTAGAAACCCATCTCTTAATATAAAATCAGGGCCTGACCTTAAAGGAAGGTCCCCATCCGCTACCTGTTCAAAGGTTTGGTTTGGATCGTCGGGATTAACCCCTGGGATATCACGTACAATATATGGTTGGTTTGAATTACCCCCACTACGTGTATCACTCCAAGGACCCATCCCAAACTTCCACTTATTAAGTTGAGTTGTTGAGGTTATTAAAGGCATACTTTAATTTAAAATGAAGCTCCTTCTGGAGAATTATCTTTATAAGTTGTTGGATCCAGATTTGCCAATTTTGTTGGGTCTGGTAAAGAACCATTTTTAGGTTTTACTGTTGCAGCGTTTGGAATCCCATCTAATGAATATTCATCATGTAATGTAGACGTTGAACGTACAGGAATTGCTGGTGAAGCTGGACTACCTGCTAAAGCTAATGGATTTCCTCCTGCTTCATACTTTTTTAATAGAGATGTTGACATAATTTTACTGTTTTAATTGTTTTATTATAAATATTAACCTAATCTAGAAGATGATAATACCATTGATTTTCCTACTTTAGCCCCATCCATGTAAATATCTCCTCCTTCTTTAACCACCATTATTAATTCTTTTAATAACGCAGCTACTTCTGAACCACCTCCACTACCACCACTCATTTGAACGGGTACTGATTTACCATCAGGTAAAGGAATAATGGCTTCATTATATCTACCTTCTCCTACTAGTCCCATTGTGGGTGATGATACCATTCCCCCATTTGCAAATGCTTTAAATCCTCCGGGTGCTATTCCACCGTTAGCAAATCCAAACCAACTGCCTACTTCTGATAAACCTCTACCAACAGCAGAATCAGCAACATAGTTATAAGCCTCATTTGCTAAATCCTTAGCACCTTGATCTAAACTTTTTACACTACTCCAAGCATCTGAAGCAAAATTTGATATTCCCTCTCCCGCTGAAGATGCCCAACCACTTATTGTTGATCCTGCGGATGATGCCCAACCACTTATAGCATCTCCTGCTGTAGAGGCCCAACCTGATATTTTTTCTCCTGCAAAAGAAGCGAATTGATCAATACCTTTTCTCATTTCTGAGTTAGGATCTGTTAATACTTTAAATCCTTCTCCTACTACACCTACTACAGCTCCTATTCCGGCTGCTACCGGTACTGATAATCCAAATGTAAATGGAGATAATGCTACTCCAATCCCACCACCAATCATGGCACCTCTAGCAGCAGCACCTCCAAAACCCATAGCCTCATCTGCAACAGTTCCTTTTTCTATACCTACAGATTCACTAAACATTGATCCTGATTCTGAACCCCCCGTTAAAACTCCTTCAAACACTGCTTTAGTAGAACTAATTCCTTGTTCAACATTCATTGCCTTTTGTTCTTCTTTCGACATTTTAGATTGTTGATATCCTGTATAACCCCCTACTCCTAAATCTAATGCTATCCCTAAAGGACCTAAAAATTTTAATGTTTTTGCTAATGCCGGGCCTGCTTTTGCGAAGGTTGATGCTACACCCTTAGGAAGGAGATTTTTTGCTTTTGATGCTACTTGTGTTAGTTTTGATGTTTTATTTGCAGCTTGCATTGCTTTCGTACTAGCATTAATGCCTGCTGGAAGTTTTGAATTTAACTGTGCCATAGATGGAACAAGTTTGGATAAAGTTGTGTTACTTCTTACCATTTGATTTACAAAGGAACTTCTTTTACCAAACATGGCTGCTAAGTTTCTCATTTGTCTACCAGCCATTGTATTCTTACCGCCAACTAACTTACTAAGGCCTTTAGTCCATTTCATGCTTTTGGTCCACCTCTTACCTAGTAAATTACTAACCATGTCCATTCCTCCACCACCACCACCATCGCCTGAGACGTACATAGGGTTCATTGGTGAAGATCCTCTCTTCCCAAATAAACTACCACCAGTAAACATACTTAATAAGGATTTACCTGCTTTGAAAACAATAGCACCACCCGCAAGTAATCCTACCATTTTACCTATTAGTTTTCCAGGCCCAGTTCCAAGGAATTTTCCTATAGCAGAAATTGCAGTAGCAACTCCTGACATTATAGGTTCTAGTGCTTCTGCTAAAGGAAGAAACATTTTAGAGAATGAGTCTTTTAATTTCATCATTGATCTTTCAAACTCTACTGCTTTCTTTTGGTTTGCTTCTTGATTTATTTGTTCTGTTTTAGAATTTTCACCTTGTAACTTTCCATTATTTTTTATCGCCTCGGCCATCGCTACGTACTCATCTGCAGACATTCCTAAAGCTGATGCTGTATCTTCTAATACTAATTGGTTAGTCAAAGCTGCATCCATGGTTTGTCTTACTAACCTTTCCTGCTCTGCAGCCTGCCCTGCTATGTCCCTATTTAAAGTAGCTGATCTTAATTTTTCTAAATTAAGGTTCTGACCTAACATCATCTCTGCTTTCATCTCTTGTTCAATTGATGATTGAAAATCTAAAGTAGATCTAGAAGCATTTTTGATAGCTTCCATTGATGTTCCTAACCTTGTAGCTACATGAGCTGTTTTGGTCATGGCGTCTAAATTACCATTAAATGACATTCTAGTATCAGCACTAGCATCCGCCATAGTGGTTACAACATCCCCTACATTAACAAAATCACCTGTAGATTCATTTAAGGTATTAACAGTATCTCTTATAGAATCATCAATTTGGGCAAAAGGTGTGGTTGTAGTAGTTGCTATTTTAAATAAAGCTTTAGCATTTTCAACCCCCATACCTTGATATACAGCTATATTTCTAAACTGTTCGGCATTTTTTTGGTTGAATTTTAACTGTAGACCTGTAGTTGAATTTATTTCTTTATTTGCATCTACTAATTCTTGAGCTGTGTGGTAGTAGCCATCTTGGGCAAATGCAGCGTCTTCTATATTATGTGTAAGTTTTCTAGCTTCTTTTGCTCCTAGCCCAAATTGCATTCCTACATCAGCTGTTAGTTTTCTTACATGGGATATTATTCCTACTAAGAATTTAACTGACTTTACGATAGCACCAATTATAAATAAAGGGTCTTTAAGTGCATTACCAAATCCTATAGCTAATCCTTTTATACCCGTCCAAGCAGTTGCGAATTTATTACCCCCATCTGCTGTTTTTCTCATGTCATCCTCAATACCTTCAAAGAATTTAGCATTCATTCCCATTTTTTGGAATGATTTTGTTAAAGCTTCTACACCTAATCCGGTTAGACCCATAGTTTTACGAATCCTTTCCTCTTGGGCAACTCTTTTTTCTGCCTCCTTCGTCATCTCCTTTTGAATCTTAAATTCAGATTCTAGGTTAGCTAATACTGCTTCTTCTTCTGCTGTTAGTTCTTTTTTTGCTTTAAGTTCTAACTCAATTACTTTTAACCTTTTGGTTTCAATTTTAATTAACTTTAAATTATCTGAAACTTCTTTTCCCTTCATTTTGCTAATATTATTAGCATCATCTGAGAATTTTTGGGCTAGTGATTGAAGTTTGGTAAAGGATTTTGTTGCTGCTTTAGTAGGATCTGCAAAACCAGTTTTCCATTCTCTAACAATATTTTTAATAGATGTTTCCATCCCACCAAACCCCTCATTAAGGTCGGAAGTTAAAGTTTTAGCTTCTGAAAGGTATTCTTTGATTAATTTAATGTCTTCAACACCAGCAGTGCTGAAGTCAACTTCAATTTTTTCTTCACCTAGTTGTTTATAAAGGTCATTAACTTCTTTTAAGTCCCTTTTTAATTGTTTGATGAGTCTAGGATCTAATTTAGCCATATCTAAATATTATTTTGTTATAAATATTGGAAGGCATCATTATTTTGATGCCTTCGCTTTAGAAGTTGTAAAATCTGGCCTCTTCATGTTAGTTTGTTGGGGAGATTTTTGATTTGATTGAGTAGGATTACTTGCTGCTGCTTTTTTCAATATATTCCTAGCTTCATTTATATCATTTGTAGTGTTTGGAGAATTTGATTTATTGCTTTGTTGTTGTTGCTTCTCAAAATGTTCTTGAAGTTTTTTAAAGGTAAATTTTCTTAACCACATAGGCATTTCATATACAGTGTGCCAATCATATCCACCACCACCATGAAATACTATATCATGGATGGTGGAAAATAAATTTGCTCTATATTGAGCGGCCTCCTTAGGGGTTAGGGAAAAAAAACGATGCTCCTATTGGAATTTCAGTATCTTCATATCCCCCATCAGGTAATTCTCTTTCAAATATAAAATTAATATCAGGTTGCATTGAAACTATATGGTCTCTTAAAGCTTTTGCATCACGAGCTAATAAATAAGTATCTACGAATTCTCTAATATCTTTTCTATCTTCATTACCATCTACAGATAGAATAATATGTTTCATTCTAGTAGACATTTCTGGGTTTGCTTCTTTATTAATTTTTTTCAATCCTCTTAACTCAGCTTCAATTTTCTTTTCTAGCTTTTCAGTCATGATCTGAAATGTTATTAGATTTTCAGAGTGAGGTAATGTAAATGAAAATTCATTTTTTCCATCAAAAATTGAATAATCAATATCTTTATTTTCTAGTGATGCTAAATCAATAGTGTAATTCTCTCCTCTAAATTCAAATTCGTAATCTTTACCATACCCTAAAACCCTAGAAGCTACTAGGAGAGCATTTTTATCACCAATTATCATATCTTTTACATCTACATCACTAACTACCAAAGCACTAATCAGTTTTTCAATTACTAATCCTTTAGCCATGTAGTTTTGGTTGGTAAGAATATCTTCTTCTTTAGCCGTCATGTATTTCATTTCAACAACACCACTTGAGAGAGGATTATCTTTAGGATAAATTAACCCTTTAGAAGGTAATTCAACCATTTCTGTTGGAAATTTAAATTTGGGCTTTTCTGCCTTTATAGGCACCGATTGGGGTTTACTTGTTTCACTCATATAGATTTTATTTAATTATAACTTTATTATCATGTATACATAT
>TARA_B110000858_G_scaffold197911_1_pt1 | contig 11869 bp, 6 predicted proteins | sample TARA_B110000858 | Tara Oceans TARA_B110000858 (sample SAMEA4398247) | marine metagenome | biome: Polar Biome; feature: [SRF] surface water layer (ENVO:00010504); material: water (ENVO:00002006), including particulate matter (ENVO:01000060) such as... | depth 5 m | reverse complement strand
CTTAAGATTTTTACTTGCATCCTCTGATACCATATATTGTGGAAATGCCCCAGGACCTGCAATAGGCGTATCTAGGTGGTAAATAACCTTAGATATTGAATCTACAAAATCTTGTTCTGTAATTTTTGTTACAGATAATTCCATATTATTTTCATCAGCTAAATCTCTTGCATAGCGTGACTCATCGAAACTATCACCCTCATTGAATTTTCCATTAAAAATCTTAAATTTTTTATCTTTATCTAATCTATAGCCACTTGCAAGTTGAGCAAGTAAGCTTGAATCGATACCACCGCTAGCATATGCACCTACCTCAACATCCGCCCTCATATGAACCCGTGCTGAATCCTCTAATAAATACTTTATATGTTCAATGAAGTATTCCTCTGAATGATCAAAATCTAATTCATAATTAACATCCCAATATCTCTTAATAGTTATCTTATTTTTGGCATCAACCCATCCCATATGAGCAGGAAGTATCTGCTTAACACCCTTAAGTAAAGTTTCCTCTCCAATTGTAAATTGAAAACTAAAATAATCACTCAGAGCCCTACTCTCAATATTTTTACTAGCAATAAATGGAAGTAGCGCTTTAACTTCAGAAGCAAAATAAATACTTCCATCTTGACCATTTAACCAATAGAGAGGTTTAATGCCAAAGCGATCTCTAGCGAAAAACATTTTTTGTCTTACCTCATCCCAAATAACAAATGCGAACATACCACGTAAATGATCAACACAATTCTCCCCCCATTGTTTATAGGCTCTTAGTATTACTTCCGTATCAGAGGTGGTATTAAATGAATCTATACCCAATTCTTTTCGTAACTCAATATAATTATAAATTTCACCATTAAAGGCAATAGTTGTTCCATCATCTAGAGCCATTGGTTGTGCACCAGATTCTATGTCGACAATCGCAAGTCGAACGTGTCCTAGGCCAACACGTAAATCTGAATTCACCCAAGTGTTCGACCCATCTGGTCCACGATGTTTGATAAGGTCCAAACTAGATTTAACTAATTTTTTAAGTTCCGAACCTGAAGTCTTAAAAGGCTTTAAAACAGCAACTAATCCACACATATAAATTTTCCTATGAAATTACCAATCCAGGGTAATATTTTTAAATTAAAAATATTTAAAAGCGATAACACTTTAAAAGTTTTTCAGTATCTTATCTTATTTGTTTGCATAATCTAAATAAACATATTTATATATTGGTTTAAAAATAATTTTAGAAAATTTTATATAAAATAAGCATTATTAATATTTAACCATCTAATTTTTTACGTATTTTTTTAATTAAAAATTTTATATAGTTTTTCAACCACCTAGGACTCGCCCTTACAACTAATGTGATTAATACATTAATAAAATAGACGATATTATCTGAATCAAAAAAACTATATAGATTATCTAGATTAATTTTCAAGCTAATTGGCTGCTTAGTTAATGCATTACTTGAATAATAAGGATTATTCATATTATGAGAATTTGGTATTATATTTTTAGACGCTATCAAAGAATCAAGTTCATCTATAAATTTTTTATATGTAAATTTATTAGTTTTAACAATGTCGTTAAATGCTCTATTTACCATGCATTGAAGGTAGTCATTATCAGATAATTTATCTAAAACGTCATCGAAATTAGAGAAATCTTTTTTTAACGGAATGAAATGTATATTTTTCTTAACAATATTTGAATAAACTCCCTCAAATAATACTAAAGCTGTTTTACTTTCAATCGCTTCGAAAATTCTTGGAGATATTTGGTTCATAATTTTTTTTTCTTTGAAACTTCCAAGAACCTCAAATTTTGCTAACTTATAATCTGCGTTAGGAAATTTTTTTAAGTACTTTAAAAATTTTCTTTTGTACTCCCCATTGTAATCAAATAAATTAGATCCACTTTCAGTGCCAAGTGTAGCTTTTGAATTTAGTAGAAATTCAGTCCATTTTTTTCCATAGATTCGATCTCTTACTTCATAAGAGATATCGCAATTAATATTCTTTTTTTTACATAGCTCTTTCATCTTTTGAGCAATGATTTTTTTTTCCTGGCCTAAGTCTCCATAATGGAACGCTAAATTATTGCCTCGATATCCAATAATTCTCTCTCTATTTTTTATCGGGATTATTTTACATTCATTTAGTTCCTTGCTCTCAGAAACATACCCTGTTAAGTTCTGAACAAAATCAACGGCTCGAAACATTTTTTTTGGGTATATCATTTGTATATATTTTTTTGGAACACATGTGAAAAAAATTTTAATATTTAGACTCTTTATTGCCTTTATAACTTCATTAGTATGCTCATATTCATCTTGAACAAATAATATTTTTAACCCTTGAAATTCTCTTATTTGTTTAAATGTTTTTTTTGTTAGTAGCTTATAAGCAACCCTTATTGAGTAATGAATAATAATTACGTCAAAGTATTTTAATTCGATATCAAGTGTTTTTTGTTGGGCGTGGGTATAAAAATAATTAAATTTAGAATGCTTTCTAAAAGAGTCTAAATGTTGAAATACTGTGCCTGTATTTGTAGCGCGTTTATCATATAAAATAAGGATATTCATATTTAGTAATTACGCTCTATTTAAAAAAAAACTTACCCACATCTCCAAAGACCTTTATTAAAGTTTTCAAGCCATTCAGAGAGGCTAATCCACTTCCATAATGCCCACGAATTATTGATTCCATCTTCAATATGTTCTTTCCATTGTTTCTGAATCAACTCAAAATCATATCCTGGTATATTTTGAAGCCTGGTATCAAAGACGCGCTCCCTGCCCCATGAAAATAGTTCTTTTCTGAGCCAGTTGTCAAGTGGAGCTGCATAACCAACTTTATCTGCTCTCCATCTTATATTCTGAGGCATGAGTTTACCTGCACTTTGACGTAAAACCCATTTTTGCCACCCATTTCTTATGTAGTAGTCATCTGGTAGTGAAATACAAAAATCAACAAGATTATGATCCAAGAATGGAAGTCTAACTTCTCTTGAAAATGCCATAGAATTTCTATCTGCATATCTAAGCAACATCGGCAAAGAATTTTTATTTAATGCATTTTTTAATGTTTCACGTAAAATTCCTGAGTTAGAAGTCTTAGAGTTATTAAAGCTAGGGTGCTCTCTTAATTCATTCTCAGAGAGTGCGACTGATGAATTAAAGCGCCTATAAGAGTTTTTATATTGATTGCTTGCTAAATCTAATCGTCTATTAAATTTTGCTGTCTCTCGCAATGCATATTTTGATCTACCTTGCTCCAAAAGATCAATCTGTCGCTGAGGAAAATAAAACTGATATCCAGCAAGCAACTCGTCTGCTCCTTGTCCGTCCATCAAAACAGTTGTATTGTTATTTTTAGCTGTGCGAGCCACACACCACTGAAGGTATATGGATGCTGAAAGAAACGGTTCTTCTTGATGCCAGTGAAGTTTTGCTGATTCGTCTGCTAAACCTTTTGGGTCTGGGGAAACAAGAAATGACTTTACACCTGTATGAGATACAACCGCTTCTATTTCTCTCTCCTCAGAAATTGTTGGGTCTGAAGGAAAAATTGCAGAAAATGTATTCTGACTAAAATTTATACTTTTTTTTCTCCTTGCAAGACAGCCTACGATCATAGATGAATCCAATCCTCCTGAAAGACTCGAACCAATTGGAACGTCAGCTCGAAGGCGAATATCAATACTCCTTTGCATTAACTCGGAAAATTGATCTACAGCATCTGATGGCTTAATATCAAAATTAATTGCATCGTAATCTGGTTGCCAATAACTCCAACGCCTTAGCTCTTTTCCTTCCTTATTAAACCATGCCGCATGAGCAACAGGAAAGCGTTCAACGTTTTCAAAAAAAGTAAGCTCATCATCCTCATACCACAAACCAGAAGTAAATTTTTCGATGGCTTCATTACTCACACTACAATCAAAAGCGGGATGTACAAGAAGTGCCTTGATCTCTGAAGCAAAAGCAATTGTATTTAATGAGCCTCTAGCAACAAATAAAGGCTTTTCCCCAAACCTATCTCGAGCAACTAGCAATCGCTCACTTCTTTGGTCCCAAAGCAAAAAGGAAAACATTCCATTTAAACGTGATATTGCATTTTCACCCCATTCCTTGTATGAAAGTAATAATACTTCAGTATCACTGTTTGTTCGAAAAGTATGTCCTAGACTAAGTAGCTCTTTTTTTAACTCAATATAATTATAAATTTCACCATTAAAAGCTAGAGTTAAATCGCCATCATCAGTCGACATAGGTTGGTTAGCAGAATCATCCATATCAATAATTGAAAGCCTTCTATGCCCAAAAGCGATGCGGTTATTTTTATGTATCCAGTTTCCAGAACTAGTTGGGCCTCGATGAATAAGCTTATCTCGCATTGTATTCAATAAATTAATATCAATCGGAAAGCTTGGCGAGATAAGTCCAACTAAACCACACATGTATAACCCTTTTTTACATTTAAATTATGATAATGACTATTTTTATTTATTTTTAGTACTTTTACTAAAGTAAAAGTATTTTTTAATGACTGTTTTCAAATAATAAGGAAGGAGCTTTTTGAGTATTGTTATACCGTATAAAAATAGGTATTTTATAACGAAAGCTACCCCATATAAAGAGAAGTATTTTTTAATGATTGTTTTTCCATAATAAGAGAAGTATTTTTCATAAGGTGTTTGCAAATAAGATAAGTATTTTTTATAAGTTGTTCTACAATAATCAATAGAAGAGTAAAAGATATAAATAATTCCTGAGATTATAAAATAACCATCAGAATTGAAATATTTTAACGAATAGGTTTCATTATCACTTCGAAGCTTTATTCTTGTATGGATGTATGCATCAAACTGCCTTACAAAAGTTTTATAAGAATATTTTTGCGATGAAATAATGTCGTCATAAGCTCTATTTGTCATTCTTAAAACGTATTGATCATCATTTAATTTTTTTAGAATATCTTCATGATTACTATAATCTTTCTTAAGAGGAATGTAATGAAGATTTGGTTTAATTACTCCTGAGTAAGTTCCTTCGAATAATATTAAGACTGTTCTTAACCGAATAGCTTCAAATATCTTAGGAGAAACTTGATTCATACTTATTTTCCCTTCATGTTGAGATAAAATTCTCTTATGAATTTCATTGTATGATATGCCTGGCTCTTCCGTTTGTAATTTAATAATTTCTTTTTGTATCGTCCCATCAAAATCAAAAATATTTGAACCACTCTCTGTTCCAAGGGTTGCTCGACAACTGCCCATAAAGGCGTACCAATTTTCTCCATAAATACGCTTTTCCTCGGTTACTTCAATATCGATATTTTTTAAACCTTTCTTTAGGCAAATAGATTTCATATCTATACCAATATTGATTTTTTCTTGGCCTAGATTTCCGTAAATCGCACTTAAGGGCCTTCCACGATAACCTATAGATATTTTTCGCTCATCAAGCGGTAAAGCAAAAGATTCTAAATTTTTATACTCAGGGACATACCCAGTTAGGGTTGGGGGAAATTCCGTTATCGGATATCTATATTTGCGATAAACCATTTCAATAGATTTCTTAGGAATGGTTGTATATACAATATTGAAATTAATTTCATCCATTAATTTTCTTGAAAGCTCAATTCCTTCATACTCATCTTGAATAAAAAGAATTTTCGTTCCATTAAATTTTTTTAACCTTTTAACGAGATTGCCACTAATATTTCCTTCAACAGAAGTACGAAGTGAATAATGAATAATAGCAATATCGAATATCGTTCTATCCAATGCATCTCCTATTCCAGCTTTAAGAATAATTTCCTCATGCTTTTTCCAATAAGATTCTGTACCAGGTAAATAGAAAATTTTATTTTTTGAATGTTTTTTGAAAGCATCAATATGCTCTTTAATGGTAGAAATATGAACTGCGGTAGGGTTATAAAAAAAAGCAATCCTTCCCTTTCTTTTTGGGGTTTGGTGCTTCATTGTATCTGATAAAGACAGAACCATATCACTGAATTTTTTATCATATGAATTATTCTTAGCAGCCAACCTTCTCATATGAAGAAGTCTAGGATTAGATCTTGTTTTGCCTTGGTCAATTATAGCTTTTTTAAAGCTGGCTGCTTTTGTTGCAAATTTTATAAGTTCAGGTTCTTTTTTTAATTCATCAATTGGAACAGAGACTACGGGCAGACCACAAGCAATATATTCATATGCTTTTAAAGGTAATGATTTTTTTATAAGATCTCTTTGAGTGAAAGGTATTATACCTACAGTCGATTCATACATATTCATAACTAAATCTTCAACAGATAAAGAACCTAAATATTTAAAATTTGGAAGAGAGGTAAGAGATTTCCATTGTTTATCTTTTAAATCACTTAATTTTCCACAAAATCTAAACTCCCACTCACTTAATGACTTTACAAGCTTTTGGATTAACAAAAAATCTAAACGTGGATTTATTCCACCTTGGTAAATAACTATTTTTTTATTTGAAGATTTAGCATAATTTTCATACAAAAATTTCTCAGAAAAATTGATATCGTCCTGCTCTAAAATTTCCTCACCAATGATTTCAAAAATATGGTCTGCATCACAGCCATTTGCTATTACCTTAATAGGTGTTTTAAAATCTTTTATATTTGTAAGGCTATCAGATACTCCTTGAGAGCATGCAACAACAAAATCTACAGAATTCAATAATTTTTTTACAGAATCTGATATGAGGCTATTTTTTTGATTCTTTTGATTTCTATAAAATTCGTCATGATATAATTCTGTTGCATGATAGACTCTAAAAGCATTAGGAAGGGCTTCTATGAGATTGTTGTAACTCATAGAATCATAAATCCATATCAAAGGTTTCTTGATACCACGAAATTTCAATAGATCAAGAACATCCTGAATATCAGCATCTGTTTTATGATGATTAATATTAACTATTTCAAGATTATTTATTTCAGTAATCTCTGTATGCATCTTGAAATAGTTAATAGGCTTTATCTGAACATCGCCTTCTGCCTTAATGTCACGCTGGAAGAAAAAAACTGGGACATTTTCTGCGAACCTTTTTGCATAATGATATCGATTGCTTCTTGGTTCACTATGCCAATCTGACCAAGTAAACATTAATACAGCATCAAAATTTTCTCTAATAAATGGGTCTATTTTTTTTTCTTGATTACTTCCTTTAGTCATAAACAAAAAATTTAAATTATTGCAGCGAAGAAACCTTTAATTCTCCGGAACATTTTTAAATTAACGATAATTAGTAGCCAAGAGATGGCGAACAATATAACTATAGCTAGAAAATTAGGTGATTGTTGCCCCAATAAAACGCTCCTGTATGCTTCTGAAATAACATAAAAGGGATTAAATTGCTGAATATGCTGCGCTATTGAAGGAAGAGTTTCTATTGGATAAAAAATGGGGGTTGCAAAAAGGCAAATCAACAATAAATTAGGTAGCAATATTCCAAAATCTCTTACAAACGTTGTTATTATTGCAAATAATACCCCTAAAGCTGAAAGAAATAAAAATTGTACAAAAATAACAAATGGTAGCAACGCCAAAGCCCAAGAGAAACTTTCGCCAGTAAAAAATTTTAAGATCACAAGAAAAGCTAAACTTACTCCAAGCGGGACAATGCCTATCATTGTCGCTGAAATTGGTAGAATCTCAGTTTTGAAAGTCATATTTTTAACCAAGCCGGCATTGCTAACAATTGAATTTGATGATGCCATTAAGGCTTCGATGTTTGCCAACCATGGTCCATAGCCACAAATTAGCCAAATTGAATAGGTTATTGATGAGTCTGCTCCAGGGATGCGCGCTTTAAAAACAAATGCAAATACAAAAGTAAATAATGCAAACATTATAAGAGGATTTAATATTGCCCATACAACACCCAATGCAGAACCTAGAAAACGATCAGAAAGATTTGTTTTCCATATGTTATATAAAAAACGAGCATCTCCTAAATCAAAACCAAGGATTGTTTTCAAATCTCTTCCTTTATCTTTGTAGAGCTAATATTTATATCGTTTTCGAGAATTACAGGATGTCCACCTGTAGGTACTTTATCAAAAATTACTTCCAAAATTGCTCCTGTTTCAGCACATTTTTTACCATCAAGCTTCCATTCTAAATCAGCTCGATATAAACCCGGTGACAAATTAAAAAATTCATAATTAATTTCTACCTCAAGACCCTCAAAATTATCTTGTATAGTAAATGATGATTCTAAAACAAGTGTTTGATCTAGCCTAAACCATCTAAGTAAAAATTCTCCTCTAAGCTTGGAATTATTTCCTTTCCAAGGACTGCTAACTGTTAGAGCATCTCCACTTGTAATATATTTTACTTTATTTTTATTAGAAGAAAAAATTAATTCCCCTAACGTGTGGTCTTTTAAAAAAGATTTAGTGCCTACCAAACTTTGAAATCTTGACAATTGTACAACCTCATCCTCTTTTCTTACTTTATCCAAATATGCCTGAGTAACTAATTTAGGAGGTCCATCCATAATAAGCTTACCTTTGTCTAACAATATGCAACGATTACATAACTCGCAAATACTACTCATCGAATGAGAAACAATAAGTACAATAGCACCACGTGAACAAAGTTCTGATATGCGTCGAGAAGCTTTAACTGAAAATTCAGCATCGCCAACTGAAAGAGTTTCATCAATAATAAGTATTTCAGGATTTATTTGAGTAATCATCGAAAAAGCTAGGCGCGCTTTCATGCCAGTAGAGTATGTTTTGACGGGTAAATCAATAAACTTACCTAATTCGGCAAAATCTATGACATCGGCTATCTCATGATTCATTTGGTCTCGTGGTATCCGGCGCACCTCACCATCAAGATAGATATTTTCTCTGCCAGTAAGCTCTTCGTTTAAAGCAATGCCAAGAGTCAAAACAGCAGTAACTTTCCCTGATATTTTCATTAATCCAGATGTAGGCGCATTAACTCCAGCAAGCATTTGTAATAATGTTGATTTTCCTGCACCATTTGATCCAATAATACCCACTCTCTCTCCATTCTTAATAGTTAAAGTTAGTTTATGGAGAGCAACACCGCCTACAGCCTCCTCCTGGATCCTTCCAAGCATAGCTTTTAGTAGGGTGGTGAATTTCTGTTTAGTTGAATGAGGATAAGATTTTTGTAACTCCTTTAGTTCAATATAAAGATTTTTACTCATTTTAGCTTGACCTTAAATGGCATAAGAACAAGTCCTGCTTTAGATTCTCCATCAACAATTAATCTGATGCTATTTCCTGTAGTCCAGCCTCGAGTATCGTAAGCTGTGCCAGCAATGCCATTAGATTCTTGTCCATTTAAAAATAAATTAAGATGATACTCTCCAGGGGGAAGTGGTAGTTTTGCAATATTAATAGTAATGACATAGTTACCCGCGGATGAGGCTACTAGAGTTTCTTTTCCAAAAAAAATAATCTGCCAATCTTCTGCTATCACTAACTTTTCTATAGTGAAGTTAAACAAAACAGGTTTTTTTCCTTTATTCTCTATAGGTATCGTAAAGCTCCATTCTTTACTAGAATTTGCCGTTAATACTGAGGGAAGGTTTTTAGAAAATTTAACAGGTGAGTTTAGGGTTAATTGGCTTTGAATATCAAGGTAATCTTGAACAACCTTATATGAATCCCCTTTGGATAAAATTTGACCGCCCTTCAACTCAATAGCTTGTTTACATATCCTAATAACCGCCGACCAATCGTGGGTTACAAGTACTCCTGAAACCCCTTCTTTTAGTAGACTCCTAATTCGGCCCCAACATTTATCATTAAAATGTGCATCCCCCACAGAGAGTATTTCATCAATAAGATAGATATCATGATCTATGGATGTTGCAGTAGCAAAATATAGCCGTGCAGCCATTCCTGAAGAATATGTATAAATTGGGTCGTCAAGCCGATTATGGAGTTCAGAAAATTCTCTAACATCTTTGATAATTCTTGACATTTCATTTTTAGAGACACCATTCATTCTCAACCAACGGATTACATATTGTCTGCCTGTAATAAAAATTCCCCCTGCCCCACCGAGCTCAAGAAGAGAGCCTACATGCCCAAATCTTAATACCTTTCCTTTATGAAGAGGGTAAAGACCAACCAAAGCTCTTAATAATGAGCTTTTACCTGCGCCATTGCGGCCAATAATTCCAATGATTGTTCCCTTTGCGACTTTGAATGAGATATTCTTTAGGGCTTCATGGTAATCACCCCAATCATTATTGCCAAATAGCATACGCCATCTACTGGCAGGCTTAGTTAAAGGAAACCTTAGGGTCAAATTTTCAGCTATCAATACATTCTTGGACATAGGAGGACTCAATTTTTTTCTTTAAGTAAATTTTCATAAATGGTAATAAAAACATTAGCTGCAGCCTCAGAGGAGTGCCATTTTACAGCAAACTCTCTACTTCTTCTTCCAATCTCAAGCCGTTTTTCTTTGTTGTTAATTAAATCAAGTAATATAGCCTCGACTGTTTCAGGTGTTGCACTAACGATAGGCAGTTCATTAGCGAAGCCTGGTAATATCTCATTTACGGTTTGAAGCCACTCAGGTCGTAGAAAGCAGATCACGGGTTTACCCAGCATCATTGCCTCTCTTACATTTGCCCCATACCAACCAAATGTGAGCATCTCAAGGAATATATCAGCCTGTGCCTGAATAAACCGAACATCCATATTTGGTACATTCTCTGGTGCAAGCAATTCAATGTCATACCCCTCGTGCTGTAATTTTTTAATTAAAGGTAAATAAATATGTGTAGATTTTATATTTTTCCCATCGCCTTTGGTTCGCAATTTACTATTACCGACGGCATGATAAACTCGTATCGTATCTTTCTTTGAAGGTAATTTGAATGCTTTTGGGATCTTTATATTAGGATTCCATATTTTTTTATCAAGACAAAAGGCTTGGGGCCTTTCATGCACTCTCTGATCGTTATTGAAATCAACCCTATTGGCACCAATGGTACATTGATAATCAGCTACCTTATTACGAAAAATTCCCCACTCAAGATTGCGCTTATCACTGCATACGGATTTATTTTTCTGCCACTGACATATTGAACAAACGGATTCTGGTCCCCATTTGCTAAAGCTAGTTTGCGAGACACCATCCTGACATCCAGAATGATAATAAATAATCTTCTTACCCAGTTTCTTTAAAAGAAATATATCTGGAATATTTTGAGGGTCGTTATTGAAGATGCTGCCATAGCTAATGCCATTAGGATTTGAAAAATGAATAATATCGTAGTGATAAATTGATCTTAGAAAAAAATCTAAAATTCCATCCGAAGTATTCTCTACATCCTTTCCTAATGTAAAATCTGAACCATGATAATAAATTTGAGCTAGTGGATTTGTATCCCAATTATATACGTCAGCCTTAAGTCCTAATTTGCGAAGTTCTCTGGACAGATACCAGGGATGATAGTAGCTTTGCCCACAAAAAAGTATTCTAGGACAGCGAAGACTTCTAAGAACAAATAATAATAGTTTGGGGGTTTTTTTAAGAACTTCAAATTCTAATAATAAATCATCATCATGATTTTTTTTAACTTGCCCCTTTGGGTAGTCTGCATAATAATCTCCAGGATGATTTAAATTCGTACCAGCAAATTTTTTTACTATTTCGCGAAGCTTATTTGACATAAAATCGTCATTGTGGAGCAAGGTGGCTTTTAGTAATTTTACTGAAAAGTAAAAAAAAATTAAACGAACATTAAAAATACTTTTATTAGTATCAAGGTAATAATCATAGAGATTTTTTTTATAAAGAAACCATGAAATTAAAATTTCTCTTGCCCTTTTAA
>TARA_B110000858_G_C17809597_1_pt1 | contig 11887 bp, 16 predicted proteins | sample TARA_B110000858 | Tara Oceans TARA_B110000858 (sample SAMEA4398247) | marine metagenome | biome: Polar Biome; feature: [SRF] surface water layer (ENVO:00010504); material: water (ENVO:00002006), including particulate matter (ENVO:01000060) such as... | depth 5 m | reverse complement strand
TCTATTTTATTATCTATTTTATTATCTATTTTATTATCTATTTTATTTACAATATTATAACTAGATTCTTTTATATTTTTATCTAGTTCTAGACCAGAAACTAGATTATTTAAATCAGTAATTGTCAATTTTTGTTTAAGATTAGGTAATACATTATTTGCATTAACAATACTAAATTCATTAGATACATTATTTATATTTACATCAGTTATTTTGGGATAATTATATAATACATTTCGAGATTTTTCACGAAACCATAAATTAAATGCCCATTTTTCTCCTTCTATTACTGGCATACCAGCATGTTCACTAAGAGGATGTTTAATATTACTATTATCATAGACATTGTGAAATACTAATAGTTTTCCTTTTTCTGGTTCAACTTGTTTATCTAGTTGTGTAAATCGTGTTGCACCACCTTTATCAACATTGTTTAAATAGACTAATGCTGTAACCATTCTTTGTCCACCATATTTCATATTTCTCATTGATTTTTCACTACCATCAAAAGACCAAGAATCAAAATGTTTTCTATATTCTTGTTCTACATCATAATATATTACTTGAAATGCTTCGGCATTTTCTATAGGTATATTTACCAAATTAGCTATATTATTAGCTACTTGTAATGTTATACTATCATAATCATGTTTAATCCAACAATTCATTCCACTTCTTCCTTGTGAAACATAACCTTCTTTTTCACCAGATACAAGAGAAGGTTTAATTTTATCTTTAGATATATTTATAAAATGCTGACAATGTTCTTGTGTAATAAAATCATCTATGGTATAAATAGTTGGATTATTCGAAATTGGTTTTTTAGATAATTCTTGGATCATTTGTATAATTATAATAAATAGATTTGTATTTAACTAAAAAAAAATTGATTTATAATAATATAGATAATATATATCTTATTATAAAATAACTATGAATTGTGTGCTCAATAAAATCTTCACAGAAGATATTACAGATTTAATAATTGAATATGCAAAAGAAGCATACAATAATGATCGTGAAAAATTATATTCATTAATTTACACTGAAAAACCTAATAAAAACTATAAACTATTTAGATACAAATATAATTATAAAACTCATGTAGATGATTTATTAAAAGAGGTAATAAAATTGATAGATAATAATCTATTGGATGTAAATACACAAGATAAAATTTATAAATATTTAGTGGCAATTGAAATAATAAATTTCATAGATATGCAATATGATGATATGTATTTTGTTACAACAATACAAAAAATATACATAAGAACTATATTTAAATTAATAGGTAGAGAGAATGATTCATATTTTAGTAACGATATTACAGAAATAGAATTATATAAACAACATAAACAATTTTGTTGGAATAAAAAACATGGAAAATCATGGATATTTTGGTAAAATAAAATTAAATTAATATTAAAATAAAATTAAAATAAAAATATATATTTAATATTAGTAATAAAATATTATGACTACATTAGATAACAATATTAATTTAATTGAAAAATTAGAAAAATTAATTATGGAACTTACAATAAAAAATACTTCATTAGAAAAACGTATGACATCTCTTGAAAAAAATGTAGAAAATTTAGAAAAACATAATGCTTTTCTACGTAGTATAGATTTAGATAAAGGAGATAATAATATTTTAAATGAAGTAATATTAGATAGTAATATAACAAGATCATTTAGTTTTACAAATTTACCTAGTCCTCCTGTTAATATTCCAAGACCACCATCATTGAATGATATGACAGTAAATCCACCACCTATTATGCGTCAATTAGGTTTTTGTATAAATAATTAATGAAGAAATAGAAAAAAATATTAAATAAAAATATTAAATAAAAATATTAAATAAAAAATATTTAAAATTGTTTAATTAAATATTTTTTTATAAAAATATTATCACATGACTCTGGTTTATCAAGACAAATATGTTAAAGATGTATATAATGAAATTGCAAGTCATTTTACAGTTACGAGAGTAAATAATTGGTTATGGATAACACAATTTATAAATGAGGTAAAAGATAAAAATCTAGATAGTAAACCACTAATATATGATATAGGATGTGGAAGTGGTAGAAATATGAAATATATAGATTGTGATTTTATAGGTATAGATAATTGTAAAAATTTTATTGAAATATGTAGAAAACAAAATTTAAATGTAATAGAATCAGATATTACTAATATCTCTTTAAAAGATGATACAGCAGATGCTATAATATGTATAGCAGTATTTCATCATTTAGAAAATGATGAAAATCGTATAAAATGTTTAATAGAATTAAAGAGGTTAATAAAAACAGATGGTAAAATTTTATTATCTGTCTGGTCAATTAATCAGCCAGAAAAAACACGTCGTAAATTTAAGGATTATGGAGATAATATAGTTTTGTGGAATAATCGTGGAAAAGTGTACTCGAGATATTATTATATTTTTAAGATATCGGAATTATTAGAATTATTTGATAAAGTAGGTTTAAAATGTATAAATCATTATTATGATTGTGGTAATGAAATTTTTATATTAGATAAAGAATAATATAAAAATTAAATATCTATACAATAATCTAAAATTATTTCAATAATATCTTGATTTAAAATAGATAATCTAGTTTCTTGCCATATTGTAGTAAAATCGATATTCATAATCATAACAATACTTGATATTTCTAAATATTCATTTATAATATCTATAAATGTTTTAGCCGGAGACCAGTTATTGGAACATGAAAGACTATTACAACACATACAATCAGAATACAATATTTTGGGTTTGATTTTGTTATAAATTAGAAGATAATTATATAAAATATCTTTATCTATTTTTTTTATTTTAAATGATAAATCAGCAATATATTTTAAATAATTATTAATAATATTATTATTTATTTGAATTTCTAAAACTTTATATGGTTTAAATGGATAATCATTTGGAACTTTTAATACAATATTACTATTATTATAATCATTATTTTTATTTATACTTAAAATTAATGATGGATAGCTAATATTTTCATCATCATTATATAGATATATACAATAATCTTTCCCAAATTTTTCTTGTATTTGATAAGAATATTTATCTATCTCACGGTTTATTCTTTTTCTACAAGAAAGATTTAATGTCATTATAAATAATTATTTATAATTATTAACTTTATGTTTAATTTTATATTCAATTTTATGTTTAATTTTATCTTAAAAAATATAATTATTTAATTAGTTTAGTTATGGTTAAATTATTTATAGTAATGTATTTTGGCATAAGTTTTTATATAATATATAAATCATATATGGTTAGAGAAATGATAAAAAATGATATAGATTGTATACAATGATATTACTATAATTTTTTAATTATGACAATAACCATATGTAAAAATAATAACTGAAATAATACCAATTATAAAAGCTAAATGATATTTAAATTGCATATATTTATAGATATTTAACCATTCTTCAACTTGTCTTTTATCGGTTAGATGTAATACCATATAGTCAGTTTTAGGATATAAAATATAGTACAAATAATTGGTAATAAAAGTAATAGATGTAACTAAACATATTATACTAATTTTTTGTATTTTTTTAGGTCGTAATATATATCGTAAGCTATATACAAATATAATAGATAAAATTATACCTACAAAATATCCAGTAAAATAAATATTTTTACGTTCATTTACTATATTATTATAAATTGTTTTTTGTTTATCATCTAAAACATTGTACAAATTTTGTTTTTTATTATCATTAATAGATGATATTATAATATAAATATTCGCTATTAAAAATGTGATAGCAATTAAACAACTAGTACAGCAATACATAGTATTTATATAAATATTATATATTAATTTAATAAATAATAATATGGATTTGAATATAGATAATTATTCTATAAATGATATATTTAATATACTTGAGATTACAACAAAAGAAGTAAATAGTAATAATATAAACTTGGATTTAGTACAAAAAAGAGTAGAATTAAAAATAGATAAAATAAAACAGGCAAATGATGATTTATTGAATGAAGATAAATTAGATCTAATAGATTTTTTTTATAAATGTTTAATGAAAATTAGTACAACTTTAAAGCAAAATACACAAAATAAAGTTATAGAACAAGATAATCATTTTATAATTAAAAATAAATCCAAGGTGGTAAAGGAGAATTATAATGTAAATGTTAAAGAGGGTATAATAAATCCATTAACTATAAAAACAGTTAAACAAATTTTAAATATAAATACTAAATTTAGAGATAATTATGATATTACTAATACGACAAATTTCACAATAAATTTACCATCAACAATAAAAAAAGTAATTTCAATAAAATTATTTAATTATCAATTTCCCAATGTTTTATATGATGGTAGTTATAACTATATATTATTATGTGTAGATGATTTTCATAATAATCATAATAATGTTTATTTATCTCCTGTAAAGTACCAAAGTTTAGCTGATAATAATATAATAGCAAAGATATCATGTAAAAATGAAAAATATTATCATTATTATGAGTATCCAAAACGCGTATATTTTGGTCCAACAGATTTAAATAAAATTAATATAAAATTACTAGATGAATTGGGTAAAATTATAAATATAAGTCAAGAATATTCACTTGAATTAGAATGTGAAATATTATATGATTTATAATATAAACACAATTAATAATAATAATAATAATAATAATATTGTTTTATATATAAATAAATGATTTTTCAAAAAGGTGGATTATGTAAGTATAATACAATAACTCAAAATTGGGAAATTGGAAATAATTTAGGTCGTCGTGCTCGTATATATTCGTCAAATGAAGCAGAAGCGTTAAATTTATTGGGATTAACAAGTTCACATCGAAATGGATTAACTCAATATTATAGAGATACCAATGTGCAACAAATATGGGGTTTAAATAAAATAGATACTAAAACACTCAGTCAAATTATAGATGAAATTGTTAAATATGCTAAGACAAATAATTCATCTATAAATGAGGCAATTGGCCTTTTAGTAGCAGCAAGAGAAGGTCGTGAACAATATCCAGCTGAAAATGAAGATAAAGGACATGCTGAATATCGTGAAGGAATAAATAGATTAATACATCTTTTGTCTGAATCACAGAGAAATAATGGTTTTATAGGAAATAGAAACACAAGTAATAGAAATAGAAGTACAAGTAAAAGAAATAGCAGAAGAAATAGCAGAAGTAGAAGTAATAGCAAAAGTAGACGTAATAGCAAAAGTAGAAATAATGGCATAAATAAAAATGGAGGTAATAAAAAAATGAGACTAACAAAAAAAAAATAAAAAATGCGTAAAATTTTAACAATTAAATTTAATATTATTTATCAAATTTAATTATATTTAAATAATATATAAATGACATCATTAGACAACTTAAGTGTAGATGAAAAAGAGGCTTTGTCCAGTACAAAATTAGCAGGGTTGCGTAAAAAATTAAATGCAGAAGCATGGACTGATAATATGGAAGATTTAATGAAACAGTGGGGTGAAAAATCAGCAGGATTAAGATTTATGCACTCAAACGCGGGTGGTTCTTGGAAAATTTTTTCCAATCAATTATCAATTGCTGGTATTGTAACTACAAGTTTTGCATCTACAATATCATTAATTGCAACTAGTTTAGACGATGAAGAAGCAAAAACAAATGTTATGTATGCTGTAGGTGGAATTGGATTAATATCAACTTTAATACAATCGTTTAAGAAATTTTATAATGCAGAAGAAAAAGCAGCTGATCATAATACGGTATCTAAACAATTTGGTTCATTTTATAGATATATGACATTGCAATTGGGAATGTCAAGAGAAGATAGAGATCCACCAGATATTTTGAGTTCTTGGGCGTTAAAAGAATATGAAAGACTACAACAAGAAGCACCAGGTATAGGTGGTAGTTCAATAAATGTATTTAAAAAAAAGTTTAATAAAGATGAACAAAGTTTTCCGGATGTAGCCGAAGATAGATTTACAATTAAAGTATATAAACCACAAGAAATGATTGTTGTACCAGAATTAGTAGAAAAGAAAGACTCAGAAACAAGAGGAGTTAATACAGATAAAGAATTAACAAATGTAGTAGTTGAAAAACTATTAAATAATGAAGAAAAAGAAGAAAAAGTAGAACCTATTGTACAAAATAAAGATAAAGATAAAGATAAAGATACATTAAAATTTTAAATAATTATTTAAACAAATATTTAAATAAGTGTATAATATATTTTCTAAGACAAATATATTCAATATGTTATATTGTTTATAATTTAGTTAATTCAAATTTATGATTGTCTAAATGTGAGTTATCTGTTATAACTTCTAATGTAAAAGTAAAATTTTCATTTATATTAGTATTTATAATTTTACCATATATGTCTATTATTTGTACTTTAAATTTCAATAAATTTATATATCCTGTATATTTTCTTATAACATCATCGCCGCCACCATCAGAAAAAAATTCATTAATATTATAATTATTTAAATTAGTTGCTAGAGAACCATTTATTTTTCCCAAAACTTTATTAGTTATCATATTTTTTCTCAAAAAAATTCTATGAGTTTCTACAATATTAGATTTATATTCATCAAAACAGAAAAATATATCATTATTGGACATATTATTAAATAATGATGGTGAAATAATTATATTTTTTTCATCTATAATTTTAGATTTGTATTCCATTGAATAATTTTTATCAAAACCCAATATATATGCTAATGAATAAGGTTTTGTATAATAACTATAAAAATCTAATGTGAAATACTCAAATTTTTCATTATTTGATAAATTGTTTTTATAAGAATTAAATCTGGATATATCGGTTATAAATTGTACTCTATTTGTATTTTTATCAATAGAAAATTTTATACTTTTTAGAAAATTAATAGAACCATCAGTATTATATTTATCATCGGTAATGCTATCATAAAAATATTCTTCATTTAAATATTCTACTAATATATTGGTATCGTAATAATAACCGTCAGGAATTGTTATTACTTGTTGTGATATATCATACGAATTACTTATATAATTTTTAATATACCATTTAATACAAAAGTTATTATTTATTTTATCTCCACTGCTATCAATTAAAAAAGGTTTTCTTATATTAATAGAACCTAACCTTATTTCGCATATATTATTAATAGGATTAGATAGTAAAAATTCACAATTAGTTGTAGAAGATGCATTATAAAGTCTATCTTCTGTGTTAAAATGTAAATATTGGTGGTGTTTATAATTTGTAATAACAGAATTATCTAAATTACTAAATTCAAATCTATTATCATTATATTCATCGTTAACATATTTACCATTATCATATTCATTATTAAAATAAACATCATTATTAGAATTATTATTAATAAAATTTTCAATATTATCATTATTTTCAGTTTCTATTAAGAGTTCATCATTATATATATTTAAATTATCTAATTTTTCTTCATGATCTGTATTAAGTAATTTATTTTGTATTTCATCTAAAAATAAACTAACCTGTGGTGTATTATTAAATTTATTATTTTTTAATGTATTTATTTTATTTCTAACTTGTACATTATCTATATAATCTAGTCCAAGTAGTTCTAATAATTCATTATTATCATAATCTTGAATATTTAAACTAAAATTATTAATACTATTATTCATTATATTATTAATATTATAATAAATAATATATTTATTATTTGTTAGTTATTTATTATTATTTAATAAATCTATTTCATTGAAAAATTTAACAATATCTATATTTTTTAAGGTTTTAATATAACGAGGTATTTGTTGTATTCCATGACCTCTTTTATAATTAGATCTACCTTTAAATAATAAGAATTCTAATACTTCAATAATTTGTTTTTGATATTCATTTAATTTATCAATGGTTATATGGTAGCTAGATTTATATATATATCTATTATAATTTTTATCACTATAAATATTACATTTTTTATTAAATAATTTATTTTTAATTATACCTATACCTATTATTTTATTTTGAGAGTTATTCATTTCAATAATAATTAGTTTTTCTTCTGGATAAATAGTAGAATCAATTGTAACAGGAGTTCCATATATGCATCCAGAAATATTATTTTTTATTTTCCATTCGGTATTTTCAGATAATGTTTTATCAGTAAATCTAGTTAAACATAGTTTTGCCATTAGATAACAAAAACTATTATATTTTATTAAAATTTTCAATTTATAAAAATAAAATTTATAATAAAAAATATAATTGTAAATCTAATGTATCATTTTCCATTGTTAATTTATGTATTAGACTAATTTTTTCATTATCATTTAATTTTTCTAGAACGATATTATTTATAGAATAAATAAATTTATACTTTTCTACTATATTGCAATCTTGATCTAAATGTTTTTCTCTATCTATAGAATTAATTAAAACAAAATTATCAATAATATTAATGTTCATATTTAAAGAATTTTTATAAATAGGCAATGGTATATTGTACTCATTATTATTTTGATTATGTATAATTTCTTCTCTAATTTTTTCAATACTTAAATCTTTATCTTGAAAAATATCTAATATAATATTTTCTACACTACCAGATGGATAATCATTTTTATATTTTTCTTTAAGATTACTTCTAATAACAGATTTTAATTCCTTACAATTTGTTTCATATATGTTCTTTAAAAGAATCATAAGATCATCATCAAGTATTTTTAAAATATTATTTTGTTTCAAATAATTAGTGTAATAATTATGTACATAATTATTAATTATAATTTTAATATCATTAATTAAATTCATTATTTAAATAATTATAATAATTATTTAATATTATTTAAATATTTTATATAAAATATTTAAATAATATATGATTAAATCATTAATTAACGATATTAAACAATATAATAATAATTATTATATATTTAATATAAATGCTTAATAAATATATAAATTTATCTAATTTATTAAATAGGATAATAAGTATGTATAATTATCAAAAAAATTATATATATATAGTATTTAATTATTTATTAGAATTTATTAGATATACAAAATATTTATTATATTTTATAATATTTATCAATTGTTTCACAAGTAATTTTATAGTATATAAAATTAGTAATAATTTTAATGATAGATTGATTAAATTATTGTATTATTCTATTAATTTAAATGGTTGTGGTTTAATTAAATTTGTTCAATGGACTAATTCACAATATAAAATTTTGTACAAAAATAATACACTATTAAATAAATTGTTTAACAATTTTTATGAAAACTGTAATATACATGATATAGAATATACAAAAAAAATCTTTAGAAAAGAATATCTATTAGAATTTGATGAGGTTTTTCGTATAGATAGTGATGAAATAATAAAATCAGGTTCAATAGCACAAATATATAAATGTTATTTAAATAATAATAAATATATTAAGACAATTAATAAAAATAACATAATTAATAAAAATAATACAATCGATAAAAATTATGTTGTTGCAATAAAAATAGTTCATCCTGAATTAAAATATCAAATATTTTGGATAAAAACTATTCTTAATGTTTATACTCTATTAACATCTAATATTAAATTTTTAAACAATTATAAAATACCATTTGACACAGAAAATTATTTTAATAATTTAAAAAAACAGTTTAGTATGATAAATGAATATAATAATTTAATTTATTATTATAAATACTATAAAGATAATGATTATATAGTTATACCCGAACCTTTATTTGCATCGGAAAATATATTAATTATGAAATATGAAGAAGGATTATGTATAGATAACACAGAAGATTCTCTATATGTAAAAAATATAATATTTATACTATTGAATTGTTTTATAAAAACAAATTATTTTAATTGTGATATAATACATAGTGATATGCATAATGGAAATTGGAAATATCGTAAATATAAAGATTTTTATCAGTTAATCATATATGATTTTGGCTATTGTTCAAAAAATATTATAAATAACAATTCAAAATTACTTATATATTCAATGGATAATGCTTTATATGATAATATATTATCAATAACATATATGTATATAAAAAATTCTAATATAACAAAAGAAGAATTTATTAATAAAGGAGTCCAATTTTTAAATGATAATTGTTTAATAATAGATAAAAGTCTTGCAGACAGGTGTGCTTTATATACACACTATATATTATTATATATTATAAAATACAATTTTAATATTAATAATTTTATGATAGAAACTATGATAAACTTTATATTATTAAAAGAACATTATGATATATTTATCACAATAGACAAAGATAAAAATATATCAAACCATATATCAAACCATATATCTAGTAATATAAATTCTAGTCCAGGAGATGCTATGATTTATAAAATAATATGTAAAAAATATAATATATTTTCTAATATAGTAGACTATTATAATGAATATTATATTGACAACAAATTATTTAAAATAAAACATATAGAAAATAGCTATTTAGACAATTTAAGTAATAATAATAGTAATAATAATAGTATATCAATATAACAAATTATATATAACCATTTCCATTACATTTTTTACATGTCTCATATTCAATATATTGTTTAGGTATATATGATGATATATATCTTATATCATTTGTTATTCGTGATTTATTAAAATTTTTTATAACAATACCATAACCATTACACAAATAACATATATTTGTAGTTTTTCCAATACACTTATTTTGATAATAAATATTATGATCATAATTTTCTATATCATAATCGTCGATATATTCATAATCAGTATTTTGATATAAACAAGAAGTATTTATATGATTTTGTAAATTATGACAAGATAAATTTCTATTAAATGATAATTTAGTTATTTTAAATATATTTTTCATATTGATATTTTTTATAATATTATAAATCATGTAAATTTTAATATTATAAATATAAAACAATAAATCTATATCAATTTTATTATATATTAATATAAAATTGATTGATATTTATATTTATTATAATAAATATAAATATCAATATGGAAGATATCAATATGACAAATAACATTGATGATAATAAAATGATGATAGATAATGATACACCATTAGAAAAATTTTTATATCAAATAGATATTAGTATAGAAACAGGTGATGTATCATATATTCAAAAAGCCATTAATGATTATAAATATTTGGTATCACAACAAGTTATAACATGGGCTAATAATATTATGATTGAAATATTAACAGAAAGAATGGAAGAAATAATATTTTAAATAATTATTTAAAGACTATTAATATATTATAAATATAATATGTCTCTTCTAATTTCTACACTTACATTTGGTGTAATTAGTGGTGCAACAAAAACTCCAATAAAACCTGTTGTAAAATCATTTCGTTATTATGGTGATATTACACCAACTGGATTTTTTGATCCACTAAATCTATCAAATGAAAAAAATAGTAAATATCTTAGAGAATTTGAACTTCAACATTCACGAATTGCTATGTTTGCAGCAGTTGCTCTACCCGTTCTTGAAATGACAAATCATGGAACACTTTCTATTAATGTTCTTTCACAGATGGATGTAAATGCTCAAGCTCCATTTTGGGGAGCAATGGCTCTAGTTGAATATTATAGAATGCTTAATGGTTGGGATAATCCATTTGGTGTAAATGGAACACTTTTTACATTAAAAGAAGATTTTCAACCAGGTAATTATTTTAAACTAGATTCTAATAAAGTATCTGAAAGACTTTATAATTGTGAACTTAGTAATGGACGACTTGCTATGTTAGCCGTAGCTCATATTGTTGGATCAGAACTACTTACTAGTAAGCCATTATTTTAAATA
>TARA_B110000858_G_scaffold122050_1_pt1 | contig 11911 bp, 8 predicted proteins | sample TARA_B110000858 | Tara Oceans TARA_B110000858 (sample SAMEA4398247) | marine metagenome | biome: Polar Biome; feature: [SRF] surface water layer (ENVO:00010504); material: water (ENVO:00002006), including particulate matter (ENVO:01000060) such as... | depth 5 m | reverse complement strand
AGAGAAACGAGTATGGCTAAAGTTAAGGCAAAAAAGAGAAAACCAGCTAAGAGAAAGTCAGCAGCTAAGAAAGTTAGCAGCCCGGCTTTGTCTAAAGCAAATGCCGCAGTAGCGAAACTTGAAAAAGCATCTAAAGCAGCAGCTAAGAAAGTAGCAGCAGCAAGAAGGAAAGCTGTTTCTACGAAGAAGGCTGCAGCTAGAACTAAAACAGCAGCGGCGAAGCGAACTGCTAAATCTGCACAAGGTGCAGTGAAGAAAGCGTCTGCAGCTGTAGCTGCAACGAACGCTAAGATCAGAACTGCAAAGTCTAGAGCTAGAGCCGCAGAATCTGCAGCTAAGGCAGCAGCCGCTAAGGCCGCAGCCGCAGCGAAGGCTGAAGCTGATCTTAAGAAGGCGGTGAAAGACTTTACCGCGAAGTTTAAGGCTAAGCAGGCGAAGGCTAAAGCGAAGGTAGCAGCTAAGAAGGCTCGTAAGGATGCCGCCGCTGCAAGAAAAGCCGCCGCAAGAGCAGCCAAGAAAGAAAAGGCTGCAGCGAGGAAGGCCGCATCTAAAGCCAAAGCCGCGGCCCGCAAGGCTGGAAAGAAGAAGCCTGCGAAGAAGAAAGTAACGAAAAAGAAGGCCAAGAAGAAGGTCGCTAAGAAGAAAGCGAAGAAAAAGGCAGTAAAGAGACGCTCAGCAGCGAAGAAAGCCTCTCCTAAGAAAGTTGCTAAGCGTAAGCCAGCTAAGAAGAAGGCGGCGAAGAAGAAAGTCGCTAAGAAGAAAGTAGCTAAGAAAAAGGCCAAGAAGAAGGTCGCTAAGAAAAAGGTGACTAAAAAGAAAGCCAAGAAGAAGGTTGCTAAGAAGAAGGTAGCCAAGAAGAAGGCCAAAAAGAAAGTAGCTAAGAAAAAGGTAGTCAAGAAGAAGGCTAAAAAGAAAGTAGCTAAGAAAAAAGCCAAGAAGAAGGTAGCCAAGCGTAAGCCGGCTAAGAAGAAGGCTGCCAAGAAGAAAGCTAAAAAGAAAGTAGCCAAGAAGAAGGTGGCTAAGCGTAAGCCAGCGAAGAAGAAGGCTGCGAAGAAGAAAGCCAAGAAGAAGGCGGTAAAGCGTAGAGCAGCAACTAAGAAAGCGGTAAAACGCAAAGTTGCTAAGCGCAAGCCCGCTAAGAAGAAGGCTGCGAAGAAGAAAGTAGCGAAAAAGAAGGTTGCCAAGAAGAAGGTAGCGAAGAAGAAGGCCAAGAAAAAAGTCGCTAAGAAGAAGGTAGCGAAGAAAAAGGCCAAGAAGAAGGTCGCCAAGAAGAAAGTAGCTAAGAAGAAGGCTGCTAAGCGTAAGGCGCCTGCTCGCAAGAAGGCAGCCAAGAAGAAAGCCACTAAAAAGAAGGCTCCTGCTCGTAAAAAAGCAGCGAAGAAGAAAGCGGCTAAAAAGAAAGCTCCAGCTCGTAAAAAGGCTGTAAAGAAGAAGGCGAAGAAGAAAGCTGTAAAGCGTAGATCGGCCGCGAAGAAGGCTGCTAAGCGTAAAGTAGCTAAGCGTAAAGCGCCTGCTAAGAAGAAAGCAGCCAAGAAGAAGGTCGCGAAGAAGAAGGCTGCTAAGAAGAAAGTGAAGAAAAAAGTAGCCAAGAAGAAGGTTGCTAAGAAGAAAGCGAAGAAGAAAGTAGCCAAGAAGAAGGTTGCTAAGAAGAAAGTAGCCAAGAAGAAGGCTACTAAGCGCAAGGCTCCCGCTAAGAAGAAAGCTGCCAAAAAGAAGGCTGCTAAGCGAAAGCCCGCAAAGAAGAAAGCTGCCAAGAAGAAGGCCGCTAAGCGTAAGCCAGCCAAGAAGAAGGCTGTAAAGCGTAAGGCAGTCAAGAAGAAGGCAGCAAAAAGGAAAGCTCCAGCTCGTAAGAAAGCTGCCCGGAAGAAAAAGAAGTAGGGCAACTAAGCTGGATTGAGTGACTTTAGCCAGACTATCCACCGTTTGCGTACCCGCTCGCAGACGGTGGATAGATACTCAAACCTTCCTAAAAAATCCTTGTTGGTATGTACCAGCGGGGATTTTTTCTATTACAGCCGCGCAAACTAGCGCGCGAGACTAGACAGTAGCGAATCTAACGATGAATAGCATTCTGACCATAGATACATCGTCCACCTACTGCGCTGTTGCGCTGCAGTTCGGAGAAGTCCTGATTGAGCGCATTAGCAATAGCGAGCGGCAATCTGCTCAAGCTGTGCTCCCGATGATCTCCGAGCTGTTACTGGATGCAAAAATTGCGCTCAGCGATATCGATTTAATCGCGGTTGTCGCGGGACCTGGCTCTTTTACCGGCGTGAGGATTGGGGTTGCCGTGGCTCAAGGACTAAGCCTAAGTAGTCATATCCCCGTTGTGCCTCTTTCATCGCTTGCCTTACTGGCAATGGCTGCAGCTGTAGAGCATTCTTTTGATGCGGTGTTAGTTAGTGAGGAAGCGAGAGAGGGGGAACTCTATTTCGCTGCCTATCAACGCTCAGATCGGCAGGGTGTCGAGATAATTGGAAGAGAGCAGGTTGCATTGATTGACGAGTTGGACGAGCTGCCGAAAGATTTAGAGAGTGCTATTTGGTGTTTAGCTGGCGGTGGCTGGACAAGACAAGATGAAATCCTAAGTCATTTGGCTTGTGCGGCTGCCACTGAGCCTAAAATACCGCTGATAGCGAATGAGCTGATCGCGAAATTAGCATTGCTGCGCTTTAACTGTGGCGAAGCGGTCGATGCCGCGGCGCTGCGACCCAACTATGTCAAAGAGCAATTAGACTATAGCAATTAGACTTTAGTTAGCAGGATGTTCGGCAAGCGCCAATAGGTAGAGACATCGGGCTGCATTGGAACTAGATTGGAACTAGATTGGAATTATATTGGAACTACAGCAATTAGATTTTATCCAGGTAACATTCCTAGCCGTGCTGCAGGGCGCCACGGAATTTCTACCTATTTCCTCCTCTGGGCATCTGCTACTGCCCTCGCTGTTATTTGCATGGAATGATCAGGGTCTTACCTTCGATGTTGCTGTACACCTAGGATCACTCTTCGCCGTATTAGTTTACTTCAGACACGATTTGCAGCGGCTAATCCTCGCACTGACCAAGAGTGTATTTCATAGAGAGCACTGCGCAGACTCAAAGTTGGCGTGGATGCTCCTAGCCGCTACGATACCGGCAGGCCTCAGCGGCTTACTCCTCGTATCTCAGCTTGAGCTATACGCCCGCTCGCTGATGCTCATAGGTATTACTTCCATTGGTTTTGGGCTATTGCTGCTCATATCCGATCGCGTCGGTAGCAAGCAGCGCGCATTGTCTAGTATGGATTGGAAGACCGCATTGCTGATCGGCCTGTCTCAAATACTCGCATTGCTCCCCGGTACTTCCCGCTCGGGCATCACGATGACAGCTGCGCTTTTTTGCAATCTTGACCGAGCTGCGGCTGCACGCTTCTCGTTCCTGCTGGCGATTCCGATTATTGCCGCCTCAGGCTTGCTAAGAGGCGTTGAATTGCTGCGGGCAGACACAGTGCCCGTTGAATGGATGCTGTTGCTCTATGCAATATTTATCTCAGCCGTTGTTGCGTACTTGTGTATTCACTACTTTCTACGGCTAATCGAGAGAATTGGTTTTCTGCCTTTTGTGATCTATCGAGTCTTACTCGGTATTGTGCTGATTCTTTTTGCCCTGTGAAGATAGCGGTAGTTAGTACAGATTCCGAGTCGGCAGAAAGCGCAGCCCTGCTTTCTACCAAGCTCGGTTTCCCGCTTATAGAATTACCATCTTCTTACTCGCCTAGTGAAGTGGAAGACTTCGATTACTTGCTTAGTTATCGTGACCAAAAACTGCAGCTACAAAATGTTGGCAATGCTGCCCTTGGTGAGCTCTGTGTGGACTTCCTCGATGCAAGATTGAACCATCGAGCGAATAGCGCCATTCGGAGTCAGAATATTGCCAAGGCGCTGGGAATCAAGGGTAGTAATCGACCTGCAGTGCTCGATGCGACAGCAGGTCTTGGCAAAGATGCGTTCCTAATGGCTAGTTTGGGCTGCAAAGTCTCGTTGTTGGAGCGTTCTGCTGTGGTGCATGCATTACTGGCAGACGGATTAACGCGTGCCGGTTATGGCGAAGAGATTTCCACTATTCTAAAGAGGATGGATCTGCGCTTAGGCGACTTGTTGGAATTTGGAGCAGATTCGCGGCAGTTTGATGTGGTATATCTCGATCCGATGTTTGAGGCCCGGCGCAAAAGCGCGAAGGTAAAGAAAGATATGGCTCTTTTGCAGGATTTGCTCGGTCACCAGACAGATGGTGCAGAGCTGCTTGTCCATGCTAAGCGTCTCGCATCGAGGCGAGTGGTAGTGAAGCGAGCGAAACTCTCACCTCACCTTGGTGCGGATAAGCCGGATATAGAGTTTAAGGGAAGCAGCAGCCGCTACGACGTCTATCTCATCAATTAGGGTAAAAGGACGCTCGTTAGCTAACGAGCGTCTGCAGCGCGCTCTGGTAGACCTCTGATAGCTTATCTAGATCCGCGACGGTTATTTTTTCGTCAATCTGATGAATTGTTGCATTGCAGGGGCCAAGTTCAACGACCTCAGCGCCTGTAGGCGCAATGAAGCGGCCATCAGACGTGCCGCCAGCCGTTGAGCGTTCAGTATCTAATCCCGTATGTTGTTTAATGCTTCCGGCAACCGCTTCGACTAGCCTTCCGCTGTCTGTCAAAAACGGTTCGCCAGATAGATTCCAATCAATCGTATAATCGAGTTCAGCCGAGTCCAGTAGCTGTGTGACACGCGCTTGAATGGCAGGAGCATCTAACTCTGTGGAGAAGCGCAAGTTGAAGTCCACTTCTACATGGCCCGGAATGACGTTGGTGGCGCCAGTGCCCCCGCTGATATTTGAAATCTGCAAACTAGTAGCGGGGAATGAGGCATTGCCTTCGTCCCAAGTGATATCTGTTAGAGCCGCTAACACAGGCAAGGCTTTGTGTATCGGATTGACCGCGAGCTGCGGGTAGGCCACGTGACCCTGAACACCCTTTACGACAAGTTTTGCTCCTAATGAGCCGCGTCGTCCTATCTTAATAGTATCGCCCAGCTGCTCGCTGCTGCTAGGTTCTCCCACCAGGCAGTAGTCGATGTTGATATTTCGACTAGCGAGTTCTTTTATAACTCTTTGTGTGCCGTTGATGGCAATGCCTTCTTCATCGCTGGTGATAAGAAAGCCAATGCGGGCGTTAAGCTTAGACTCTGCGAGGAAACGCTCAGTCGCTGTTAGCATCGCGGCGATGCTGCCCTTCATGTCGGCGGCACCTCTGCCATGTAGGAAGCCATCGGCGACTGTGGCGCTAAATGGAGGATATTGCCAAGAGCTTGCGGGCCCAGTCGGCACAACATCGGTGTGGCCCGCGAATACGAATAGAGGGCCGCTAGTACCTAGCGTGGCCCATAGGTTCGTTACGTCATCAAACTGCAGCGTCTCAACACTGAATCCGATGGCGGTTAGTCGCTTTGCTAACAGCTCCTGACAACCCTCATCAAGTGGGGTCACTGAAGGACGCTGAATAAGCTGTTGTGCGAGTTCGAGAGTTGCGCTCATGGTGTTTTCTTTATCTTCTAAGTAAATGAGTAACTATTCGTTTAGCTGCTAACTTATGCTATTGCATAAGTTAGTTATGACTGTGTAGATCATCGTTAAGGCTGATAGATGACTTTAGCGGTACGCATTCCACGCCACCGGAAAGAGAGTTGCGCCTAAAAAGCAGGTCTTCGACACCGGCCAGTTCTTTCGCCTTCACTGTTTTCAATAATGCGCCATCCTGCCCAAGCACATTGAGTTTGGTGCCTGCGGTAAGGTATAAGCCGGCCTCGACCGTGCAGCCATTTGCGAGTGGGATGCCGATACCTGCATTGGCGCCAATCAGGCAGTTCTCGCCTACGGAAATGACTTCGGTACCACCACCGGAAAGGGTGCCCATGGTGCTGCAGCCCCCACCAAGGTCGCTATTCGCACCGACCATAACACCCGCCGAGATGCGTCCCTCTACCATCGCTGGTCCCTCGGTGCCTGCATTAAAATTCACAAAGCCTTCGTGCATGACAGTCGTACCGGCTCCGAGATAGGCTCCAAGACGAACACGGGCCGTATGGGCGATGCGGACACCGCTTGGCACAACATAACTCGTCATCTTGGGGAACTTGTCTACAGAGGCAACCTCAAGGGTCGTGCCACGTAGTCTGGCAGCTAACTGGCGTTCGGGTAATTCTTCTAAGTCGATAGCGCCTTCGTTCGTCCAGGCTACATTATGTAAGACGGCAAACAAGCCATCGAGATTGAGCGAATGCGGTTTGGCGAGACGATGTGAGAGCAGGTGAAGCTTGAGATAAGCTTCGGCAACGCTTTTAGGAGCGCTGTCCTCGAATAATACGCAGAGAACGAGTTGGCCTTGGCCCTCGTTCATTTGCTGTACTTGCTTGGCGTGTTCAGGAAATTTGGATGCCAGCAGTTCGGCAGCAAATGCAGAGGACGACTTATCATCGATCTCTGCAACGGCGTTCTTGCCGGCTTGCATGGCGCAAGCAGCTAGTAGCAAGCTACTCAGTGCGGTATCCGGGTTCAGTAATGGCGCTGGATAGTAGACTTCGATAATTTCTTGCTTTGCATTGCGTGTTGCTAAGCCCAGGCCTAGGCTATGTATCGCGGTATCACTCATATTGTTAATAATCCTTGGTGTTTAAGCTAGCACTAGCTCTTGAATTTTTTCTTTGTCGAATCCGAGTAGCCACTTGCCTTGGCTCTCGATAATGGGTCGCTTAATGATCGAATTGTTCTCGTTCATTAGTTTGATGGCAGATGCCTCGTTTAAGTCTTGTCTTACAGCATCGGGTAATTTCCGCCAGGTAGTGCCTCGTGTATTAACGAGGACCTTGAAGTCGAAGTGTTTAAGAAATTGTTGAATAAGCGCCTCGTTACAGCCAAGCTTCTTGTAGTCATGAAATTCGTAGTCGACTCCCAATTCGGTCAGTAGGGAGCGCGTTTTCTTGATGGTGTCGCAGTTATTAATTCCGTAGAGCGTAGTCATAATTAGTTTGCTATATGTTGTTGCTAATGTTTGTTGCTAAATGGCTTGGAAGTTTACAGTTGTTTAGGTTTCGAGCCGTTGCTCTAGTTCAATTTTCAGTTCTGAGCTTATTTTCTCTATCAGCTCTTGATCAGCGATAGGTTTACTGGACTGGTCGGTGACGAAAAACAAATCCTCTACGCGTTCGCCAAGCGTGGTGATGCGCGCGTCCTTAAGTTTTATTTGATGCTCCGCAAAGGTCTTGCCTATGCTTGCAATAACTCCCGATTGGTCTGGACAGTTGATCTCAATGGTCGAGTAGTTCTTTTCTGGGGAGTTCAGCCAGTTGATATCGACAGTGTGGCTAAAATATTTGTCCTTACGGCTGCGGCGGATGTGTGAAGGAGCGATAGTCGACATATCCGAGTTTATGTATTCGGTAACCACTTTGTTTATCTCAGCGAGACGTGTCGGATTATTGCCTACTGGCTTGCTCGATGCTTCGAGCACGGTATATGTGTTCATGCAGTAGTCATTGTCCGAGGTAAAGATTCGTGCGCTCTGAATGCCCAAGTTCAATTTCTCGAATGCTGATGCAGTTTTCGCGAACAGGTAGTTGCTATTTTTGGTATAGATAAACACCTGTGTGGCGCCTTCGAGCGCGTTGTAAATCAGGCAGTCGGTCGATACCAGCGGGCCCGATCCAGAGAACGACGCAATGGCTTCGGTATGCCAAACGATGTTTGCCGCTGATTCGCGCAAGAAATATTCATCCTTGGCGTTCGCCCAAATTTCTTGGATGCGTTTGTCATCGATGCCGTGTTCGGCCAGCTTAGTGAGAGCGTTTTCCTGCTTGTCGGCAATGCGATCCTCTCTATTACGAGGGTTCTCAAGGCCAAGCCGCAATGCGCGCTTTGTATTCAAGTACAGCTGCTTCATCAGGCTTGCGCGCCAGCTATTCCATAATTCAGGATTCGTCGCACGGATGTCGGCCACAGTCATCGCGTAGAGATAGTTGAGGTGTAACATGTCGCCCATCATTGTGGCGAACTCATGAATCACTTCAGGGTCGCTGATGTCTCTGCGCTGCGCTGTCATCGACATGAATAGGTGCTTGCTGACTAGCCAGACGACTAGTTTCGTGTCCCACTTGCTGAGTCTATGTCGAACACAGAAATCTTCGGCATCTTTCATGCCTAGCGTAGAGTGATCGCCACCGCGGCCCTTTGCGATGTCGTGATAGAGCCCGGCAATATACAGCAGCTCCACTTTTGGTAGGCTCTTATGAATATGCGCTGCTATTGGGTATTGCTCGGCGGCATCGGCATGTCTGAATCGACGCATATTCTCGACTACTTGCAGGGTGTGTGCGTCGACAGTGTAGATATGAAACATATCATGTTGCATCTGCCCTGTTATCTGCTCAAATTCCGGCAGGTATCTGCCGAGAATTCCATAGCGCGCCATCCGGCGAATCTGCAGTGTCATTTTATGTGGTGAGCGCAGCAGCTCCATGAACAGGCTGACATTACGAATATCGTTTCTATATTCTTCATCGATGAGGCGTCTATTGTCACGCAGCAGGCGAACTGTCGACGCACGAATCGCTTGAATACTTGGGTTCTGCGCCATTAGCACAAAAATTTCTAATAGCGCCGAGGGATGGCTTTTGAAGACATCTGGACTTATCGCCTCGATATAGTCATTCCGAATCTGAAAGCGATTGTTTATCTTCTCGATTTTTACCCGCTCGCCCTCGCGAAGTATGGCTTCGTCGAAGTGTTGTAAAAGCACATCGTTGAGCGCTCGCATATTCGCGACTGCGCGGTAGTACTGCTTCATGAGTTTCTCGACACCGAGACTCTTGGCGTCATCCTCGTAGCCGAAAAGTTTCGCGAGTTCTTTCTGCTTATCGAACAATAAGCGATCCTCGCGCCGGCCCTCAAGAAAGTGCAGGCCATAGCGGAGCTTCCAAAGAAACTGCTGCCCCTTGTTGAGCATTGCCATTTCAGACTCTTTTAGGAAACCGGCGTCGACTAGATCCTGAAACGAACTGGCACCGAAATGCCGCTTCGCTACCCATGCAATAGTCTGAATGTCTCGAAGGCCGCCCGGTGAAGTCTTTACGTTGGGCTCAAGCGCATAGTCGACATCATGGTATTTCTCATGCCGTGCGTTCTGCTCGTCCCACTTTGCCCGCAGGAATTGTTTGATCGGCCAGACACGCTTCCCGGTAGTCAGGGCAAGCATCTCGCTATGCAACTTTGTAGGGCCGCAAATGGTACGCGATTCCATAAGGGCTGTGGCCACCGTTATGTCATTGACAGCCTCGCTCTTGCATTGCTTGATGGAGCGAACGCTCTGGCCGATCTCAAGGCCGATATCCCAGAGCAGAGTGCAGAACGAGCTAATGCAGCTCTTATATCGGTTGGCATTGTCCTTGCTCGTGAGAATCAAGAGGTCGATGTCGGAATGAGGGAGTAGCTCGCCGCGGCCATAGCCGCCTACTGCAACGAGTGCGATGTCTTTCTCGTCCGGCCATGGCTGAGCCTGCCAGGCGAGTATTAATATTTGATCTACTACCCAGGCGCGGGCGGTAACTATTTCGGTGATGCTGAGATTCGCCTTGTAGCGCTCATCCAAGATATTGCTAGCGGCCTCCATGGCCTGCTTAAGCGGTTTGATAGGATTGCTAGCGCTACTGAGTTCGGTCTGCAGAGCAACGACGTCAAGCAGCTTGCTGCCCAGCTCGAAATTATCATCGCTGTTTTCTTCATGGATTGCTAAGGGGTCCGGGCTCAAAATGATTCGTCGGAGCGTCGCGTAAAGACCTCACATCCATCACTGTTTACGGCCATTGTGTGCTCCCATTGCGCCGAAAGCCTTCGGTCTTTAGTGGTTACTGTCCAGCCGTCTTTCTTGGATAACTTAGTGAAGCGAGCCCCTGCATTTAGCATAGGCTCGATGGTAAATGTCATGCCTTCGACAAGACGAGTGCCGGTGCCGGCCTTTCCGAAATGCAGTACCTGTGGCTCTTCATGAAATATGCGCCCAATGCCGTGTCCACAATACTCTCTCACGATGGAGTAATTATGGGCCTCGCCGTGCTGCTGAATGATATGTCCGATATCGCCGAGCGTAACACCAGGCTTTACGATGTCGATGGCCTTATACAGGCATTCCTGTGTGACCTTAATGAGGCGCTTCGCGTGTTCGGGGACTTCGCCGACACAGAACATCTTGCTGGTGTCGCCATGAAAGCCATCTTTTATGACAGTGACATCGATATTTATGATGTCGCCTGACTTGAGGGTCTTGCCATCGCTGGGAATGCCGTGACAGATAACATGGTTTACCGAGGTGCAGATGGATTTAGGAAAGCCATTATAATTCAGCGGAGCAGGGATGGCCTTTTGTACATCAACGATGTAGCTGTGGCAGATCTGGTCCAGCTCGCCGGTGCTAACTCCTGGCTGGACGTGTGGGCCAATCATTTCCAAGACCTCGGCGGCCAGTTTGCCGGCTATCCGCATCTTCGCAATGTCGTCGGCGGTTTTAATATGAATCGTCATCTGAGTGCTGGTTACTTCCCGAGTTTTTGCCGCTAATGGTAAAAGCTAAGTATTGTAATGCAGGAGCTAACTTTGTAACAGTGGATTCCAGCGGATTAGGGTGCTGCAAACAGCTTGGGAGACTCGCTTGAAATGAGCCGGCCAGAGCAGCTATCCGCGGGCTCGGATGTGATATTTTCTTTCAGTGGCAGCGCTATTGTGGTATAAAGCGGCGCGTTTTCGTGGTTGCGTCCTCTAAATCTCTTGCGAGACTAAGAAAAGTAAGCATCCAAGGAAGCCAATTAACTTTAACTAACGTCGCACATACACCGTCACATGAGTTCTGGGTGCCTCTTTGAAGCAGTATTTCAAATTGGTTGAGCCATGGGGTGTATGGAGGCCTAACCCAAACCGAAGGAAACAACATGACTGTAAGTATGAAAGATATGCTCCGTGCAGGAGTACATTTCGGGCACCAGTGTCGCTACTGGAACCCCAAAATGGACCCATACATTTTTGGCTCCAGAAACAAAATTCACATCATCAACCTCGAGCACACCGTTCCTGCGCTTAACTCCGCACTTGAAGAAGTCTCCCATCTTGCTGAAAATAAAAGAAAAATTCTTTTTGTTGGCACGAAGCGAGCGGCAGGCAAGATCATTAAGAAAGAGGCAGAACGTGCAGGAATGCCGTATGTAAATCATCGTTGGCTCGGTGGTATGTTGACGAACTACAAGACGATTCGTGGTTCCATCAAGAAATTGAAAGATCTTGAGCAGCAGGAAGTAGATGGCACTTTGAGCCGTCTGAGCAAGAAAGAAGCCCTAATGCGAACTCGCGCCAAGGAAAAGCTTGAGCGTAGTATCGGTGGTATTAAAGATATGGGTGGCCTTCCTGACGTGATTTTCGTTGTCGATGTTGATCACGAACGTATCGCGGTTACTGAGGCGAACAATCTGAAGATCCCAGTTATCGGAATCGTTGATACTAATAGCAACCCCGATGGCGTTAATACCGTAATCCCAGGTAACGATGATGCGATTCGTGCAATTCAGTTGTATGTAGAAGCCATCGCCGACGCTTGTGTTGAGGGACGTGAGAAAAACGGTCCTGCGGGCGGAAATAGCGAATTCATCGAAGTAGAAGATGATGCGGCTGTTGAAGTAACAGAAGCGGCTCCAGAAACTCAGGCTGCACCAGCGGAAGAGACTGCAGCTGAGGCTGAAGAGAAGCCAGCAGAAGCGGCTCCTGCAGAAGAAGTTGTAGCAGAAGAAGCAGTGGTAGCAGAAGAAGCAGTAGCAGAAGCTGCACCGGCAGCTGAAGAGAAGCCAAAGGCG
>TARA_B110000858_G_scaffold198495_1_pt1 | contig 11966 bp, 18 predicted proteins | sample TARA_B110000858 | Tara Oceans TARA_B110000858 (sample SAMEA4398247) | marine metagenome | biome: Polar Biome; feature: [SRF] surface water layer (ENVO:00010504); material: water (ENVO:00002006), including particulate matter (ENVO:01000060) such as... | depth 5 m | reverse complement strand
TTTTTTTCTAAGAACTAGTTCAAGTGCCAAAAAGCGCTAGAAGTCGCGTTTAGGTACCGCATATAACGGTGTATCAAAACGGTTTCCTCATACCTGTTAGGGCATGTGCAGCAGCGCCTGCGTCTCCTCGTTTGCGAGCGTCCGTATAATCTCTCCATAATCTTTTGTCGGACACAGATGGAGGCAGTGTGGATATGCCACGACCTCTGCGTCTAGGTGCATCGAGCTTGCCAATCGAATACATAATTCGTCTTTTTTCCAAATTGATTCGCATGTACATCTTATCAAGTCCGTATTTTTTACCCGACAAAACATCGGACGTCTTGATGCATAAGGCTACCAACTTGCTGAAGAAATACGAGTGCTCTTCACTACCAAGCCAATCTTCCAAGGCAAGGTGTTGGAATTTCTTATATTTTCTTGTGATTGCAATGTGGGCTTCCTGCATATGTGCGAAGATGCAAGGTTGCAGGTAAATCTTTCCAATTGCCCATGGGGTCAGTTGTAACCATTTGTCTGCTTCTTGCATGCTTCTTTTCTCGTATTCCCCTAAAACGAGTTCGTGTTTCCAGTGTGCAAATCTTTCGTTAAAAATCGGGCGCACGAAATCAAGGGGGACTTCGGTAGGCATATCTTCTGGACGGTAGTGGTCCCATTGACCCTCATATTTGTCTTCTTTTTCAAAATTAGTGACACCTACTGCGATGCCTGAGCGGTCTTTTTGACCACCACTGTTTATCGGACCTAATGAAGACGCTCTCCTCATTGTAGGAGCGGTAGGAGCGGAATCACCCGTCTCGTTTGTATTTTTCACCCCGACCTGTCTGTCTCTGAATTCCTTTCTACCTCGTATCATCTTTGTTAGCCGTAACCCTGTAAGATCTCGCATCCATTTGCCTGTACTCTTATCCAGACGGAGGTTGTTGAAAAGACTTCGGAACCGGTTGCGGAAATCTGTAAGGTCTTTAAACTTTATGTCGTTGTTCTTAGACTTTCTGTCTAATTCGAACCTTGCGTCCCTAGATAAGGCACGGCTCCTCATCGTCTCTTCCGCCTTCGCCACCTTCTTCTTCGCCGCCTCCCATTTCGTGTTTGCAGTTGCCTCCTCGTCCGTACCCGGCAACTGCGCCCTGAGCTCCGTCTCCGCCGTCTGCTCCCTGAGCACTGCCGCCTCCAGTACCGCCGCCACCGACTCTGTCACGGGGTCTGGCGAGAGCCATTTCGCAATATACCGCTGAAACCAGAACTCTGCGGTGGTCTTGTCCCAGTGCACAATGGGCGTGTTGTCCATCCATGTCCAGTAGTTGGTACTGCCAACGGGTACAGCGCCGATAGCTATGGACCCCCGGGCGTAGCTCTTAACCTGTTTCTCATCTTTGTCAAAAACATGCGTATGGGCGTAAACTTCCCCCCTGTACTGGGGTGCGACCCCCAGCATGCCCAACACGTACCATACCACCGAATTAGCTCCGTTGTATGCCTTTTCGTTTGTTTTTTTCATGAGTAAGAATTTCTTACAAAAGACGAGGAATTCGGAATCGGGCATATTGAAGATATATTTTGCTGAACCGAAAGGAGCACCCACTCTAGCTGTGCCAGGATCTGGTAGGGCGGAATGGTCTGGTATGTTGACGTCAGGGTCTTTGTCACGGACACCGGTGCCCCATTGTGGTGGTCTATACATTGGAATGGCTGCGATTTCGGTACAGAATTGATGCAGGTCGGAAAGGGCATGTTCTCTTGCTCTTAGAACGAGAATATCCAAATCTTCTGTTGTAATTTTAATGTTTTGGGGCGTATATTTTTCCATAAATGGGGAAATATCGGCTCCCTTCCAGAATTTTTCTATACGTTCGTTCGTAAACCCAGCAACTTTCATCACAAACTTGAAGACATGGTTGTTCCTTAGATTTTCAATATGCTTTTGTTTTAGGTCTTCGTAGCGTACGAGTAGTTTTCTAGCTTTTCTAGACGTCAGTTTCATGTATGGAGGAAGGTCTTTAAGTATACGGTTAATCCTGTCATCGCTGCTTTCGTTCTTAGGCACCGAGTCGTCCTTTACAGTAAAGAAGGTTTTTTCGGACCACGCCATTTTTTAAAGAAATAAAACAAGGTATTTATAAGGCATAGTATGTATCTAAATGTCACGACCTGCTGTGTCTGAACTTGCACCTGTCGAGCACAGTGCCAATGTTGAACAAGTTGAGGAAGTTTCTGCCGATGTTAGTCCCGAGCTTATTCGTAGGGTTGTATTCGAGTGCAATGCCACTGGCTCTGAGCTTGCCAACGGGGCTGTGGTGAACCTGCAAAATGCTAGTCATATCTTTCAGCCGTCCATGGCTTCCGATCTGACTGCAGAGGAGAAAGTTGCTTTCGAATCGAAGGATTTTACTCAGGGAATTGTGACGAGCATGACTCTCAAGTCTGTGCACTCCTCGTGCCCCGAGACTGTCACTGTGGGGATGAACCTGTTTGCCAACTCGGCGAACGTTGCGAACTCGAAGGGATGGCTGTACGCCCAGGAGGTTTCGGACCTCTCGGACAACCACGCCCATCAGAACGAGGGGTACAGCAATGTAGCCACTATCCTGCCGCACGAGCGCAATCGTCCGAACGAGGTGGTCTACCACCCCGAGGGGCTGATGAACTCGCGCTGGATTAAGCAGTACGGGGGCTACACTCTGGACAAGCTCCACGAGGGCATCACCCGTTTCAAGGGTAAGGATTACTGCTACGTGCCGGAGGATCATGTTGTGGTGTCTATTATCAAAAACAACTGGGAGCAGCTGGGGATTAATCTCCAGACAGAGACCGTACGCGAGGGGGAGTTTATGAAAGTGGGGAAGACTGTTGTGGACAACTGCATTAACCAGTTGTATTCGAACGTGATCAGCCAGATTCCGTATACCAAGTTTGCGGATCTCGGTGCTCGGTTCCAGTCGAATACGGAGGGGTCTGGTATGTACAAAGTAGTGTGTGAGATGGAAGTAAAATACAGATTTCCGTAATAGTATTTATTTTAATTCACTAACAATGTTTCTAGGTAAAACTAATTTCCCGTCACTCTTGAATTTGGGGTTTATAAATTCGATTCCTTCCATTCCCAACAGCTGCTGGATTACATCGCTTGTCATCGGCACGTGCAGTTTGTCTTCCAAAAGGTATTTGTGCACTCGCGTGTCCAAATTTTTCACATGCATGCTTGACGGGGTCATTTTATTAATTTGTGAGGGTGTCATGAACTGCACCACAGGTGTGTCTGAAAAATTGGCTTGTTTCATTCTGTACGTGGCTGGTGAGGTCGAGAAGGACTTTTTGGTGACAAAGGTGTTGATGAGTTCGGGAGTGTTCCATTTGGCTTTGCTGTAGAGAGATTCAATATGCTCTGGTTCGAGATTGGGTACATCAACCATCTGTTCGCTCAAGAAGTCGGCAGCGTGGTCTTTGGCATTCACTAGGCTGTACCCAGTCAAGGGGCTCGTAAGAACAAGCCCTTCTCCCTTGTACGCGTTATTGTAAAACACGTACTGGTTTCTACCACGCAGTAAAATGTTCGTAAAATCTGCACGGACTTTTTCTTGTGCACCAAAGCGGTGGGCTACGCCCTGAACCTTGGAGAGAGTCTTGTCTCTTAAAGCGGTAGAGTATACAGACTCGACAGTTTTTCCGTTCCACGAATTCCGCATCTCACCTGCCTCTTTCAGGTGCAGGTCCACAATGGTGTGCGGCTGATCCTCGAAATCACCAACTGCGTTCATCTTTTGTGTCGTGTAAATACCCACACTACAGTTTGTACTGGGTAAGTCGACATAATCGTCAAAGCTACCGCCATCAAACAGACTGCGACACTGATTAAGGTTCGGATGAATCCAGGAATCTTTGGCAGAAATTTGATATCCTGGTTTTATATTAACAATAAGCCCCTTATGCACTTTGTTGCCCGTCAACTTGGTATTTTCGTCATCCACACCGAAGTTTGATGTAACTTTTGCACTTATAACGTGCTCTCCCTGGGTCTGGAGGTGTTCCCACACACCGTCAGCCTCTGCTTGTAAAGTACTCGGCACTTTGCCGTATCTATTCGCCAGTTCGGATACGTCCATATTTATGCAGCGAGTGGTGGGTATTTATACTATAAATTTTCCCAGAACGAGGCTGGTACCTTTTTAGGCGCGCCTTCGATGGGGGGTTTGTATTTTTTTAGAGTTTCAAGTTCGCCGATGGGCATGTCAGACACATAAACTTTGAGCAAATACTGTTTTGCTAATTTAAACCCCTTTTTTATTCGTGAAATGTCTCCCCTTGATTCCCTTTTCCATTTACCTAGAACACCGTGCACCATGTGATTGGGCACCTGCAAGACCATTAATATATCAGCATTTTTACCCACAGTACATTTCTCTGGTGTTTCGGCGTACTCAATCTGAGTCACACGACCATCGCTGCTTAGATACACGTACATATATAAGTTTATGTAACCTTTTATAATGGACACTAAACAAATAGAGATCCGCGCTATTCTACATAAACTGTCTGGTGGGTCAAAGCGTAAGAGAGAAGATACCTCAAATCCACTGGTGGCATACTGCCGGGCTTTATTCATCCCGCATTTTCATTCCAAGACAGCTCCCAATAATCCATTTGACAATATTCAAAATAATATATATAACGTAGAAGGGAATCCACCACACAAGATGTTAGAGCTTCATGAGAACTATTTCGAGTTCATATAAACTACGTACAAAACACATCAATGGACTGGTTGGAAATTCAATCTGACGACAATCAGGATATACATCATGAATTTATTGGTAATTTGATCATGAGAGACGGTTTCAAAATAAGGTATGTGCAAGTGGAATTGTATACGGACGAGCTAAGGGAAGATATTGAGAATACATTTGCGTCTAAAGGATACGACGTCAGCATTAAGTACAATAATACATATGCCTACTGTGAGGTCACTGCAGTGAAAAAGAAAAATCTATACGGAGATATGGCATTGGTCGCTGCAATAGCTTGGGCTATTTATCGCGTGTACGGATTCATGAATGTATGATTTGATATCCTGGCTCATGGTAGCCGGAACACACTTACAGACGCTGCTGTGCATTGTAGTGGTGATTGTCATGCTACCTCTTTTTTTGACACTTGATTTTATGGACGTTATAGGTGCACTCAGTGTGATCGGGTTATTTTTGTACGTATATGTATAACGGTGTATGTGACTATTTCTATCTATTATGAGAAATGTAATGAATGATGCACATGTCATCAATCATATACAATCTAAAATAGGTGGGGTGCTACATATATGTACAGAAACCTGCTGTACTCAGACGATGCATGTCCACGTGCATAAGAAGGATGGTGTGGAACATATTCGATGGGCTAGGAATAATAAACCCTGGATGTGCAAGGGGACTTTTGCGAGATCTTTAAATTATGTGTTCATATGTAAAAAAACAGGGACGATACACCACTGCACAGAAGAGTGTAATTTGGAGCCAGTTCCTAATGATGACCATACACTGGCGTGTCCGGTGTCTGGAGTACAGTGGAACAACGAAACAGAGGTTGTTCGTTCGTGGAAACTAACGTCTAAATGTGTCCCTACAATTGTTTCGGACAAGAGAGATCCAAACATGTTTTCGAGAGCAAAAGATGGCACAGTGTTGACAAAGACGTTGAATATAAAAGACGAATCTTGCAAAAGAGAGGTCCACAGAACTTTAGTGTTACTGGTGTGTTCGCATCGTAGGAAATGCCAAGAGTTAGAAAAATTTCATCACGGTCGCCAGTTAGGCATCAAGCAGGTGAACAGATATATGAAACACTGCAGGGATAATAATAAATGTATCACTGCGTGCACAATGATGAATATTTTGGTGACAGAGACCTTCTCTAAACCGGTGTTCCTGCGTATCATGTCTAGATTTGAACCCCAAATAGAGAGTATCACTGACCACGTGTATCCAATCATTGTAAAGTTATGGAACATTGTGGAGATGCCCAGACAAATTGCATTTGATATATTTGTACCAGCTATGCTGTACATATTACAAAGAGGTATACGCGTGGATGGGAATGTGATCATTAAAAAATATGAATTGTTCGACACTATACTTCCAGACGCGAATACTTTGGACGATTTCGACATTGCAAAATCTACATTTACTCAGACAAAAAACACAATTCGAATGTGCATTCGCAAATTATTAAAACAATACAGTGTTGATGAATTAAAAGAAATATTTTAAACTAGACTATATTTGAACCCCTGAGTATAATGCCACCATAAGACACCACCAACCCCGAGCACAGACCCACCAAGCGCGCTCGCCGTAACGACGACCCAGTCCTTGGTGACGCAGGACGTGTCCTCTCCCGATGTAAGACCCCCAGCTTTTTTCCGTGTGAGCATCGAACAGTTCTTGCAGGTGTGATTGGACACGTACTCGTCTTCGGCGCAGCCCGAATGGACATCCGGGACGCAGGTTGCCGGGCTGTTCACAGTCTCGTCTCCTGTGAACCCCGAGTCGCACGCGCAGGTGTGACCCGTATTACCTGTATCCGAACAAGTCGCATTGCCTCCACACTGCGCCACGGCACATGTCTCGAAACACGTTGCTGGCATGTTATAGTCGGGGTCTGACCCCGTGAACCCTCCCTCGCACGAGCATGAGTAGCCAGCAGCACCGTTGTTCTCACACTTTGCACCACTGCCGCAGTCAATCTCTACATTGGTTCCATTGCCGTACGCATCGTAGCACCGAATGTAACGGCATGTGGCAGGTTCGTTTGTTTTGGTTGGACCCCAATATCCTAGCGTCGCGTCGCAGGCGCACGTGTAGCCTATGTCGCTCAAATCTGTGCAGATTGTTCCTATACCTTCGCCTCCGCAGTTAACGTCTGCGTCATTGCACGTGCCGGCAGATACCAAAGGTAACATGAGTAGATACAAAAGTTTTATTTGAAAGTAACTGCAATCCTATTTATACTCGTAATCTATCTAATCTTTTAATACTTTTCCAGTGTTTTAATCTGTGTGCGTGTGGGACGAACATGTGACAGGGTAGGATATACCATAATGCACTGAAAACGTTATCTAATCCAAATGTACGAACATTGTGCTCTATATTCTTACCCTGTAACATTTCTACAACCATCTGTGCCGCCACAGCACTGTCCTTTACCTTCCCCCCATGCCATGTTTGACCCCAGTCCCAGTCGCACGGGAAGGCTTGTTTGGTATTGTATAGGTCTACTGGAGTCAACCACGGAGCGATGAGGTCGCTTCCCACTCCCTGAAAAACTTTATCACGGAGGGTGACATTAACAACCTGTCTGTCACGGATGCAGAGTCTCTTGGTTCTGCTTTCAATTGTGTCAGTTGGGTCACTCTCATCTGCAGCCTGTTTATTTCTGCAAACAGATCTTGTCTCGAAGCACCTACCATTTTGGTACTTACGTTTAGCTGACTGCGCAGACTTTGTAAAGTTCGTCCGCTCTTTACATGGATAACGCGCTTCCAAGATGCATATCTGGTATTCTCTTCTTGTAATCCCTCTCTTAGACATGCCTCGCTCCATGCAGTCAGAGAGGGATATGTTCGCGTATATAATGTTCGAATCTCGGTGGAAGTTGGACACTTTATGATCGTGTTCAGGACATGACCCCCGTGACCAATGGTGCCGCAAATTGTATTCCTCTTGAACATGAACTTGATTTGGTCCCCGATGTTCACAAGACCTATGGAAATAAGTTGTTCCATTTGTCATTCTGGCTATCTACATTATTTTGATACACCGTTATAAGTGTGTATGATATCGGTTCCGTCGCCCACCACTTTGGCGGTGGCTCCGGGGATATCGTACGTATATGCAATCCATGGTCCCCTCGACACGGATTTAAACAAAGATACTGGTGCTTTGTCTACGATAATGTTATTTCCGTCCAGTATAGTGAAGGCAGTGTGTTGGTTTGTTGTCACCCAGGTGAATGGGAAGGTTAGGGTCAAAGGACTTGAATCAATATATGCTTTTACGTCGCATACCCCATTGACATCCTTTACATAGAGGTCCTTCGCGGGGACCTTGAACGTACCACCATGGTCGGCAACAGAAAAGGGGAACCCTCCTACGTCGTAGACTGACCCCGCGCACAAACTCGGTATCTGCACGGCGAATGTTCCTACAGGGTCTGCACCGTAGCATGATAATGTCCTTAGTTTTCGACTGCATTTGAGTTTTTTAATAGTATGGGGGGTGCTCTTAAAAACAAACATGGAAACGATCCGGAGTAAAACGATGATTGAGATGCAAATGATAAAGTATAGTGGTTTCGTACTTGTCACGGGGGTTTCTTGTGATTCCTGCGATTCAATGTCACGTGTTTTTTTCACGGTTGGAATTTTTCGGATCTTTATCCTTAGTGGGGGTTGGCGGAAACTTAATCTGGGGACAGACATTTTCTGTACATCTGTGGCATATATAGGAGACAGGGGTATTCTAAATATGTGTCATTATGTTTTCGTGTTCCTGGTCGCGGCTATGGTTGCCCACCTTGTGCCGAAACAGTCCCAGTATGCGTTCCATGGGATTGGAGAAAATAATAGTTATATCGAATGGTCCCCCAGTTACAAAGAGTTACATGGCATGTTTTTCTTTCAGGCAATAGGAAACTCTACATTAAGTTTCGATGATACTATAGTGAAGGTTTCTGATGTTAGTTTTTTCCATGCGTACGGACACATGCCTAACATTTTGTGCGAGTCCAATACAAGATGCAAGGTGGTTGCGCATTTAATTACTTGATTATATAACACCTAGAGTATTGCCTAATGTTTACATTACCAGAGGCATCTGCGACAACATTGAAAAAATGGCAAGGGATGGTGATCGAAGGATATAATTTGTCCGGGTTTTCTGTGGCGTGGTGTGGGGAGCCTTACGAGGGTACTATTACAAAGTCAGCTCTAAAACCAGAAAATGTTTTTATTTTACGCCATGGTGATTTTTTTAAGTATGCTATTCATGATTCTAACGGGTTTAAAGAAATACCCGAGAAATGGTATTCTAAATGTTTTGTCAAAGTAAGTGAGTTACCCAGTGAAAATATCGTCACAGTGTGTGTAAACGGATCTTACGTAGATTTACCATTCTTACCCCACTCGTTGTTTAACAGAAAAACAAGTGCGAAAAGACGCAAAAAAACTCACAACGTAGATCATTCTGTCGTGTATCCTACTTGGAAGCACCAGAAAGGAAAGAATATTCATTTCAAAGTAGCCAGTGCGTTCAAAGATGTGTTTGATAAAGCTGATGCGAACGAACTTAGTTTACAAGACCCCTTTGAGGGATACGAGAGTCTCGAAGATCTACAGGCGACAAAAACAGGCAGGGTTGCGTTTAAGACGGTAGCCGGGTTTGTCTACTACCATTGTCGAGATAATTTAGGTTATCCTCTGAACCTAGCACGCTGAAATAGGCTGCTCTCTTGTACACACTGACGTGGTAACTCTACAAATGGGACATTCTGAGGGCATAAAACACCCAGGATGAACAACTTTCGTGCCACACATGCATCTGTATATGACAACAGGGATTGTTTTTGTGAAACTGGAAAAGGGTTTCATACACGAGTGACACATGGGCTGCACTGTGAAAGGGTTTGGAAGTTTGGGTCGCGGTCGTGCAGGCGCGCGTGCTCCCACCATGTTCATGAATTCTACGGGTCCTCCGTGACTAGAAAACCACGCTGCACCTTTCTTTGATTCGAATGCATAGTACATATTCGGGTCTTGCCACCAGCGTTGAATTTGCCTTATGGACCCATGGTCACACTTGGACAGTAACTTTTCCCCATGGTTTAAATTCTGCAGGGTGCTGTTTTCAGGAAGAAACCCTAGCATGTACTACCAAAATGCCGTATATGTACATACACCGTTTAATCACTGTACATCATATCAATCAGGGTGTCTATTCTAGCCTGCATGGTTTGATCATTTTCATACGTTTTTTTTAAACTTTCCAACCCATGCCGTGCTTTGTTGATCTGTTCTTCTATACCCGGATGTTCCCTATGCTCGTTTGCCGTGATAAAAATATCCCGGATCCTGCCAAAATCGGATCTTCTAGTTGCGCCGTCCAGCCACCTAATAACCCACTCGGGGAGAAGTTTATGTTCATAAATTCTAAAATGCGTTTGGCGGGTGTGAAGTCTTTGGTAGGGTTCTAAACATGAGATAACACGTAGATTTATAAGTACGTCTTCCATTTATACGCGGTGTATCGTTTAAATAGCTCGACATATATATACTCGGCGGGTTCGTAAAATGAACATAGACCATTTTAAAGTGCATCTAGCCTCCAGAAAGTTCGCACCAGAGCCTTTACGCACCGCGCAGTCCTCGTTGGAGCTCCCGGGGCATTATTCGGGGGGTCAGAACACGGCTCTGCTGGACCCGTGCAGGGTGCTATGTAGCGACTTGGACCAGGGCACGCAGAGGATTATTCTGAATGTACCAAATAATAGCAAGATATTTGATTGGGTGCGTCAGTTTGCAAGCTACTCTAGACAAGATATTCGATTGTCCAGGTTTCAGAGGGCTTATGGTGGGATGATGAACCCTCCTATTCGCATTTGGGAAAAGCAGGGTGATGCATACGTAAGATCAGTGCAAAAAGTAAAGGTGGGGTCTCTTGTACAGTGCGCATGTACTGTGAGAGAGAGTAAGGGTAGGGTATATTTTGATTTACACCGTGATATTGTAGTGCTCGATTCAGGGACAAAATCCTCAGCCTACTTTAGTGACGAGGATGTATGAAATGAGAGTATTATTGTTAGTAACCTTGTTGTCAAATGTAAACGCGTGTTGGTTTTACACCAAAGAAAGTACATTGGTTAAAATTAAGCAACACTTGGGCACACGTGCATTTATAGACAGGGATTATATATATGAGACGGAGAGAAACATGCCTAAAATAATTTCATGGGCGATTGAACAGATTGGTGTAGATGAGGCTTTTAAAGACTGCGATGCGAATAAAGACGGTAAAATTACAGTGAAAGAGATGGAGGACGTAGAGACATGTTTAGCATCTTGTACAAAGCTGACTGTACTGAATACCGTTCTATGAGTATAAGTAACCTAATGCTTCCGTAAATGGATAATATTTTACTTGTGTCAAAGACGTTGTCCTTCCCACTGCTCATGCGCATTGCAGAGGGGATGTCATACAAACACGACAGCGTTGTTATCAAGGCAAGGGGGAAACAGATCCAGCGTGCGGTGGAAGTGGCTATCATGCTTCAAGAGAGGGGCAGGGGGAATATCGTGGAGACAACATATGGGGCAGAGGGGGACGACATACACATTCCAAGTATTCAGATTAACATAACGGTGTAGATATAAAAGAGTAGATATATAGAACATGACAGAAGAACAAAAGATTTGGTTAAAATGTGCATTACTTGTCATCGAGGAATATTTTTCCATTCGAGGCTAATTGTTTCCTAAGAAAATCCCTACAGACTTCTTTCTCCGCGTCTATCCGTATACCATACAGCTGAGTGTTATCTTCAGAGTTGAGCCATTCGAAAGGGAACTCTCTTAAAAACGTCGCAGTAGTTTCATCCACAAGTATATCATCAATAAGTGTAAGTTCCGGGGCATCTTCTCTATTTAGGGCGATCATGCTGAATAGTTTTTTGGGCTCAGAGTCATTATATTGGATTTTTACATCGTTACAAGTGTTTAGAATAATCATTTTATATAAAATTAAATCCCCTTTATAGTCTTCCATAATTTAATATCATCTACATGTAGTGTTTCCCTATTCCCCTGGATGGCAATGAGGTTCGCATCGTGGAACATTCCAATCAAAAAGTCTTCCGTGTCGGTCTGGAGAGCATCAAGAGCATCTCTACGGAATCGAATGTCTTGATCGGAGCATTCGCGTGTC
>TARA_B110000858_G_scaffold37569_1_pt1 | contig 11976 bp, 8 predicted proteins | sample TARA_B110000858 | Tara Oceans TARA_B110000858 (sample SAMEA4398247) | marine metagenome | biome: Polar Biome; feature: [SRF] surface water layer (ENVO:00010504); material: water (ENVO:00002006), including particulate matter (ENVO:01000060) such as... | depth 5 m | reverse complement strand
ATTGTCAAAAGAAATACTGACGTCAGAACCACTTAAGCAAGCACTAATTGCAGCATTGTTTTGAGCTGTTGTTCCAAAGGATAAACAGCAAAAAGTAAAAAGAGAAAGGTATAATTTTTTCATATTTCATATTTTAATGATTACTCTAATATAAAAAAAATATGTACTTAACGTTAATATGACGTTAAAAAAAAACTTAAATTTACCAGTAAGTTAATTAACCAAACATATTTTATAATGTATTTAAGACATATTAATAAATTAATATTATTGATAATAGTTTTTCTTTCGGGAAATTTTTATTCTCAATATTCTTTAAGTGGTAAAATAATTGATAACAGTGGAGAACCTGTCATTGGTGCATCTGTGTTTTTAAAAGAATCTGCTTCTGGTTCTAGCTCAGATATAAATGGACAATACTCTATTGAAAATATTGAAAAAGGTACTTATAATTTGACTATCTCTATAGTCGGTTTTAAATCCATTTCAGAACTAATAATTATTCAATCCAATACTGTTAAAGATTTTACCATGACAGAAGATGCTTTATTATTAAATGAAGCTGTTGTGATTGGGTATGGTACAGCTAGAACAAAAGATATTACAGGCTCTGCAGTTTTAATAAGTGAAAAAGACTTCAATAAGGGTTCTGTTACTACTCCAGAACAATTAATAATGGGTAAAATACCTGGAGTAAAAATTAATTCTAATAATGGTGCCCCAGGTTCAGGAAGTAGAATTCGAATAAGAGGTGGAACTTCGATTAATGCAAGTAATGATCCTCTAATTGTTATTGATGGTGTTCCATTAGATAATGGTGGAATAGATGGAGCTGCTAATCCATTAAACTTGATTAACCCTAATGATATAGCATCCTTTGTAGTTTTAAAAGATGCCTCTGCTACTGCAATCTATGGATCTAGGGGAGCTAATGGTGTAATTTTAATTACTACTAAAAGAGGCAATGGCATAAACAGCGAGCTTAAAGTGCAATTTACTACCAATAATTCTTTATCTACAATTGCAAAATATGCAACTCCTTTAACTGCAGACCAATATAGAGAAGTAATAAATGAATTTGGAACTCCAAATCAAATTGAAGCATTGGGAGATTCTTCCACAGATTGGCAAAAACAGATATATAGAAATGCTTATATAAATGAAAACAATTTGTCCATTTCCGGAGGAATTAAAAATTTACCTTATAGATTTTCTTTTGGAAGTAAGCATGAAGAGGGTTTGCTCAAAAGACATAAGTTAGATAGATACTCTGCTGCATTGAATTTATCTCCTTCTTTTTTAGACGATCATTTAAAATTAGATATAAATACAAGATACGTTCAAACAGATAACTTTTTTGCTGATCAATCGGCCATTTGGTCTGCCAATGGGTTTGATCCATCATTGCCGGTTTATTCTGAAGATACAGCTTATGGAGGTTATTATGAATTCTTATATTCTGCGGGTGGAAATGCTGGAAAACCAATTCCTTTAGCAATAAGAAATCCTCTTGGATTGATTATGCAAAAAGACGATATTAGTAACGTAAGTAGGTTTATAGGAAATGCAAAATTAACCTACAAAGCCCATTTTATGCCAGAGCTTAAAGCAGTAATTAATGTTGGCACCGACGTTGCATCTTCTAACGGAAGTGTTACTATCCCAATTCAAGCAGCATCTAGTTTTCAACAAGGAGGTTATTTCAGTGAATATAAAATGGATAAATCTAATCAGTTAATAGATGGATTTTTAAATTATTCAAATTCTGAAAAAGCCAATAAACATAGAATTGACATTACTACTGGTTATTCTTTTCAAGAATGGTCTACGATAAGACCTGCATATGCCAAATTTAATATTGATGGTGATACTTTGAATCCACCAGGAATACCAACTGATACTAAAAACGCTTTGCTTTCTTTTTACGGAAGATCTATCTACTCATTTAAGGATAAATACATAGTAACAGCCACATTGAGAAGAGATGGTTCTTCAAGATTTAGTCCAGAATCAAGATGGGGAGTTTTTCCTTCTTTTTCAGCAGCTTGGATTATTAGTGAAGAGTCATTTTTGAAAAATTCAGAGCTATTGACTTATTTAAAAGCAAGAGGTGGATATGGTATTACTGGACAGCAAGATATTTATGCTGATTATCCATACATAGCAAATTATCAACAAGGTTCAGTAACTGCACAATATTTATTTGGAAATCAGTATTTCACTACTTTAAGACCAGACGGATATGATTATAGTATCCAGTGGGAAACTACATCAAGTACCAACTTAGGTTTGGATTTTGGGATTTTAAATGACCGAATTAGTGGTTCTTTTGACTATTATAAAAAAGAAACTTCAGATTTACTTGCTACAGTCCCTGTGGTTGCTGGTACTAACTTCACTAACCAGTTATTAACCAATGTTGGAAGCATGACTAATGAGGGTCTAGAAATGAATTTAAATTTTGGATTAATAAACTCCAATTCTACTAAGCTAGACTTGGGTTTAAACGGAACCTACAATAAAAATTTAATAACTGGACTTACTGCAGTTCCAGATACATCTTCAATTGGAATCCAAGTAGGCGATGTTGGAGGTTTTGGAAATACAGCTCAAATTCATACTGTTGGTTATTCAACTTTCACTTATTTTCTTTACGAAGCCAATTATGATTCTGACGGAAAACCTATTGAGAATCAGTTTACAGATTTCAATAACGATACTATTGTTAATATTGATGATAGAGTAAGATTAAGAAATCCAAATCCTAAATGGTTTTTTGGATTAAATATGAATTTAGAACATAAAAGCTGGTATACTGGTTTTTCTATGAGAGCAGAACTAGGTGGGTATGTGTACAATAACGTAGCAGCACAATCAGGAAATTTACAATCAGGAAATTCTACATTTAATTCTGGAAATATTCATTCAAGTTTTCTAGAAACTGGTTTTGTAGGAAAGTCCTTTGAACAATCTGTTAATAGTTACTACTTAGAAAAATCTGACTTTTTAAGAATGGACTATTTTACTCTTGGCTATAATTTTGGCAATCAACTTTCAGATAAGTTCAGAATGAATGCAGCACTGGTAATTAACAATGTCTTTGTAATGAGTAATTATTCTGGAATGGATCCAGAAGTGGTTGGCGGAATTGATAATACTATTTATCCGAGACCAAGAATTTTCTCTTTGAATTTAACTTTTGATTTTTAATACATCTTTCTATGAAATTTTTAAAAAATGCTTTTTATTTCCTTGTTATAGTCTCTTTGACCTTTTCAATATCTTGTTCTAAAAGATTAGATTTAGAACCTGCTATTGGTCTTTCATCTGTAGATGTTTATAAGGACGCAGATAATTATGTAAACGTTTTAGCTAAATTATATGCTGGTATGTCTTTGTCAGGATTACATGGTCCTAGTGGAAATCCAGATATTGCTGGAATTGATGAAGGTTTTTCTCAGTATATAAGAGTTTTATGGAATCTTCAAGAATTACCAACAGATAATGCACTTTGTAGATGGAATGATGTAGGTATCCCTGAAATGTGTAAAATGGAATGGAGTGCAGATAACTCTTTTGTGAAAGCAATGTACTCTAGGATTTATTATCAAATCCCAATTGCAAATGTCTTTATTAAAGAAACTTCAGATGAAAGTATGACTGAAAAAGGTTTTTCTAATGAGGAGCAAGAAGAGTTAAGAATGTATAGAGCAGAAGCAAGATTCTTAAGGTCTTTAAGCTACTACCATGCAATGGATTTATTTGGCAATGTCCCTTTTGTTGACGAAACATCTCCTATTGGTTTATTTCTTCCTGAACAAATTCAAAGAGCAGATCTTTTCAATTGGATTGAATCTGAACTTAAAGCTGTTGAAAATATATTGATGACTGCTTCTTCTGCTCCCTACGGAAGAGCAAGTCAGTCTGCATGTCATGCGCTTTTAGCTAAAATGTTTTTGAATGCTGAAGTTTATACAGGAACTGAAAAAAATCAAGACTGTATTACTTACAGTCAAAAAATTATCGATAATGGATCTTTTTCATTAGACGATCAATATGCTCATGTTTTCATGGCAGATAACCATACATCTCCAGAAATTATTTTTCCAGTAGTTTTTGACGGTCAGTATATTCAAACATGGGGAGGTACAACTTTCTTGATTTGTGCTTCAATAGGTAGTTCAATGGATGCTAGTGATTATGGCATGAATAATGGTTGGAATGGTCTCAGAACTACTCCTACATTTGTTAATACATTTTCAGATTCCACATTGGACAGTCGCTGGATGTTTCAAGCAGATAGCAACCAAACTTTAGAAATTGATATATTAACAAACTGTCCAGATACTAGTGGGTATTTAATAGGAAAGTTTAGTAATCTTGATCAGAATGGAAATCCTGGTTCCCACGCACAATTACAACATGCAGACGCTGATTTTCCAATGTTTAGATTAGCGGATGTTTATTTAATGATTGCTGAGGCATCTCTTAGAAATGGAGACCAAGCTACTGCTTTAAGCTATATAAATATAGTTAGAGAGAGAGCATATGGAAATACCAACTACAACTTAAGTTCTGTTTCCTTAGAAGATGTTTTAGAAGAGAGAGGAAAAGAATTATTTTGGGAATGTACAAGAAGAACTGACCTTATAAGATTTAATAAGTTTACTGGTAGTGATTTATTATGGTCTTTTAAGGGTGGAGAGATAAATGGTGCAGATGTTCCACAATACAGAGATTTGTATCCATTACCAACTTACGACATAGTTAACAATATTAATCTTGTTCAAAATAGTGGTTATTAGTCGCTTAATTTTAGCAGCATTATTTTTTTCAGTTCTGCTATTCATTTTATTCGCAATCCAATACTACAAATAGACAAGTGGTTTTACAGGAAATAATTTAAATACTAAATAATGAAATATACTAAAAAGCTACTTTATTTACTTTTCTTAGTTTCTTTATTGATTACTAGTTGTGGTGAAAAACAAATTAAACAAACCATTATTAATTGTCATAATAATGTAAATATTTATTATCCACCAGGATATGATAAATCATCTCACACCCCTTCTTTTGCAATATTAAACGAACCTTCTCAACTTGAAAAAGTATCAGATTCTAGTTCATTAAAAGTGACTTTTTCAGAATTTCCCGAAAGACAGATAGCACAAGTTTCATTTGGTTCAAATGTAGATTTATATGGAACTGGAGAAGTGATGGGAGATTTGATCAGAAATGGAAAAACTGTTAAATTATGGAACACAGATAATTATGGATATGGCAAAGACAATGGCCAAAGGCTCTATCAGTCACATCCTTGGGTCTTAGGAGTTGGAGAAAATGGTAAAAGTTTTGGAGTTATTGCAGATAATACTTGGAAAATGGAGATTTCTTTAGGAGAAAGGATTACTTTTTCTTCTGAGGGACCATCATTTAGAGTTATAGTAATAGAAAAAGAATCCCCTCAAGAGGTTATGAAAGAGCTTGGAAAACTTACTGGAACCATTGAACTTCCTCCACTATGGAGTTTAGGTTTTCACCAATGTCGTTATTCTTATTATCCCGACGAAAGAGTTAAATCTTTAGCCGACACAATGCGTTTAAAGAATATTCCTTGTGATGTAATATGGATGGATATTGATTACATGCAAGATTTTAAAATTTTTACTTTTGACTCTGTTAATTTCCCAAACCCAAAAGAAACCAATGATTATTTACATCAGAACGGTTTTAAATCTGTTTGGATGATAGACCCTGGAATAAAAGCTGAAAAAGGATATTTTGTCTATGACTCTGGAGAAAAAATAAATGCTTGGGTAAAGACAAGAAATGATTCTGTTTTTCTTGGAAAGGTTTGGCCAGGAGACTGTGTTTTTCCAGATTTTACGCAGTCTAAGGTTTCTAAATGGTGGGGAGGATTGTATGAGAACTTCATGGCTAAAGGAGTTGATGGTGTTTGGAATGATATGAATGAACCAGCTGTTTTTGAAACCGAAGATTGGACTATGCCAGATAATAATACACATATTGGAGATGAAAATATTAAAAATGATATACACTTAAGGTACCACAATGTTTATGGAATGATGATGGTAGAATCTTCAAGAAAGGGAATAATGAAATCTAATCCTAAAAAAAGACCATTTGTATTAACAAGGTCAAACTTTTTAGGAGGTCACCGATACGCAGCTACTTGGACTGGGGATAATAATTCTTCAATGAAACATCTAAAGCAGTCTATCCCTATGAGTTTGAATCTAAGCCTTTCTGGACAACCTTTTAATGGACCAGATATTGGTGGTTTTGCTGGAAATGCAACACCAGAATTATATGCTCATTGGATCGCTGTAGGAGCTTTTTATCCATTTTCTAGAGCGCATTCAACTAAAGGTTCTATCAACCAGGAACCATGGTCTTTTGGACAAGAAGTAGAAACAGTTTCGAGAGAAGCTTTGCAAAGAAGGTATCGTTTATTACCTTATATATATACTTTGTTTTGGGAAAGTTCAAATACAGGGATGCCCGTTATGAGACCAGTATTTTTCAATAATCCTTCTGAAAAATATTTAAGAACTGAACAAGAAAATTTCTTACTTGGAAGCGATTTATTAATTGTTCCTAAATGGAGTGAAAATGGTCAGATTCCAAGTGGGAATTGGAGAAATGTATCAATTAATGGTGAAAATAGTCTAAATCATAAATATCATCCTGATGTTTTGATAAGACCAGGAGCGATTGTCCCATTATGTAATCCTATCGAATCTACCAATTCTTTTTCATTAGATACAATCACTTTGTTGGTGTCTTTAGATACTAATTTTGCTGCTAAAGGTATATTGTATTCAGATTTGGGTGAGGGATATGGATACCAAGATGGTAAATTTTCATTATTAGAGTTTTATGCAGAAACTCAAAATGGTATAACTAGGTTGAATACTAAAACTATTGATGGTAATTCTTTCCCAAATGACACAAAAATAAATATCAAATTAATTCTTGATAGAGAAGTAATTAATTCTTTTGGTATTATAGAGGAATCTATCGTTCTTAAAACTAGTTATTGAAGATTACTATAATTTCCTATTTTGTATTATATGTTGTTATTACAATAATTGCTATATCGCTAAGTGTATGTTAAACAATAAGTGTATATTAGCAATGAATGATTCTCAAAAAGTTTAAAAATTCCTCTCTTTTAGAAAATAATTTACTGTCTTTAATTGAAGTAAATTTACGTATTGAAACCAAATCAAGTAGTGAAGTAAAAGTTTTACTTTCTGGTGGTGCATGTTCATTGTCTTTATATAGAAGGTTTAAAGAAATTTCAAAAGTTAATTGGTCTAAAGTAAAGTTTGGTTTAGTGGATGAAAGATGGATTGAAAATGAATCTAAGGAAACAAACTTTTACAATATTTCAGAAGCTTTAGGTGACACCATCTTACAAAAGGCATCCCTATCTCCATTAGTCTACGATTTAAAAGACGAAAACAACAATTTATCTCTAGCTAAACTATCAAATTCCGTTTTTTTTAATGAAAAGTCAATTGTTTTATTAGAATTGGGATTAGATGGCCATACTGCATCCTTATTTCCAGAAACAGTTCAAACAGAAAATGCCCTTTCTGAAATTTATCCAGATATTTCTTTAAACATAGCTCCCTTTCATCCTAAAAAGAGACTTACTCATAATTTGAAATCTCTACTAAATTCTAAAAAAATTATTTTAAATATTTCGGGAAAAGAAAACGAAGAAATTTTAAAAAGAGCTAATAAAGAATTACTTCCTATTAGTTATATAATGAACACTTTGTCTTCGGAAGTTGAGATATTTTGGTCCCTTTAAACTTGAATATTTATGACTTTTTATAAGATGATTTTATATTTATTAAATAGATTAATTTTTTCACATATAATTACTCCAAAAAGTAATGAGAAAATTAAAGATTTATTTAAAATTTTAAATAACTTTAAAGAGATTAATTACTTAATTAACAGATACATTCTTAAAAATAAATATTCCAAAACTATATTTTAAATTTATATATATGATACTTATAGCAGAAAGTGGGTCTACTAAGACTGATTGGGTACTTGTAAATGATAATAATCAGATAACAATGTATAAAACTATGGGATTCAATCCTTTTTTTCATTCTAGTGAATTTATTGCTAATGAAATTCAAAACAACAAAGAGTTTTATGAAGCTTCAAAAAATGCGGAGAGGTTGTATTTTTATGGTGCAGGATGTTCAAGCGATGAAATGAATAATATAGTTAAAGCTGGGTTAAGTAAAATATATTCTAATTCTAATGTAACAGTTGACCATGATTTACTTGCTTGTGCATTATCTACTTATAAAGGTGAACCTGCAATATCTTGCATTTTAGGTACAGGATCTAACTCCTGTTATTTTGATGGTCAAAATTTAAGAGAAGAAGTACCAGCAATTGCTTATGTTTTAGGCGATGAAGGTTCGGGCTCTTTTTATGGAAAAAAACTATTAAAAGATTATTTATATAATCTGCTACCAGACTCAATTCATAAAGATTTTGAAAGTCAATTTGGTAATGCAAAAGCAGATATTTTTGAAAATATATATATGAAACCCCATGCAAATGTTTATTTAGCTTCTTTCATGAAATTTATTAATAGACATTACCACCACGAATATGTTACAGAAATGATTCAGCATGGAATGAATGAATTTATCAAAATACACGTTTGTTGTTATCCAGAATATAAACTTGTTAAAACTCATTTCATTGGTTCTATTAGTAAAATATTTGAAAAAGAACTTAAAGTAGCTGCTGAAAATCATGGGGTATTACTTGGTGATATAATTCAAAAACCTGTAGATAACTTAGTTAATTATCATCTGAATCATGTACAAACTATTTAGAACATACCTTATAAATATATCTTTGTTTTTTACAAAGAATCAAATCAATTACATATTTACATTACTATTTTTTTTTCTTCTTTTAAGCTATAGTTCTCAAAAAGTAAGTTCTGATTTTAATTCTAATCTATCAAATAATAAACTTAATGTTTTATTTATTATTGCAGATGATTTAAACTGCGATATAGGTGTTTATGGAAATAAAGTTGTAAAAACTCCTAATATTGACCAACTTGTTGAAAATGGTACTTTATTTCTCAATGCACATTGTCAATATCCATTATGTGGACCCTCAAGAGCTTCTTTCATGACTGGTATGTATTCCAATCAAACTAAGATGACTAAAAATAATATTTTCTTAAGAAATACTGTTCCCGATGTAATAACAATTGGGCAGAGATTCAGACAACAAGGATATCAATCTGTAAGAATCGGAAAAATTTTTCACTACGATAATCCTAGTACTATAGGTACATCAGGAGTTGACGATATTTATTCATGGGATCAGACAATTAACCCATATGGGAGAGATAAAGTAGAAGAATATAAAATTAATACTCTTAGTCCAAGAAGATATGGTGGAACTTTAAGTTGGATGGCTTCTGATGGAGTAGATGAGGAGCAAACAGATGGAATAGGAGCAAGTGAGGCAATTAAAAAGCTAGAATACTTTTCAAATACAGGCGAAAATTTCTTTTTAGCTGTTGGTTTTTTTAGACCCCATACACCTTTTGTAGCTCCAAAAAAATATTTTGATTTATATAGTAAAGACGATATTGTAATTCCCAAAAGTTCTCCTAATTATTTAACAACTATCCCTGTTCCAGCTGCTAAATCAGTAAGAGCAAAAAAAAATCAAATAGATTTAGACGAAGATTTAGCAAAAGAAATTAAGCAAGCATATTATGCTACCATTTCATTTGTAGATGCTCAAGTTGGTAGAATAATTAATAAGTTAAAACAAACAGGCTTAGATAAAAATACTATTGTTGTCTTTACTTCTGATCATGGCTATCATATGGGAGAACATGGTCATTGGCAAAAACAAACATTATTTAATAATGCAACAAAAGTACCTTTAATAATTAATGCCCCTGGACCAGATTATATCTCCAAAGTTTCTAATAGTCCTGTGGAACTAATAGATGTATTCCCAACTTTAACAGATCTAACTAGTATAATTACTCCATCTCATGTTGTAGGAAAAAGTTTAATGCCTATTATTCAAAACAAGTCTTCTTCTGTAAGAAAAAACGCATTAACAAGATGGAGAAATGGTTATTCTATAATGACTGAAAGATTTCGTTTAACAAAGTGGGATATAAATGGAGATTTTCAATACGAACTATACGATCATAAATTAGATGAAGAAGAACTCAATAATTTAGCATTAGACACTAATTATAGTTTAATACGTGATTCACTAATACAAACTATTAATAGTAGAATTATTGAAGCAGATATGAAACCAGCTGGTATAGGAAGACAAATAGAAAATGTTAAACCAACACCAAGAACTACAAGCGTAACTTATGGTGATATTCATAATGAATATGGAAAAAGAACCTATTTAAAACCAACAAGAAAAAAATATGACTAATAATCAACCTTTTTTATTTGTTATTTTAATTGCAATAATTTTCTCATTAAAAATTGAATGTTTTTTACAAACATCATCAAGTACTAATAATTCTCCAAATTTCATATTTATATTAGTGGATGACCAAGGCTGGAACGGAACATCAGTTCAAATGATGAATTCTGAACCATTATCAAAAAGTGATTACCATTTCACTCCTAACTTAGAGAAACTTGCCCAAAGAGGAATTCGTTTTTCTAATGCTTATGCTTCTGCTCCTGTATGTGCTCCATCTAGATATAGTATTCAATTTGGAAAAACTCCTGCACGTTTATCGCTTATTAGAGTTGGTATGAACAGTAGTCATATCAACCACGAAGAACTCATGAGTATCCCTAAGGCCTTAAAAAAAATTAACAATAATTATGTAGCAGCCCATTTTGGGAAGTGGGGAATAGGTAGTATTCCAGAAAAATTAGGATATGACAATAGTGACGGACCAACAAAAAATAAAGATGGTGGTTTTGTTAACAATGGAACGCAATGGAATCATGTTTCGGTTAAAGATCCTAAAAATATTTTCTCTCTAACTCAAAAATCAGTTGATTTTATGGAGAAAAATACAAATGAAAATAAACCATTTTATTTGCAAATATCTCACTATGCAGTTCATGCTTCAATTCAATCCAAAGAAGAGACATATATAAAGCAAGAACAAAAGCAACTTGGAGCTCAACATATAAACCCTGGATTTGCAGCAATGACAGAAGACTTGGACGAAAGTTTAGGTTTGATTTTAGATAAAATAAAACAGTTGGGAATTCAGGACAATACCTACATAATATATATGTCTGATAATGGCTCAGTACCTAATATTCCTGGAGCAAGGAAATACACTAAAAGCTATAACTATCCCTTAAGGCGGGGAAAATGGGATGCTTTAGAAGGTGGACTTAGAGTTCCTTTAATTATAGCAGGTCCAGGTATTGAAAATGGTAATGAATCTCAGGTTCCTGTTTCTGGTTCTGATATTTTACCTACTATAAAAGATTTAGCAGGCAAAAGTAATTACAAATTAAATGAAATAGATGGAGGGAGTTTTAAATCTATTCTTTTTGACCCTTCAAAAGTAGAAGTAAATAGAGAAGTTGACGGATTATTCTTTCATGTGCCTTACAAAAACGGAATTGCTTTGAAAAGACCCCATTCAGCTGTTAGAAAAGGGGATTTTAAACTTGTTAAATTTCAAGACAATGGTGAGTTATTTCTTTACAATATAAAAATTGATAAAAAAGAAAGTATAAATCTTATTTCTGAGAATCCAAAAAAGACTAAAGAGCTTGAGAAGTTGCTAATGAATTATTTAAAACAAGTACATGCTCCTAAATGGCAGGAAGGAATTTCTTGGAAGGGTTTACCATTAAGTAAAATAAATTCCAACTACTAATTTTATTAAATATTGGCCGATATAATCATAAGGTTTATGAGTTTTTA